>Ga0154020_10008576_pt1 | contig 11841 bp, 7 predicted proteins | sample Klosneuvirus_201_FD_109709 | JGI IMG/M metagenome (GOLD analysis project Ga0154020, IMG submission 109709) | Active sludge microbial communities from wastewater, Klosterneuburg, Austria - Klosneuvirus_20160825_MG | ecosystem: Engineered > WWTP > Aerobic digester > Activated sludge | place... | reverse complement strand
GGCGACCCGGCCATGAGCGATCGCTTCGCGCTGATCCTCACCCGGGATCTCAAGATCGAGGAGGTGGTGACCGACCACTACACGCCGGCCGACGCCGCGCGCTACGGCCTCGACGCGCCGCGCTTCACCGTGACCACCGAGGCCGACACCGGGGCCATCGATCGCGTGCACTTCGGCGTCGTCCCGAAGGCCGACGGCACGGTCCAGGTCTTCGCCTTGGCGGAGGGCAGCGAGAGCGTCGCCGTGGCCTACAGCGACTTCCTCCACGACGTCGACAAGACGGCCGACGACTTCCGCGACCGCAGCCTGTCCACCTTCGACACCAGCGCCGTCACCCGCATCGAGATCGCCTTGATGGGGCAGCGGAGCATCGTGCTCACCGCCGAGGCCGTCGACGGCGGCGCAGGCCCGCGCTGGAGGGCCAGCGCGCCCAAGAAGGGCTATGTGAAGGCCGACCGGGTCGAGGCGATGCTGCTCAGGCTCGGGAGGCTGCGCAGCGATCGCATCGTGATCGAGGCGGCCACGGGCGAGGAGCGGCGAGAGCGCGGCCTCGAGCCCCCGGAGCGCCGCATCCTGCTCCAAGGCAAAGGCGGCCTGACCTTGGCGGACATCACGGTGGGCAAGCCCATGGACAAGGACCACGTCTTTATCGCCGCCGCGGGTCTGAGCCGGATCGACGCGATCAAGGACGCCGAGCTGAAGATGGTCCCCTACGCCCTGGACGAGATCCTAGAGGAGACGACGCCATGACCGAGCATCGACCAGGCTTTCAGACGCGTATCCTCCACCACCATGCCAAGCCAGCGGCGGTCCCGAGCCGCCCCATCGCCCCGCCGCTCGTGCAGACCGCCTCCTTTGCCTTCGACGATCTGGAGGGAATGGAGCAGGTGATCGGGGGTCAGGCCTTCGGATTTGGCTATTCGCGGGCCTCAAACCCGACCGTCCACGAGTTCGAGTCGGTGGTGGCGATGATGGAGGGCGCGGAGGCCAGCGTCGCCTTCGCCTCCGGAATGGCGGCCATCCACGGCGTGCTGATGTCGGCGCTCTCGCCGGGCGACGAGGTGGTCGCGCCCAAGGCCTTCTACGGTGGGACCTACGGCATCTTGACCCGCATGATGGGAGCGCTAGGGGTGGTCACGCACTTCGTCGACGCCCGAGATCAGGGGGCCTGGGAGCGCGCCATCGGGCCTAAGACCCGCCTCTTGTGGGCGGAGACGATCGCCAACCCGACCCTGGAGGTGATGGATCTGCCGGCCCTCGCCGAGCTGGCTCACGCCCGCGGCGCGCACCTGGCGGTGGATGCCACCTTCACCACGCCGTATCTGTCGCGGCCGCTCGAGCAAGGCGCAGACTACGTCGTCCACAGCGCGACCAAGTATCTTGGCGGACACGGAGACGTGATCGCGGGCGTGGTCAGCGGCCCGCATCAGCTCCTCGGCGACGTGCGCCGGGTGTCGATCCAGGCCGGTGGTTGCCTCGCGCCCTTTGAGGCTTGGCTCCTGCTCCGCGGCGTCAAGACGCTCAGCCTCCGCATGGACCGGCATTGCCGCTCCGCGCTGGCGGTCGCGGCCGCGCTCGAGGGCCACCCCGCGATCGCCGCCGTGCGCTACCCGGGCCTGGCCTCGCACGAGGCCTACGGGAGCATGCTGATCCCCCGCGGCTCGGGCGGAGTGGTCGGCTTCGTCCCGAGGGGCGGCCCGGCCAAGGCACACGCGGTGGTGGACGCCTTGCAGCTCTTCTTGCGGGCGGGCTCGCTCGGCGATGCGCACTCCTTGGTGGCGCTGCCGGGGATGACCTCCCATCGCCCCCTCCCGCCGGAGGCGCGACGCGCGGCGGGCATCGGCGACGACTATATTCGGCTGTCGGTGGGGCTCGAGGATCCGGAGGATCTGATCCTCGATCTGGATCGCGCGCTCCTCACAAGCCCGAGCGCTTGAAGAAGCTCCAGATCGAGCTGGCCGCATAGGGCGGCGGGTTGTGGCCGCCGGTCGGCTCCTCGCAGTACTGGACCTCGAGGCCGGGGTGACAGCCGGTGTAGTGCACGCAGCTCCCGGGCTCGATCGGCGCTTGCTCCTCGGCCGGGCAGGCGTCCACCTCGAGGTAGTGGTCCCGGCTGGCCCGCCCCTGGCTCACGTTGACCGTGGGATCATCCGCGGCGTGAAAGAGCCAGGCCGCCACCGCGTCGCAGCCCGTCGCTTCGGGTGGTCCGCCGCCCATCATCGCCGCCACCCCGCGGAGGAGCTGCCCGCGCGCGCACCCCAAGGTGTTGACGAAGTACGCGCCGTAGCTGCGCCCGAAGGCGAAGATGCGGGTGGTGTCCACGCAGGTCTTGCTCAGGACCTCGCGGAGCATGATGTCGAAGAAGGCGATGTCGCTACCGTCGAGGTCGAGGTCCCAGCCCCGGCCGCCGACTCGGGGTTGGCCATTGGGATACACAAAGACCGCCTGGCCCCCGGAGATGCTCTCCGGCCCTCCCCCGCCGGCGCGAAAGGCATCGGCCGTCCAGCTTTGCCCGTGGAAGCCGAAGACCAGCGCCAGCGGCTCGGGGCTCGTCGAGGTGCTCGCGCTCTGGGCTTCGGGTATGACCAGCAGGTAGCTCCGAGTGGCCCCATCGACGGTCGTCTCGAGGGTGAGCGCGCCAGGGGCCAGGGGGGCCTTACAGCCCTCCGAGGGGCCGGGAGCGGGGGGAGCCGGGGGCACGCCCCGCCCACCCCCGGCGCAGGCCCCCAGAAACAGGGCTAAAACGAGGCAGCTCGCGGACTTCATGGCCGGGGGAGTATGCCTTTCCACCGTTGACCGGTCGAGGCCGCGATGTTTTCGTAGACGAGCGCACGACGCGCAAACTAACAGCCGGACCCGGCCCCGTAAGGCCGTGGAGGAACAATGGACGAGACGAAGACGTACAAGGTCGCTGACATCAAGCTCGCGGAGTGGGGTCGCAAAGAGATCAACATCGCGGAGACCGAGATGCCCGGCCTCATGGCCCTGCGCACCGAGTTTGGCGCGAGCCAACCCCTCAAAGGAGCGCGCATCGCTGGCTGCCTCCACATGACGATCCAGACCGCAGTCTTGATCGAGACCCTGAAGAAGCTCGGCGCGGAAGTGACCTGGACTTCCTGCAACATCTACTCGACGCAGGATCATGCGGCGGCCGCCATCGCGGTCACCGGAGTCCCGGTCTATGCCTGGAAGGGCGAGAGCGAGAAGGACTACTACGACTGCATCGATCGCCAGATCTTCGCGTTCAGCGGCGGCAAGGGCCCGAACCTGATCCTCGACGACGGCGGTGATCTCACCGGCGTCATCCACCAGAAGTACCCGCAGCTGCTCGAGGGCCCGGACGCGATCCGCGGCATCTCCGAGGAGACCACCACGGGCGTGCACCGCCTCTACGAGATGGCCAAGAAGGGCAACCTGAAGTGCCCGGCCATCAACGTGAACGACGCGGTCACCAAGTCGAAGTTCGACAACCTCTACGGTTGCCGGGAGTCGCTGCTCGACGGCATCAAGCGGGCCACCGACGTCATGATCGCCGGCAAAGTGGCGGTCGTGGCGGGCTACGGGGACGTGGGCAAGGGCTGCGCTCAGTCGCTCCGCGCTCAGGGCGCCCGGGTGCTGATCACCGAGATCGACCCGATCTGCGCGCTACAGGCGGCCATGGAAGGCTACCAGGTCGTGACGATGGAGGAGGCGGCGCCGATCGCCGACATCTTCATCACCGCGACGGGCTGCTGCGACGTGATCACCGGCGAGCACATGAAGGTGATGAAGAACGAGGCCATCCTCGGGAACATCGGGCACTTCGACTCCGAGATTCAGATCGCCTGGCTCGAGAACAACCGCGAGATCAAGGAAGACAACATCAAGCCCCAGGTCGACCACTTCATCTTCCCCGACGGGAAGAAGCTGACGGTCCTGGCGCGCGGTCGTCTCCTGAACCTCGGCTGCGCGACGGGGCACCCCTCCTTCGTGATGTCGAACTCCTTCACCAACCAGACGCTGGCGCAGATCACGCTCTGGACCGAGGCGAGCAAGTACGCCAAGGGCCAGGTCTACGTGTTGCCCAAGCACCTGGATGAGAAGGTCGCGCGGCTGCACCTTGGGAAGCTCGGCGTGAAGCTGACCAAGCTGAACAGCAAGCAGGCCGAGTACCTGAACGTCCCCGGCGAAGGTCCCTTCAAGCCGGACTGGTACCGCTACTAGCGCGGTCCGCCGCGCTACCCGGTCCGGGTCCCGGTCCCCGGTTCCGATCCGCGACGCGGGGCTGACCTCCGCCGCGATCAGTCAGGTGTCCGCTCGCGATGCCCCTCTTCGAGAAGGATACGGTCGCATCAGCGACCCCGTCGTCCATCAGCCCGAACTTCAGCGCTGAACCCACTGGCCCGGGCAGGCCCATCTGCAGCGTTGCCGCTCCTTGCAGTTCGCCGGCGGCGTGCTAGCAGCTTGCTGCTAGTCCCCTGTCTTCAGCCCTGGTCCCGGTACCGGTACCGGTCCCGATTTTGGGCTGCGCATGGGATGGAGATTGGGGTCGTCTTGCGTGCTTCCGGCGGGATCCGACTCCTGACCCACGCTGTGGGTGGCGACTTGTCCACACGAGCTGAGCGGCCGCGATCCCTTCGCGCATCACCGAACGGCCTTCCGACCGAGGGTACTAGCGCTCCAGCTTCAGGAGCGCGCGCCGCGGAGCCAACAGCTCGGGCCGCTCGCGGGCGATCGAGACGATCGGCGGGCGCGGATCACTCTTGCTCTCCTTGGCGCGGAGGAGCGCGAGCTCGAGGCGCGCCAACGCCAGCGTTGGCGCCAAGTTCGTTGCGCCGACAAAAGCCGCGCGGGCCTCCACCGGCTTGCCGAGCGCCAGGTAGCCGCGACCCGTGTACAGCGGGCCCACTGGCGACCCAGGGCGCGTGCGGGCGAGGTTGTCTCCCGCGGCCTCCATGACCTTTCCGGCGCCTGCCGCGTAGGCCAGGCTCGCTTCGAGGACGTAAGACAGCGGGTCCCGCTGACCCCGCTGGGCCAGGGTCAGCAGTCGCCTCGCCTTCGCGACGTCCCCCATCTCCAGCCGGGCCAAGCCTAGCCCTGCGGCGAGCTCGCTGGGCTGATCGCCCCGGCTGTTCAGGGCGCTCTCTACCGCCGTCATGGCCTCTTGGACCGCGGCGTCGGGGATTCGAAAGCGCACGTCGTAGGGTCGGCGCTCGCGCTCCTCGGGATCTTGATCGGCGGCACCCTCGAACGCCGCCGCAGCTTGGGCCTTGCGGTCGTACTCGAGGTAGAGCGACGCGAGCATCACGCGCGGTGCGAGCGTCCAGGGTGCGCCTCGGATCGCCTCCTGAAACGCGCGGAGGCCCTCATCAGCGGCGTGGCGATGGCGAGCGACGCGCCCGATCACGATCCAGGCCGCGGCTTCGCCCGGTCGAGCGTCGAGGACCCGGCGCGCAGCTTGTTCGGCCGTCGTCCAATCACTCCGCAGAAGCGCTGCTTCGGCCCGCGCGAGCTGAGCCGCCTGCTCGGCCTCCTTGAGCTCGAGCGTCTCCTCGAGCTTGCTCCGCAGCTCCTGGAAGCGGTCACAGAAGGCCTCCGCGCGCCGCGCTTCGTTCCGAACGAGCTCCGCCCGTGCCAATCCGGCGAACGCGAGCGCAGCGGCGAGCGGCGGAGTCGCGGGGTCATTCGTGATCGCCTGCAGCGACGTCAGCGCTTCGGCCGACGATCCGGCCTCGAGCGCGGCCCGCGCCAGCGCCAACTTCGCCGGCCACAGCTGAGGACCCGCCGCCGCCGCGCGCTTGTAACGCTTCATCGCTTGATCGGGTCGACCCAGCTCGAGCTCGAGATCGCCGAGCTCGATCCAAGCATGCACGTCGTCCGCGTCCGCTCCGACCCGATCCGTCAGCACACGTTCGGCGGCCTTGTAGCGCCCGGCCCGAACGTGCGCCCGAGCAACGACCCGAGCCGTGCGCTGAAGCCCGGGAGCGCGCGCCCGAGCGTCGGCCGCGCGCGCGATCGCCTGCTCGGGATCGGACTCCGCGAGCACCTCCGCCAACCAGAGCAGGGCCCTCGGATCCTCTGGGCTCGCCGCCGCGGCCTGCTCGGCGAAGCGCTGAGCGGACAGCCAGTCGCGCTCCGCGATGGCCAGCGCGGCACGGGCTCGAGGGAGCGCGGGGTGTGCCGGCGCCCTCTTGGACGCGGCGTCGAGGATCTGATGGTAGAGCCGAAGCTCCGCCTTGGCCGGCGGCACCACGGCGGCGGCGAGCAGGTTCTCGAGCCAACGGGCCACAGCCTCGACGTCGCCCGGCTCGGCGATCAGGGCGCGCTCGAGCGCAGCCTCCGCGCGCTGATAGCCTCCGAGATCGCCGCGTTGGTGCTCGGTCCACGCGATCATGAGCTCGGCCTCGGCATCGCCTGAGATGCTGCTCGTCGGCACGGCGCGCCGCCACGACTCGATGACCGCCCACAGGGGATCGGCCTCCATCGCCGCGGCCGGAGTCTTCGCGCGCTGCGCCGGTCGATCGCGCGCGAAGAGAAGTGCGGCTCCCGTCGCGAGACAGACGACGGCGCCGAGCGAGATCGGCAACCACGGGGCGCGCTTCTTCCGCTTGGGGGCGACGCGGACGTCGAGGACGCTCGGCGCTCGGCTGGACAGCGGTCGCTCGACCGGGCTGAGCACCGTGGGCGGCGGAGGAGGCTGCGCCGGTGCGAGCACGGGTTCAGGAGCGGGTTGCGCGCGAGGCCCCTCGATGATGGTGCTCTGCTCGGGCGACGGCTCGGGCCTACTCCCTGCGCTCGACGCGCGCCGATGCGGCGCCGCCGCCCCCGTGGGCGCGATGTCGGCGAGGATGGCGACGAGCCCGTCACGAAGCTCGGACATCAGCGGTCGTGCGGTAGGAGCTTCGACGACACAGCGGCGAAGGAGTGACTCGAGCGATGAGCCGGGGCCCAAGCGATCGTGAAGAGGAGATAGATCGTGGGCCTCCGCCGGCTGGAGCTTCGCCTTGAAGATCGCCATCGGCGTGCCGCTGAAAAGCCGGCGGCCCGAGAGCGCTTCGTACAAGGTCTCGGCCAGGGCGTAGACATCGGTCGCGCGCGTCGCTTGCTCGCCGACGACCTGCTCTGGCGCCATATACGCCGGAGTGCCGAGCACCGAGCCGGTGGCCGTGTGATGGCTCGCGCCTTCCAGCTCGGCGGCCTTGGCGATCCCGAAGTCGAGGAGCTTCACCGAAGGGACCGGCGCCAGATCTCCCGACAGATCGCCGATGAGCACGATGTTCTGGGGCTTGAGATCGCGGTGAATCACGCCCGCCGCATGGACGGTCACGAGCGCGTCCGCCAGCTGAATGCCCATGTTCAGCGCGGGGACGACGTCCAAGGGCCTCCGCCGAACCACCTCCGACAAGGTCGGCCCCTCGAGGAGCTCCATGATCAGCGCGACGCGGTGGGGCTGTTCGATCTCCACGAAGTCGAAGATGTCGATGACGTTGGGGTGGCGGACCTCGTTGACGACCTTGGCCTCAAAGAAGAAGCGCGACACGAAGTCCTGATCCCCGGTCAACTTGGGCGCGAGGACCTTGATCGCCGCCTTCCGGTTCAGCTTCAGGTGCGAGCCCACATAGACCGCGCCCATCCCGCCCCGGCCGAGCAAACCCTCGACCCGATAGCCGCCGATCACCTCGCCGATGAGGGCGGGCGGCATGGAAGGCCGATGCTCCGTCATCCGCGATCGCGGATGCTACTGCCATCCGCGGACCGGTGGGAGGGTCGGGGACAGCCAAGCGACATCAACACCGCCACATTTCAGCCGGGCGCGTCAGCGGTTCAGGCGTCCATCAAGAGCGGTACACCCAATACCCAAGCCTGGTACAGCGCAGTGATCATCGCCCGCCCGTGCTGGGCGGTCTGATCATCGAAGCCAGCGATCAGTCGAGCCGTAGCCCGCCGCGCCTCCGGAGTGCTCGCGGCCATGGTGGCCTGAACGAGCGGGAGGTCCGCTATGGTCTTCGGTGCACGTCCTTCGATCTCGAGCGCTCCCAGCCAGAACAAGATCATCACGCAATGACTTGGCTCCAGCGCGGGTCCGACTTGAAACAGCGCCTGAAAGAGCTGGTTGCCGTTCACCTTGCTCGAGCCGAAGAGCTTCTTCTGAATGACCTTCTCCGGCGGCGTCTTGAGCTCGAACATGCCTGCCGCCCGCATTCTGCTGATCGGTGCACCGTCGTAGCCGAAGTCCTTGATGGCGCTCTGCAAGAGAAACCCACCAGGAGCGTCGACGGGCTGCAGTCGATCGACCAGCCAGCGCTCGAAGTCCGCGCTCACGGGATAGTTCAAATAGCCAAAACACCCGAAGCCCGTGCGGAGAAAGTTGGCAGGACAACCGGCGCACGCTGCCTCGTGACGCGACAGCGGCTCCGCGCTCGCCATCATCTCGCCGTAGCTGACCTCCTGATGCTTCTCCCCCTGCGGCGTCCGCAGCACCACGGTCACCTTGGCCTCGCGGGGATCCTTCCCGGCTTCGCGTTGAAGATCACCGATCGCCTGGGCGCGGTTTCTCGCCTTCAGCATCGCTAGGATGCTGGCGGTCCCGCGCTGCACGTCCTTGTCTCCAAGCGCGAGCTTGGGCTGACACTCATAGTTGACGGTGAAGTCGGCTCCCATGACGCGAAACCAGACTTGCTCCGCAGGAAAGTGGTCAAGCCAAGCTTAGGATCCGCGAACGGACAAGATGGCCATATCCGCGCAGCAATCGTCATGGCTGGGCCGATAGGGGACATAAGCCCGCTGGTTGCTGGGTCGGCGGTCGCCTCTCCTGCCAGACCTCGGCGAGTTGACGTGCTCGCCGTTCTCGGCCCCGGGAGGGGGCGCGGGATTGGCTGACCCCTTGTGTTGTCTCGTGCGGCGATCACCGCTGGGCTGAGTTCCCCAGATGCACACGAATTGCCGCGATCCCGATGCGGGCCCGTGTTGGACGGATCGAACGGCAAGGCGTCGGCGCCAGGGAACAGGCGCCTCACCCCGGGACAGCGCCCATAGGTTGGTACGGCCCATGCAGCCGCCGACAGGATGTCGACCTTGAAGCTGAGGGCAGCACCGCAGATCCCGGCCGAGATCGAGCGGCTTCTTGCGGTCAGAGTGGACGGTCAGCTGCCAGACTGGGCTGCGTCCGAGGCCGTCGACCAATTCGCGGCGCTCTCAAGCGATGCTCGGCGCGCCCTCGCGCCCTGGTTTCAGGAGCAGGTGCCGGCCAAGGCGCGACTCGCCCAAGAGAAGCTCGCGATCGAGCTCTTCTTCGATGACTTTCGACGCCGCTTGGACGGCGCACCGAACGTGGCCACCCTCGTCCAGGTGTGCCTCGACGCGGTGCCTCCGCTGCCCACGGCGAAGCCTTGGCTTTGGCGAGATCAGGCCGCCCAGCTGGGGGTCGAGGCCTTCGAGGCGGCCTGCAAGCGGCAGCCCAGCCACACCGAGATCCGCAAGTTGCTCGCGCTGCTTGACGGGATTCACCCGGCCACAGTGAGTGCGGCCTTTCCGGGGCAGAAAGAGCGATTCCGCGCCGCGGTGGATCGCCTCGCTCGCGAGTTGGAGGACGTCAGCAGCATGAAGAAGGAGCTCCTCAAGTGGCTGCTGGGGACCAGCGCCAAGGGGAGCCTAGCGTTCTTCAAGGCTGGCGATCGAACGGAGATGTTCAGACTGGATCGTGACCCGATCGACGTCACCTCGATCATGCTCGGAGCGTACCAGCCGAATGGCCCGAACGATCCACACCCCTATGCTGGACGACCAGACAAGATCCTGGCCGTCTCCCCGTCCGAGCGCTTCGTGCTGGGTGAGTCCGGGCGGGTCTATGACCTCGCAGCCCGCGAAGATGCCGGCGTCCAGGTCGCCCAGATCCCGCTCGAGCTCGTCGGTCGCCTGATCGGGAGTGGACCCTTCGGTTATACAGAAGCTGTGGCCGACAAGCCTCGCTTCACGCCGGCCATGCCGAAAGACAAGCAGAGTCGAGGCGAGGTCGAGGCGTTGCTGGCCATCGCCCATCCGTACGCGGTGGACGTCGATGAGGCAGCCCGGGTCACGGTGGACGCCAGCTGTCCTCTGGCGATCAAGAAGTCTCCTCGAGCGCGGAACCTGGCCGTCGACCGCATTCTCGCCGGCACTCCAGAGGACCTAAGGCACCGGTGGCTCGAGGACCTCGCACCCAATCGCCGGGAGTAGGTCGCGGTCGCGCAGGGGCGGCCGCCAAAGCCCAAAGCTTCAAGTCAGCGACCGCGAGAAGTCCCCCCACGGACCCGCTTCAGACCAAAGAGCGGACGAAGAAAGCCGACGCGCAGCACACCCCTGGTCAAGAGGGCGGTCAACGGGAAGGCGAGCCCGGCGAGGACAGCGTACTTCATGGGAATTGGCGTCCCCCAGGACAGCAGCCAAAACGCGAAGAGCAAGATGACCGTTTGATGGAGGATGTAGAACGGCATCGACGCCTCGCTGAGGGTGTCGAGCCGGGGGCTCGGCTGGGCGTGGCGAGCGGCGAGGCCGAGCAGGCCGTACAACATGCCCCATGCGCCCGCGACCCGCGCGGTGCGCCAGACCGCTCGGGGGGCCAAGGCGATCACCGAATCCGGCGCCCAGGCCCAGAGGCCACCGGCGATCACCCCCAGCACCAACAGGGGCAGCGCGAACCGTTCGAGCGCGGCACGAACGCGCCCCTCCCCGCTGAGCAACGCGCCGAACATGAAGAACAGCGGGTATTGAACGATCGACCAACCTCCGAGGTCGCGGGCGTCGATCTTCTGGCCGATCAGGGCGATTTCGACGGCGCTCATCACGACGACGGGAAGTGCGAGCGCGTACGGTGACGCGAAACAGAGACGCGCCAGCGCGGGCAGGAGCGGCGCAAAGAGCAAGGTGATCAGAAAGAGGAGCGCCAAGAACCATAGGTGCAGCCCCATCCAAGCGAAGTTCCCGCCGAGCCCGTACCAGCCCTCGAAGTAGTGGGGATAGAACGCCCAATACGACCCCTCAAACGCGCCCTTTCCGACGCGTTCGACCCACACCTGAGGGGGCACGATCACCAGGACGCCGAAGGCGAAGGGGAGCAGCAGGCGCAGGACCCGATCCCAGAGCAGCCGGAGCGCCGATCGATTCCCGCGCGCGATCATCGTGCTCAGACCGGACAGGATGAAGAACAAGGGCATCAACCACAGGGAGGTGCTGTCGATCGAGCGCCGGACCACGTCCGACGTCGAGGGGTTCGTGAGGTGCCATCCGCCGGGATCGAAGAACTTCCCGCAGTGAAACAGGAACACCGCCCCTGTGGCCATCACCCGCAGGAGGTCGATGTCTGGGCGCCGGTGGACCGCTCGACTGGGCGTATGCGCCAAGGCGCTCACGCGGCGCACTTAACGCAGCAGAGAGCGTTTGGCTACCGGACGCCGAGCGGCGGCGCTTCAGCGCGGATGGCCCGCGGCACTCAGGACCTCAACGCCGCACCGGCTGCGCCGGCGTCCAGCGTAGGATCTGGTCCGCAGAGAGCAGCAAGAGGCCCCGGCTATCCCAGCGACCCGGCTGGAGGTCGGCCGCGAGCGCTAGGCGCTCGACGCGAGCCCCGGAGGCGACGTCGTGGATTTGGACCCAGGACGGGTCGACCCGGCTCCCCACCGCTCGCTGAACTCCCACGGCCAGCAAGCGCCCATCGGGGCTGAAGACGACCTCGCACGGGATCCATAGCTCCGTCGGCGCGAGGTCCCCAGGGGGCTCGACGATGGTCCGTAGTGCACCCGTGCTCAGGTCAACGACTGCGATCGTGCGTCGCCCCTCCTCCCAGACCCCGAGGGCCACGAGCGCCCCGTCGGGCGAGATGTCGAG
>Ga0154020_10008575_pt1 | contig 11841 bp, 11 predicted proteins | sample Klosneuvirus_201_FD_109709 | JGI IMG/M metagenome (GOLD analysis project Ga0154020, IMG submission 109709) | Active sludge microbial communities from wastewater, Klosterneuburg, Austria - Klosneuvirus_20160825_MG | ecosystem: Engineered > WWTP > Aerobic digester > Activated sludge | place... | reverse complement strand
GCGCTCAATCTGGAGCAGGTGCTGGAGAAGTTCTTCGGGTATTACCTGTACGAGGTGTTCTGCCGCGTATTCTTCGAGCGGCTGGTCCAGAGAGTCGGAGAGACCCGGGCCCAGTCGTTCCTCGGCGAGATCCTGAACTACGTGCGCTCCGCGCTGCGCAACCGCGTGCACGGACGGACGCTGACCGCGATGAGCGGGACCGACGCGGAGCGGGATGCGCTGATGGGAGACATCCTGGAATCGACCCTGAGGGTCTTCGGAGGCTGAGTGCGGATCGAATGTCATGTTGATCCTCGGCAGGCCACGGCGACGCGATTCGCCGTGGTCCGGCTTCGCGCCGAAAACGGCGCGGACCTCGGTCAGCTTGACGTGGAGTACTCCAGGCTTCTGCCACTGGGGCGCCCGGGGCCGCTGGCGCTGGACCTGCTCCTGCTGGCCAGCGCGGTGTACGCGATCGACAAACTGGTCGCCCGCTCGACGGCGGGTGACGGGTGGACGCGGGATTTCGAGCTGCGTGTCCCAGCGTCGGACCCGGGCCGATGGAGCGGGGCGGCGAACGCGATCAACGAGTGCCTTTCTTTCCTCACCGGGGACCGGTGGACGGTTGAGTTCTCCGAGCTCAGGAGCCGCCTGGCTCGGCCCGGGGGACGCCGGCGCCGCGGGGTTAGGCGCCCGGCCGGTGAATCCGTCTGCCTGTTCTCGGGCGGCTTGGACTCGCTCGTCGGCACCATCGACCATCTCGAGGAACACGGGGACGAGCGTGTGCTCCTGATCGGACATCACGACGGCCAGATGCCAGGCCCGCTTTCCGACCAGCGGGCCCTGCTGCCGCTGCTCATGCGCGCATACCCCGACCGGGTGAGCGCGGTGCTGCCCCGCGTCGGGCACAGCGGAACAGCCCAGGAGCTCACGCTTCGTGGACGCTCGCTCGTGTTCGTCGCGCTGGGGGTGTTCGCTGCCGCGGCGCAGGGCGAAGGAACTCCGGTCCTGATCCCGGAGAACGGAACTATCGCCCTCAATCCTCCGCTGACGCCGGCTCGGCGTGGGTCCTGCAGCACCCGAACGGCGCATCCCCACTATCTGGACCTGCTGAGGCGGGTGCTGTCGACCATCGGCCTAGACCACCCGTTGAGCAACCCGCTGGCGCAGAAGACCAAGGGAGAGGTGGTCGTTGGCTGTCGGAACCGTGAGCTTGTCCACTCCCTGGCTCAGCTGACCGTGTCGTGTGCCAAGAGAGGGCATACGAGAAACTGGCCGAACCGGACGGCGGGGTCCTGCGGCTGCTGCATGCCGTGCATCTACCGCCGGGCGGCGCTCCACGCGGCCGGCCTGGACACCGAGCCGTACGGCGCCGACATCTGCAGCGGCGAGGTGGACCTCGACAATCCAGGCCTTGAAGCCCCTAATGACCTGCGCGCGTTCCTTTCCTTCCTGCGAGCGGAACACTCGGCGCAGCGCATCGGATCGATGCTGCTGGCGAACGGGAGCCTCGATCCCGGGCGCGTGCCGGAATCCGCGGCGCTGGTGCGGCGGACGATGGAGGAGGTCCAGGCCCTCCTCCGCGCTAAGGCGACGCCGGAGGTTCGGCGACGCGCCGGGATCAGGGACTAGGGGAGTCGTGTGCTGGATACGCATTGCCATCTTGATCGGTACACGGATCCTCTTTCGGTCGCTGGGCAGGCCAGAGCGCGGGGCGTGTTCCTGGTGGCCGTCACCAACCTGCCGAGCCATTTCGTGGCCGGGCAGGCGCCCACGCGTGGCCTGCAGGGAGTACGACTGGCGCTGGGCCTCCATCCGCTGGCCGTGGGCCCGAACGAGCGCGAGATTGAGCGGTTCAGACCGCTCCTTGCCCAGACGTCGTTCGTCGGGGAGGTCGGCCTGGATTTTTCGCGCGAGGGCAGCGGCACCCGGGAGATTCAGGTTCGGGCGTTCCGCGAAGTTGCGGCGGCCATCAGCGACGCTGGCCCGAAGTTCATCACGATCCACTCGCGGAGAGCGGAAACAGCCGTGCTGGACGTGCTGCAGGAGTACCGCGTCGGCCCCGCGGTCTTCCACTGGTTCAGCGGGACACCGGCGTTGCTCGACCGCGTGCTTGAAGCGGGTCACTATGTCTCGGTCAACCCGGCCATGACCGAGTCGGAAAGAGGCAGAGACCTGATCGCGCGCATGCCCGAGGACCGGGTCTTGTCGGAGAGCGATGGTCCCTACGCCCGCGTCGGCAACAGGCCTTGCGATCCCTGGGATGTTTCCCTTATTCAAGCGCATCTCGCCGGCGTGTGGAGGACGACCGAAACAGGTGTGCGTGATCGGCTCTGGGAGAACTTTCGCCAGTTGACGGCCCCACTAGGCGGAGAGGGGCGGACCGGGGAGGCGAACACGTAGTGCCCAGCTTCCCCATGACCTTATCGAGCTTTGATTCCAAGACGTGGCCCTTGCTATCCGGTCAGCAAGCGCAGGCCTGTTCCTGGGCCCGCATCGTGCATTCGGCGGCCACCGTCGGCAGGGCGAACACCGCGCATGTCATGCAGCACGGCGGCTACTCGTGGCTGGAACTGGTCTACCGGGTCACGATGGTGCTCGCGAATCTGAAGGAGGCTACGAGCGGCCAACTGGTCTCGACGGCAGCCTACCGGACACTGGACCCGTCGGAGAAGGGCGCGGTGTCCTATTTCCTCGGGCTGACCGTTGCGGAGCTGCTGGCAGGAAGGCGGCTGCGGGTTCCTTGCCATCGAGCAGCACGCTGCCCCCCCCTCCTCCAGCCAGGTGGCACCGATTGACAGGACCTGCCAGGCCGGCATCGGGGCAATTAGGCACAAAAGACCTGCCACCTCGGAGCGTCGGGCAGAACGCACGCGGGTCGGCTACGAATGTGGAGGCAGTGACCGCGGATTCTGCGGTCACGACCTCCACGCCGCCACCGCCGACCTCCGCCCGAAGTGTGGGATATGAGGCCACCGGAGCCGCGACAACGCAGAAACCCTTCGCGAGTTGTCGCGATGGCAAACCTGTTCTTGGGGACCTGCGGAAGTGGTCCGATGCCTTCCGATTCTTTCAGAAGGTCGGTACACGAGGCGCCGACATTGGTGTCTCTTGAATGTCGGCGGCGCCCCGACTTGTGAGGAGTCGGAGTGCATCACGCTGAAGCGGCCCGAAGGAGGACAACCCGGCCACTGAACTTTCGGAAGACCTCGGAACCGAGCCAGCACTTGCCGTACGTGTTTCCCCAAGTCGCAGACGCTTCCGCCAAGCGGCCGCGCACAGGCGTCAAACTTTACGTGAGGAGTTTTTTCTCTTTCGGGTCCAAGAATCTTTTGCTCAGGGTGATGTCGAGGATACTGCAGATACTCTGCTTTTCGGGCTCGCGCACCTTGTAGAGGTAGAGGTGCTCAGCCACGAGCGACCTCAGCACCGCCTGCGCGAGATGATTTTTATTGGTTTCGTGATTCACCGCCGCCGTTTGTGTGATAGGGAGCGTAGACTGCGGCTGATCGAGGCGAATCGCCAAGTCGAAGATGCTGTTGGCAACGCTCTTCGAGCCCCCGAGCACTTGCCTGAAGGTGTCCTCCAGGTTCTCGTCCCCCACTGTGGCCGCGACATGCTTGACGACGGCGAACGTCGAAAACCAGGCCAAGTTGAAAATGTGCTCGCTCACTTCGTTAGCGATGTCCTGGTCGTTGTATTCGGGGAAGCGAGCACGGTACAACTGCTCTAGCCGCGTGATAAGCGGTGGGAACGACTCCGAGACATTGGCGAACAGGAATCCGAGCATCCGTCGTGCGAGCAGGAAGATCTCCTCGGCGATCTTGCACTTCTCGTCGAGTTTGCGTACACTGGACTCGTTCCGCAGCACCTGCCCCAGGATCTCGATCGTTCGGACGGCCGATGCGAACTGCATGGCGCCGTTGTAGGCTGCTGTCTGCTTGGCTTCCTCGCTGGGCTCAGCCTGTCTCTGATCCTTCCGTGCATCGAGCGCCGCCGTATTTTGCTTGGCCGCCAGGTCGTCTTGCTGATCGCCCAGACGACGCCGATTGTGCTCCGGGTCGCTGTCCGGAATGACGATGCGGCGGACAGCCTTCGTCAGCTGGTTAATGGGCTGAACATCCGAGGCCAGATCGCTCGGGTTGGACTCCTTGAACAGCCCGACGGCCCTCTTCTTGATCTCGTCGAGCACGAGCCGGTTGCTGGTGAGGTTCGCAAGGAACACGATAACGTCCGCGGAATCCTCTTGGAAGAGGTTGTGGCTCAGGCGTTCCACACATGCGAAGGCCGAGGGATCATTGTCGTTGAGCCTCTGCGCCAGGCTCCAGGCTACGAAGAAGCAGAAGGTGTACTTGTGCTGGAAACTGATTTCCCCCTCCGACCGCTCAATGATGGCCGCCTCGCATAGGTCATCGATGAGGGCTCCGAAGTCCAGGGCCGAGATTCCCACCGCCTTTATGTACGCCGCGTGGAACTCGCGCGCCACCCCCTCCGAAATGCGCTCCTTACCCGACTCGAAAATTGTGCGAGCGAGCTCGCCGAGGTAGCCATACATCCCGTTCACAGGCAGGCGGCGGACGCGGGAGCGGTTCAACGCTGCGGTGATAATCGCGTTCAGCAGGTGGCTATAGGATCCGTTCCCCGCTGCGGGCGGTTCTGGAGAGTCCGCCATCTGCACGAGGACGAGCATGACCCACGGGTAGTGAGGAATCGCAGTTGTGTTCAGCACATCCCCGACCGTGCTCATGATCTGACGAACGCGGTCATCGATCGTCGCCTCATCCTCGCCCGGCGACAGCGCGACCCATTGCCGTATGAATCTGTCGCACCTCCCGTACCCGAAGGGGAGTATCAGCGACAACGAGTAAGACTCCAGCTGGGACGGGTGGGCCGCCTCCGCGTTCGTAACGAGCAGCTCGTCCAAAAAGCTCTGGGTGTTGGTCAGCAGCACGACCCGGCCGAACCACGTGTCCAAGTCCTTCAGGCATGGGTCACGGGCGGCGCGGCTACGCGGCCCCTTGTGGAGGTCGTCCAAAATGAGCACCCGCTTTGACCGCGGAAGCTGGTCGTAGGCGGCGGGGAGCAATGACTCGTATTGATCGCGCACGCACTCGTGTAGCTTCTCTCGGAGGGTTTCGGATCGTGCACTGCGAGGTAGCTTCTCGCCGCGGAGGAGCAGCGGCGCGTAGCCTTTCGCGTGAAGCTCGACAAAGAGCCGCTTCCCGAAACTGGTCCGCCCTGCCTTGTCCGGGGCGGCGACAATGACGCGCTCCCGTTCAATCAGGGATTGCACCACATGGTCGCCGCGGACCCGCACATTCGCCGTTCCTGCATCGTCGTCGAGCGAGCCGAGGTCAGGGAAGGTGTAGTACTGGGACAGCTTGAGCGATCCGCGCGTCCGATGATGCACCGGAAGGCCAGGGTCGTCCAGGTACTGCTCGAAGCGAGGTGTCAGCTTCAGCTTGTTGGTCCGCGCTGCGACCGGCTCCCAGTTCACTGTCACCGGCCCGATCTTGCGGCCGTAGTGGGCAGACGACGACGGAGTCCAGGAATAGGTCGAGAAGCCAAAGCGCCGGCCTTCGGGCTCGATCCGGATCACGTGAAACCCGCTGACCTCCGGCCTGCCCCGCTCCTGGAGCACAGCTCCCTCTACATACTGCATTCCGCCGCTGCCGTGGATCTCCTTCCCGTACACCAAGCCCACATGCTCATGCGCGGAGAGGATCAGATCTCCGAGAGCCTCGACCTTCTCTCGCAGCGGCCGGAGCGCCGCGGGCTGCTTGAACCAGTTGAACGGATGGTGCAGCATGCAGATCGACACGTCCGCGGCTCCGGACGGAGGGACCACGGCCTCCAGCGGAAAGTACAGCGATCCCGGACTTTCTCCGCGCCGCGACATCCAAGCCGTGTTGAAGAGGTGATATCGAAGTGTCACATCTCCGACGCGTTTGTCGACGCAGGTGTAGTAAGGACGCGCGAGCGAATGTCCCGCTCCGCGCGACACCCTCTCCGCAAAATTAAAGTACTCAGCAAGAGGGCCTAACAGTTCGGCCGTTGCCTTCTCGGATGGAAGTCCGGATTCCTGGAGCAGCGTGGCGATGTTGTTGATCGCCAGGTCACGCATCGTTTGGTCGCCGGTAAAATCGCAGTCGTGGTTGCCGGGAACGACCAGGAGTTCAACGGGGATCGTTTTCAGGGAGGCCGCGAGAGCCCCGCGTAATTCGCCGATGAACCGCTCCGCCAGGACGAACTGAGCCGACTCGCCGCTCTGAGTCGCGTCTCCTGTCAACAGCAGATGGACCGCGTCCACTCGGTTGTCGGCCTCGGAAACGATCGCCCCGGCGAGGTGCCCGACCCGTCCCAAAAGTTCATCCGTGGGACCGGCAAAGTGGGCGTCAGACAGCTGAATCAGCAATATGGACATGAGTCTTGTCCTCGAATGCCTCGGTGCGAACGCAACCAAGGCAGGGTAGGCGCTCGTGGGTGGGTCGCTCGTCGGGCGACGGACTGCTAGTGTGCCCCGTTGGAAGTTGGCCTAGCCAAGGTTTGTGCCCGACGCCATCGAGGAGTCCGAAGAGGAATAGCCCGCCAGCGTCGATCGACGGCAGCGCATGACGGCTCATCTGGCCAACGCCAGCTATGAAAGCTCGAGCTGGGACCGCGCACGGCTGGCCACACGGGGGGCAAACTCGCGGAGGACCTGAGCGTACTGCGCCGCATCATCAGCCTCCAACTGGAGGAGGCCGGCCATCTGGTCAGAGGTCCCGATCATGATCATCGCCATCTCTATCTGGGTGATGCGTGAGAGCTCGGGTCGGGTGAGCAGTTCCGACCGTTCGCCTTCCCCCAGCGCCGCGACGGCGCTCTGCCCGAACGTGCAGCGGGCGATGCCCTGCGCCTCGGCCTCGACCGAGCCCGGGAAAGGTGCCGGCCCGGATCTCTCCTTCGTGGGCCTCCGGGGTCGCTCGCTGCGGTCCCAGTGGGCGACGTACCCTCCCGGCTGGTTGTACGAGGCGACGAACTCCCAGTACCGCTCCGGAGAGCTCCGTTTTCTGTTGAGGAGCTCGGCGATCCGGGCGGCGCCCTCGGTCAGCATCCGCTCCAGCTCCTCGGCAGTCACCCGCATCAGGCCCGGGCGGTCAAGGAACTCTGAATCAGCGCCCGCGTGGAGCGCCTCGATGAAGCCGATGCGGAAGGCCAGGCAGGTGACGGCGTTGGCCTCCTCGCGGAAGCTGAACCGGCGGCGCTTGGCAGGATGCTTTGTCTTCATACCACGATGATGATCCAGAGTCGGCCCGGTGGGCGGCGCGGGATTGGGCAACTGCCGTTCCTTGTCGGCAACCTGACTCTCGACGTAGTCCCGGGTCAGCTGGACACCGTGCCTCTCGACATAGCTCAGGGCGCCCACGAGGATGCGGAGCATCATGCCGTCCTGGGACGGCAGCGCTTGGATGATCATGCGTGCGATTCACTATACACACATGGTTCTATGAAATGGAAATCTTGTTACAGCTCGTGTCTATCCATCGCGGGCTATTGTGCCAACGGATCATTTGTCAAACCACCCCCTGTGTCACCCACTCCTGGAGTGCCGGGAGTAATATTTGGGCGTAACGACGGCAACTAAAATGAAGGTAAATGCATGGCCTCTCCATGTTGCGGCAACTGCGGATTTGACATGTCTGGCATTGGAGTACCTCAGTGTCCAGAATGCGGAAGGACTCTGATTGTCGATCACAAACCCACGGAACGACCGGCAGTTCACTTTCCGCGTGGGGGCCAACGCGACCACCTGCTTTGCCTTTCGCAACGGCTTCACCGAGGAGCACCACGCGGGCGCTTAGTCTGAGTTCCTTGACGTGGCGTCGTGGACTTGCCGTCCTTAGATCGGCTTTCCGCTCGGTCCATCTATCGCAGTGGTACGGGGGGATCGCCGACTAGCGTGTGGACGAGGTAATCCAGTAATCCGGTGAACCGGAAGACCGGGTATTTGGTGTCGACACCGTCGACCACGCGCGGGCTGCTGATCGAGGCAGCACCATGGAGTTCCACACCGACCATGTCATCACCGCTTGGCTCAATGGGCTGGTGTGACCTACTGTCGGGCGTCGCTGGCCGTCAGACTGGCCCGACGCCGCCCAGGAGCCTCAGACTCCTTGTGGAGAGACCTGTGGACACTGCCTTTTCTTCCATCGTCAAGGAACTCGCCGGCTCGGTCCTTTCGAGCGCGTTCGATCCGCAACCAGTCCGATTCAAGCGCACGGACGAAGCGGGAATCGGTCCCCTGCGAACGGGCTGCAACAAGCCTTTCGGAACGCTTCACAGCTTCCGGAGCCAACTCAACCGGAATGCATTCCTCCGCGGCTGTGCTGAGTTCACACACGAAGCACCGGTCGAGCATCTGATCGTGGGTCTCGGCTTTCTTCACGGTTCGACGACAGTGGTCGAATCCATGTTCCATACCGTTGGCGACGCCAACTCGGTCAATATCCCTCCAGAATTCGCTACGGCGATCCAGGTGCACATCCTGTCCGAGCACGGCAACGAGGTGCTGTTGTTTCACAGCCACCCGAGGAATGTGCTTAACGCTGTGTTCGACAACTCGCCTTTGCCGTCAGGGGTGGACCGTCGGGCCTTGGTCGGATTTCACAGCGACCTTCGGGTGCTCGGCAAGGCCCTTGTGGGCGGTGGCCGAGTCCGGTTCTATTTGGGTGAGAATGGTTACGTTCGAGAGTTTCGGACACCCGACTTGCTCCCTCTGATGGAGGCCGCAATGTCGGCTGCAACCAATCCGTAGAGCCGAAGAAGCTCTCGCCAGGTCGGCCGTGTCAGAAACCCAGTCGGTCCTGCGTGGATTGGCGGCTCTTTCCCGCACACGATCGCGGGCTTGACGCGCTCGCGCTGCCCTATGGATATGATCCACGCCGGCGCGGCAAGCAAGCCTACCTCAGGTCCCGCCATCGTTGGAGCGCCGCGACCACCCGGGGGTGATGTCGTGGACTTAGTCGAGGGGCCAGCAACCAACCCAGGCATACCTCCATTCCAGAGGGCCGGAGATCCGGGAGGCCGGCGCCGGCGTTTGACGCGCCGACGTTGGTTCAGCATGGTGTCCTGTGGAATCGTGGCCTGGGCGGTAGTTCAGGCCGCCGAACCGTGGCTCCTCAAGGTCGGATCGAGCGGAGGATCGGGGCTGGCCGTGCTTTCCACCGGCGATCGCCGCCTTGGCAGTCCTCAGCATGGCGGCTGCTGGCTGCTGGTTTGTCGGTCACAAGCGCTGGCAGGGGTTCTTCGCTTTGATCGCGGCCGGGTCGTCCGACAGAGAGGAAGTCGGCATGTCGGGGCGGGCGTCTTCCATGACGGCCCCTTCCATGCGCGCCCGGTCACGGACGGTCCCATCGCGTGCTCACTTTTTCTTCTGGTAGCGCCGGGTGCGCTTGACGCTCCGCAGGTCGATCCCGTCCAGCAGCATCGCCAGCTCGCTGGCCCGCAGTTCCACCGACTTGGCCTCGCCCACCGCCCGCGGCAGCTTGAACACGCCCTCCTCCAGCCGCTTGTACCACAGCGCATACCCGTCCCGGTCCCAGTACAGCACCTTGAGCCGGTCTCCCCCACGCGAGCGGAACGGGAACAGGTGTCCCGAGAGCGGGTCCTGGTCCGTGACCAGCCGCGCCAGGTCCGCCAGGCGGTCGAACCCGCACCGCATGTCCGCCGGCGCCGTCGCCAGCCAGATCCGCGTTCCGCCCGATGTGCGGTCCAGCTCGCCCAGCGACGGCAGGCCGATCACGGCCGCGCCCCGTCCCCGGCCTCGCCGCCGATCGACTCAAGCGCCTCGATCACTTCCAGCAGCAGCCGGCGATCGAACCCGCGGGCCACCGTCACGTGCCGCCCGCGCCCGAGCCGGATCGCCACGCCGCCATCACGCTCATCGCGCCCGCCTCGCTCGGCGCTCTTGCTCCGCTCATCCTCCCCGCGGCCGACCTTCGCTTCCACGAACACAGGCTCCCCCCCGGCCAGCCTCCGCTTCCACACAAACAGCGTCGACGACGGGATCCCCCGATCCACGCAGAACCTCGCCACCGACAGCCCGCTCTCCCGCTGCTCCCGGATGATCCCCGCCCACTTCGCCCGTGCCGCGTCCGATCTGCTCATGCCCCCCATCTTCGCGGCCGCGCAGCCGGCGCCAAGATGCAGTTCACGCACCGCTCACGACACCAGCGCCGCCGCGATCCGCCGAGCCTGTCCCATGTTGCCGCCGGCCGAGATCACCTTCATGTAGTAGAACCCCGGCCAATCGCCGGGGCTTTGCTGAAGCGCCTCGGTGATGATCGACTCGGCCATGCCGTCGGCCAAATCCGAGCGTTTGCCTCGGCGACTGATGACCGTCACCAGAGGCCGGGACATCGACACATTGGGGTATCCAAGGCCGATGAGCCGGGCGTTCAGTTCGGTTCTCCTGGCATCGATCTCTCGGATCTGCTGCAGAACCTCCTGGATCTCTTCCTTCTGCTACTGCTCCAGGGCAAGCCGCAGCGTGGCGACATCGGCCTCCAGCAGCGCGCGTGGGCTGAGTCTGGAGCTACTGCGCAGGCCGCTCGATCTTGGAAGGTATTCCCTCGCGACGCAGCAGATCGCCAAAGTGGCTGAGAATCCCCACGAACCCCCTGAGAATGATCCCCGCGTTACGGCTCCGAGCGTCAGCGATTACGGGGAGCAAGTCCGCGGGGCTGTGCCCAGCAACGTCGAAGGTCAGGTAGCCCGACACGCTGCCCTCCACAATGGTGCCTCCGCCCTCGCAGAGTGACTGGAGCTGAACTACCCAGCACTGCCTTCCATCGTGAGCCCATTCCATTCGGATGGGCCCGAGCTTTTGGACCGCCTTCCGGTGGAGCGCCCGCACATCGTCCACAATGCGTGAGGGCAGCTCTTGCGGTTCCTGCTGCCCCAGCATGAACCTGTCGCCAGAACCTTGTACACCCTCAAGCTCAACAAGCTCATTCCGGGACTCCGCCACACCGGAATATGCCGCGGAAACATCTCGCTGATCGAGAACCGACGCGAGGGAAGACGTACCTGGGTGGGGATCGGTTCCCTGCATCAGAACGAACGGATCTTTCCAACCCCGGAACGTCGGAAAAAAGCCTGGCACCGGTCTTGGTGGGCAGGTGCGGATCCACCGCTCCAGGGACGTAGTGGTCAATCCGAACCGAAAGGTGCCTACGCGGCGAGTAATCGCTGTGGTGCGGGGGACCGGCAGGCCTGCTTGATCCGCAAGCACCAGCCCGAACAGCTTGTCCCCGAGCAGCTCGCTAAACCGATTGGGCCAGCGTCCTTGCGGCGCTGGGCCCGCAGTGGGAAATCGCTCCAGTTCCCACACAATAGTGTGATCATTCCGGATCCCGATCCTCATCGGATGGATGCTGAACTCCACACGTACGTTGGGCTCGTAGTTGATCGCTGGGCGAAACCCATAGACCTTCTCCAGCACACGCAGCCCAAGCTCACGCGGCAACGAGCAGATGCCTGGCCGATGAACTCCCTGCGGAGTATCGTCCGGTGCGAACTCGATAACGTCGCCGAATGCGACACCAGACACCCCGCCATCGTGGATATCGATGGTCTCGTTTACTATCGAGTTCCAGCCACTCGCGGCGGCCTCAAGGACAACTGCCTCGGCGGCGGCCGCATCGAGACCATACGCAAGCTCGAATCGACGATTACCCGCAAGGTCGAAGCGGCGGACGTTGATTGTTCCCGACGCGGCTCGTTGCAGGAGCGCCTCGATCGCCATGCGGACCGATAGGAACCGATGGTTGGGCGGCACATCGCGCAACCGGCAGTAGCGCTGAGGCGGCGGGATTCCCG
>Ga0154020_10008573_pt1 | contig 11843 bp, 9 predicted proteins | sample Klosneuvirus_201_FD_109709 | JGI IMG/M metagenome (GOLD analysis project Ga0154020, IMG submission 109709) | Active sludge microbial communities from wastewater, Klosterneuburg, Austria - Klosneuvirus_20160825_MG | ecosystem: Engineered > WWTP > Aerobic digester > Activated sludge | place... | reverse complement strand
GGGCTCGCGTCACGAAAAGGGCTCGCACGCTTCCTTCCGGTGGGAGGTGGGCCTTGAGCCGGTCGAGATGCGTTTCCTGACGGGCAAAGGTCACGCAGGCGCGGACATAGACGCTGAACTGGAGCATGAAATAACCGTCGTCCTTCAGCCACTCGCGGAAGTCGTGCGCCGCTTTGCGCTCCTTCTTCGTGTTGGTCGGAAGGTCGAATGCTACGAGCAGCCAGCCCATTTTATAGAGTTCGGTGTCCACGGCTTATAGATCGTGGGTTTGTGTTCCAAAACCGCGCGGCGGAAGGAGCGGATCACGCCCTCGATCACGCCGCGGATTTCGATGGTCATGTCCAGGTAATCCACCTTCTCCAAAGGAAAGGCAGTCACCCATCGACGAAACTCCTTGGTCACTTCCAGCGGGGCATCCGGGGCCTCCCGGCTCATCTTCCGCACCCACTGAGCCACCCTCCAGTCCACGCAGGGGCGGAAGGGCTCCATCAAATCGTAGGCGAGGGGCGTCGCCTGCTCTCGCGTCACATGGAAAATGCCGAAGGTCGGGTCCAGCCCCACGCCGAATAGCTTTTGCAGCGTGGTGGAGAGCAGCACCGCATAGCCGTAGTTCAGCAAAGCGTTCACGCCGCCCTGGCCTTGGTCCCGGATGAAATCCGTCATCCCCAGCGCCCGGCCAAAGATGCCCCAGTGCGTCCGCGCTCCCATCGCCTCCTTATGCTCGTGGCTGCTGTTCAGGATGGCATCCAGTTCGTCAAGCTTCTTGTCCTCCGGGGCTAGATGGCGGGCCAGTAGGAGCTGGTTCTTCACCTTGGCGTTCACGGTCCTTCGCCACAGCGTCTCCTTCTCCCTCGTGGTGATGTCCAGTTGTGCCCGCGTCAGCAGGGTGTCCGTGCTGCGGTTCGCCGGGAGAAGGATGCTCACCGGCTGGAAGCTCTCGCACAGGATCAGGGCGATCCCGTGCTTGGCCGCCTCGATGAGCAGGCAACTGTGAAGCGAGGCGGAGAAGCTGGTGATGATGATGCTCGCCACATCCTCCAGCGGCACAGTGCGCGGTTTGTCCTCCCCGTTCACCTTGCAGGTGAGCTGGCCGTCCTTGCAACTCAGGGACACCTGCGCGTCATCAATGCTGACGATGTGGTAAGACATAGGACGCTCCACCTAGAGCGCCCTAATATAAACCCATCTGTCAAATCCGGTCTCGTATCCACATGAATGTGGGGGACTTCAGCTTTGCCTTGATTCCGAAAGCGCTTTCGGTAGCCTATAAGCGGCAAGCGCAGGAATTGTAGAGGTCGTTCTCTCGGGAGCGGCAGGCCGCATGGCTGGGATCCTCGAACCTGGGGCTACTTCAAATATCACAAGCCCTCGAAGCTGATCACTTCGGGGGCTTGTTGTTTGAGGGTGGCGAAATCCTCCGGCCACCATTTTAGCCCATAGCCGTTCAGTTTGCCTTCATGGCGATAAAGGGTCTTTTTGAGATGCTGGAGGTAGGCTGGCTCAGTTTCTCCATACTGGTTCACTTTCAGCGCAGCGAATATGCCAGAGGCCACAGCATCCGCCACTTGGAGTCCAGCCAGTTTGGAGTGCTCCACGGCTTGAATCCGCTCGGGATCAATGACACTGGCGTCGAGCTGCACTTGTTGAGGATTCTCTGCGGATTGCTTCAGCAGCAGACGCAAATAATCTCGGATGTCGTCATACGACATGTTACTGCGATTGGAAAAGATCACCTCCGTGAAGCCATCCCCCTCGCCCTCCCGTCGCTGATCCCGGCACAGCCAGGAAACTCTCTCCAGCAGCATCCGTGTGGCATAGCGATAGAGCAGATACTTCGTGTTTTGAAACTTCTCTGGCTCTGTGATGGCAGGTTTATACACCAGCACGGAGACAGTTCGCATCGGCAGCCCACCCACCCTGCGGATGTAGGGCACCCGGTGCTCATGTCGCAATTTCACAAAGTGCAGCGGTGTTAAAGGCTCGCGGTTGAGCACTTTCCTCACCTCGCTCAAACAGGAAACCATCTGCAAATCGTTGCTTTGCCTCACCACCACCGCAGAAAGCACAAACCACCGCGAACTGCCTGATCCGTCCGGGTTGAACTTAAACCCTTCGTCCCCAGACTCGTCGATGTAGGTGATGAAGCTCGGTTTCATGATGGGAAGGACAATTGCTTGACCCTGGGTCGATGCAAGGCTAAATATTTATGCGACAAGGGGTAGGGTGAAGGGTGTCTCTGACGCGCCTCTACCCATTCCCCTTGTGCTTTGCCTCGGTTCCAGTGGGGGCTGCCCCAAAAGCGGCCCCCACATCTGAGGCTACATAAACCCAAAAACCAAACGCCAATATGGCTACACCAAACACAAACCGACAAGATCGCTCGTTTGACGAGGCGACGAAACAGGCGGTCTGGCAGAAAGGCCAGATCGTTCATGGGTATGACGCCAACCAGTTCCGCAAAGACAGATGCGGTGCTTGGATGGAATACAAAGAGCACGGGAACGTGAACAGCCCTCGCGGCTGGGAAATCGACCACGACAGACCCAAGGCAGCAGGAGGAGGAGACGAACTCTCCAACCTCCAACCGCTGAACTGGGAGAATAACCGACATAAAGGGGACAATTACCCAAATTGGACCTGCAAGGTGAAACACACCTAGCAAGCAGGCCGAAGCCTCACAGCTACCTAGGCAGTAACTCTGTGAGACCCGGCCGCTAACGTGGAACACGTCACCGTAACGCTGGCGGCTCGGGCTTGAAAGTCAAGCCGGGGCCGCCAGTTCTGTTTCTGGCACGCTCGATCAGCCTCCGATCAAGTCGTGATTCAGCGGCGTGATGCCAGCTTTCACCAGAGACTTGAGGAGTACATTGATCTTGTGGCCTAGAGTCCCGTTTTTGAGCCTGGTGACATCTGGCAGGCCGATGTCGAGCGCCATGCCGCTGGTGTTGTTCTTCACACTAAAGATGCGCCATGTCCCGGCGTAGCCGCCACTCTTGACATGAATCAACTGGCCGCTCCGCAGCACCAGCGGTGAATGGCCGTTATTCACCTTCTTCAACTCTTCCATCTGCTTCTTCACCTGATGGAAAGGCATGATCCGATAGCGATCCTCTTCGTTTACCACATTCGCCGCGTTGAGAATAGCCACGCCATAGTTCTCCCCGATCACCAGCGCTCCTTTCAGAGCGGAGAGCTTGCCGTCTTTGAGGCCGACGAGCTTGCTGGCTCGTTCCTTGGCTTCTTTGGTGGTGCGTTTGCGGGCTCCGGTTTCGGGGTCGATGTCTTTGGGGCCAAAGGTGCGCTGGCGGAGGTGGACTTGATCGCCTTCTGTCTTCATCACGCGCCAAGTGTTCATCTCCAACCTCGCTCCGCTCATGTCCGCCGGGACGTGCTGGACAACACGGCGTTCTTTGAGTGCCTCAACGATTTGTTTTTTAAAGGTGTCCGGCAGGTCCAGCACCTCCAGCTTGCGGGTTTTGCCGCGGGCGGCTTCGTCTTTTGGGTCGGCCAGCTTCAGCAGACCGTGCCAGCCGTAGCGCTCGCGGAAGGCTTCTTCATCGTGCTTGAGCACTTTCCGGGTCACGATCTGCTCCCAGAGTTTGCCGTCCTTCGGCATGAAGTGGCAGGCGAAGGCCATGACGCAGGCATCTAGGGCATGGTGCAGGTGGGTGATGTCGCGGATGTCTCCTTTGGGCCGCACTTGCAGGCTCAGGCTGGGCTGACCATCCGCACCCAGCACGAGCTGGCGATCCGCACCGATGGTGGGACGCATTTCCATGACCTCGGGGCAAGCGGGGGCCAGGCAGCCGAGGCAGTTCCAGGCTTTGCGCACGACGCCGGTCACACTGCCGGGGATGGAGACGATGCGGTCCGTGTTTTGCAGGTGAACGAATCGCTTCTCGATCTGCCGGGCGCTGAGGCGAACGAGGTGCGAGGTCACAGTGAGATCACGCGGGGTGAATTCCTTCTCTTCGTAGTCCTTGAGCAGCATCTTTTGTTTCCGGCTCCACTGGCGGAGTTTGTCATCAAGCGAACCTTGGCCCGGCGTGAAGCGGCTGGGCTTCTTTTCGCCCGCCAGCTTGTTCACAAAGGCCTCATATTGCTTCATGGTGACGATGGTCAGGTCCGGGCGGCCTGGCACCGTCTTTCCTTGCTCCTCCTCGATGAATTTCCATGCAGTGCGATTGGCCTTCCACTTGTTCACGGCATCAAAGGTCACCACCAGTGAGTCCAGCGAATCGGAAGGCCGAAGGGAGCGCGGGATGATGTGATCTTTGTCCACCTTTCCACGAGCCAGCGTCACTGCGTCGTATTCCTTGCCTGTGTAGGGGCAAGTCCAGGCTAGATCATCCGCGATTCGGGCCTTGCGGATCAAACCGGCCCCGATGGGAATACTTGTGCCTTCTAGGTCACTTGTGAGCCGCTTGCTCACGTCTTTAAAATTCTTGAGCTTGATGCCGAGTTCGGAGGCCACTTCCTTGTTCGTTTTGCCGGAGAACTCCACCAAATCTCTCGCCACCTCGATCACGCACTTGTCCACCGCTGTCGCATCGCCATCCGCATAGGTTTTAACCATGTCATCGACAAGGCGGAGCAGGATTTTCAGGCGGTGACGCACCAGATGGTTATTCGTGAGTTCATCAATCTCTTTGGCGAGATCGTGCTTTTTGATGATTTCTGCATCCAGCACTCCACCGGGGTTCCTTGGATGCATTTTCGCATCCATCACCTGCTCGACCACACGCTTCATCACCTCCCGGCCATAGGGGGCACGACCGCTGGGATACACTGGCGCGAGGCTCAGCTTCACACGGTCTTCCCATTTGGGTTCTTCATCGCCCTTGCGGGTTTTGCGCTTCGTTTCCTTCCAGGCGGCTTGCAGCTTGGCTTCGAGGCCCGTTGGGGATTCCGGCTGCTGGAGCACCCAGGCCCAGGAAACGCGTCGGCGCTTGTTCCACCGGCCTTGGATGCGTTTTTGCAGAATAGGCGGCAATACAGCCCAAACAGCCTTCATCATGCCATTGGTCACCGTGAAGCGTTTTGCGGGATCCAGCACCAGCGCCTCTTCGGCGTCCGGGTGCGTCATCATCAGCTCCGCGTTGGAAAACGAAGCGCCGCTGACCTTCAGCACTGCCTTTTTGAAATCACCTGCCGTGAAGCCACCTTCTGCTCGTGCCAATTCGGTGAGCTGTGCACGCTCTTCGGCGCTGAGAGGTCGTTTATCGCCATCTTTCGTCTCACGCACGGTGATGTTCGCCAAAATCTCCGCCCAGCGGAATTCCAAATACTCGCGGCAATCCTTGAGCGGCCTCTTTTCTCCTGAAACCGGGCATTCGCCGATGATACGGTTGTCAAAACGCGGCACCGCCTGACCAAAGAGCAGCCCGCCGACAAAGCGGCCCGGCAGATGGGCATCAAAGCCCAGCGATTTCAGCACATCGCGCACGCTCTGTCCGTCCTTCGGCGTGTTGTCTTCGGCGCAGAGAGCCGTGATGAGTGCGGGCGTGAGCTGAGGCAGCTTGCCCACATGTTTTTCCAGCAGGCCCATGACTTCATCCCTCACCACATCACGCGGAAAGGCAGCATTGCTCGTCTTGTAGGCGATTGAGGAAGTCTTCTTGTCACTAGAAAGCGGATCGATTTGTAGCTTGGCGCAGATAGTCTGGCACATCGTGGGCTTGCCCAGCTTTTCCATCAAAGCGCGCGCAGCCTTCACTTTCTCTGTGTCATCGGCGTCCTCTTCATCATCTCGGCTCCACTTCCGGTTTCCGTCATAGCCGCGATTGTGAGCATACCAGCGCAGCACGTCCCAAAGCTCACGCCATGATAAAAGCGGTCCGCCTGCATGCACGCGGGCGGCCAGCTTCCACGGCCACGGGCCACCGGGTTCATCGAGCTGTGATGGCGTCAGTATCCCGAGCTGAGCCAGCAGGCGTTTCATGCGAGCTATCCTCATTCGTGTGCTGCGAATATGCCTGCGCTGACGGCGGAGCTGTCTCCGCGTGCTGGCGAGGCAATCATCCGTAGGGAATAGAACTGCGCCGGCACCTTTAATGGAGGGGCGTTGGTTGGCAGTCGTATCCAGCACCGCCCAGCCGATGCTGGCATGACCAATGTCGTAGGAAAACAGAAGCTTTTTCATGTTGGTTGTTGCGTCTAAATGAGTAGCCGCTAATCTGATTTCGGAATCAAGAGCAAAGTTTGAAGTGCAAATCAGCTTCTGTCCGTCACGCGGACACGTCTGGCTTTAAAAGCACTCTCTTTTCATAACCAGCCGTTCGGGACGCCGAACGGCTGGTTTGTTTTTGGGCTTTAGCTCTCCGCCCTACGCTCTTGGCCCTTCGCGATCTCGGCGGCGAGACCGTGGCCTGATTTTTAGGCTTGTCAGCGGTCCGGGCGGTCTGGTATAACGCCCGTCCCAACCCAACCCGTGGCATGAAGGCGAAGACGTCCTCGAAGCGGAACCGGTCGTGCGACCGGAAGGGCGGGGAATTACCTGCGCCGAAGAAGCGGCGGGAGCCGGTGTTTCCCATCTCGCGGGAAGAGATCGTGCGGCGCTGCCGGGAGAAGCCGCATGACATGCTCTGCGCGGGAGAGGCACTGGCGGTCATGGACCTCATGATTCGTTTTCACCTCACCATCAAAGGGCTGCATGAGCAGACGCAGGTGACGCGGTCGATGATCCATGACATCCTGACGATGGAGGCGGTGATGACGAATGACACTGCAGGGAAGCTGGGCAGGCCCTTTGGCCTGGATGCCTTTGGCTTTCACATGCTGGGGTATTTTACCCTGCGCGCGGAAGTGTCTCCATAGAGTCATCGACGCGAAACCGGGCGGTGGCAGGATACGCCCATGAAGACGAGCGGACTTTGCCTCAGGACCGAAAGGAAGGTGGCGCGGGCCAGCCGGGATTCCCGGCGGGCGGAAGGGCACGGGTCGGACTCCAGCCGGAATTCTTTTCTGGAGGTGGGGAAGGTCCGGCGGGTCAGCCGGGATTCTTTTCTGAGGGTGGGGAGTCTCCCCCAGGCCAGCCGGAAATCACGGCTGAGAGTGGGGAGTGTACCCTGTCTCAGCAGGAAATCCTTGCTGAGACGGGGGAGTCTCCCCCAGGCCGGCCGGAATCTTTTTCTGGGTGGGGGGAGTCTCCCGTGGGTCAGCCGGGAATCACGGCTGAGAGAGGGGAGTGTACCCTGTCTCAGCAAGCAATCCTTGTTGAGACGGGGGAGTCTCCCCCAGGCCAGACGGAAATCGTTTCCGGGTGGGGGGACCTTCCCTTCGGCTGGAACGAATATCCTTTCTAGAATGGGGAGGCGGCTCTCCCCTGGAAAAGCCTTGGGAATCAAGGCTTTGAGCTTCCCCCGCCCGGCGCGGCGATCCGCGCCGCCCCGATGAACTGGGACGAGGGCACCTGGGATAGCACGTCTTGGGACAGCCCTTCGCCCGCGCCTTTCACCCCCCTCCCGACAACCCGCAAACGCATCAACCACCGCATTATGGCCGCGAACCCAACACCCGACGACGACGATGTCCTCTGTGCCCTGGCCGAGGACCTGGCGGATGGCTGTCACCTCCATGAGGTGGCCATCGGCATCAAACAGAACACGGAGGCCGTGATCCGCGCGGCCATCACCGCGCTGAGCCAGCAGAAGCAATTGCTGGGCACGGCCCGCGCCTCGCTGGACGCGCTGATCGCGGCGCATGAGGTGAAGGACCGGGAGGGCATCACGGTGCTGACGAACTGCAAGCTGCGCCTGGCAAAGCTCTTCGGCAGCCGCTGGAATGCCTCGTGGGAGCCCACGGGCTTCCCCGGCCAGTCCACGGCGATCCCGAGCACGATGGACCAGCGCTTCAGCCTGCTGGCGTCCCTGGAGACCTACTTCACCGCGAACCCGGCGAGCGAAAGCGAGGAGGCGGAGGCCACGGCGGCGCTGTGCTCCGCCAAGCACGACGAGGTAAGCACGGCCCGCCAGGCGGTGAACACGGCGCGAACCACCCTGACGACCCGCAAGAAGGATGCGGAGGCGGTGGTGCGCACCCTGCGCAAGCGCGTGCGCGGCCTGATCGAGGAGCTGGGCACGCTCATCGCGGATGATGATGAGCGTTATGAGGCCTTTGGCCTGAACATCCCGGCGAATCCGAGCGCACCGGAGCCGATCACGAGCCTGACGGTGGCAGCCATCGGCGGCGGCAAGGTGCATCTGATGTGGCCTTACTCCACCCGCATGGCGGGCACGCGCCTGCAGCAGAAGATCACCGGCGTGGACGACGATTTCGTCAGCGCGGGCACGGCGGACGGTTTGGAAAAGACGCTGGCCGGCTACACCGCGGGCCAAAGCGTGGTCTTCCGCGCCATCGCCTACAACGACGGCGGCGATGCCGCCCCGAGCCCCGAGGCGACGGTGGTGGTGACGTGACAAAAGCCAGACGAGGAGACGGGAGACTCTGAGAAGAGGAGTCTTCGCGATTCGCGGCACCGCCGCTCTCACCGTCTCCCGGTCTCCAAGTCTCAAGGTCTCAAAGTCTCACCACTCCATGTCTATGTTCGATCCCACCAAGCCAGCGAACAACAGCCCGAACTCCAGCGCGGAGATGCGGGGGCAGTTGAATGCGCTCAAAGAGCTCATCGATGCCATTCCCGCCGGGCCTCCGGGGCCGGAAGGTCCGGCGGGTCCGGGTGGTCCGGCAGGAGCGGAAGGTCCGATGGGGCCGCAGGGGCCGGCAGGTCCCCAAGGTGATCCGGGAGGTCCGCCAGGGCCGGAAGGCCCGATGGGGCCCACGGGGCCTCAAGGCCCGCAAGGCCCGCCAGGGGAGGTGACGCAGGCGGAGTTGGCGAACGCGGAGCTGAACATGCTGAGCCAGAGCAGCGCGAACAGCAACGGGGTGAACACCCTGGGCCAAACGGCGGATGGGACCTACAGCGCGAGCCAGATGCAGGATGTGATCAACAAGCTCGATGAGCTGCTCAATGCGCTGCGGCGGTGAGACGGAGGGCGGCGGCATGGCATTGCCGCCCTGATGCCGCCTTCTTGCTGTGCAACAAGGCGGACACTGCTCTGCGAGAACAGGGCAACGCAGGGGAGAGTGCCACAGGATTTCATCCTGTGGGATGGCGAGTGGGGATGAACAGGTTGACAAGCTGTTCTAGTTTCTCTCGAAACGAACGCTGGATTTTGGGGGGAGCGTGCCATCATGCGGCTACCCCCCAACCAGCCATGCAGTTCCGCCACCCCAAGCACGACGTCTTCATCCCTGACAACACCGATCCCTGGACCGCGCTGCGCCGCGTGACGCACCTCGGCATCGTCTCCCACCAGGACGACCTCGAGATCGCCGCCTACCACGGCATCACGGAGTGCTTTCACGAGAAGGACAAGTGGTTCGGCGGTGTGGTGGTGACCGATGGTGCCGGCAGCCCGCGAAAGGGAGCCTACGCCAGCTACACGGACGAGGAGATGCAGAAGGTGCGCCTGCATGAGCAGCGCAAAGCGGCCTTCGTGGGCGAGTACAGCATTCAGATTCAGCTCGGCTACCCCAGTGATGACGTGAAGAAGCCAGGCCACGAGCCCTGCGTGGCCGATTTGAAGTTCATCCTCGAGCACGCCCAGCCGGAATTCCTTTATCTGCACAATCCTTGTGACCGTCACGACACCCATGTGGCCACGCTGGTACGCTGCATCGAGGCCATCCGTGCCCTGCCGCGTGAGATGCGGCCCAAGAAAGTCTATGGCTGCGAGGTCTGGCGGAAGCTCGACTGGCTGATGTCCGCCGACAAAGTCATGATGAGCGTGGACAAGCACCCGCATCTGCTGCGCCCGCTGCTCGGCGTCTTTGACAGCCAGATCGCCGGCGGCAAGCGCTACGACCTCGCCGAGGAAGGCCTGCGCCATGCCAACGCCACCTACTTTGACTCCCACACGACGGACAGCTCCTCGCTGCTGAACTTCGCCATGGACATGACCCCGCTCATTGAGGACGACCACCTCGACATCGAGCAGTTCTCCACCGCCTTTGTCCGCCGCCTCGAAGACGATGTGCGCGAGCGTGTGCGCCGCTTTTCGTGAGGCGTGAGTGATTCGGTCTCCGGCCGCGTTATCGCACGCGATTCATGCGTCGCGTCCTCCCTGTCCTTTTCGTCTTTTCTGTCCCTGCTTTCACCGCGGACATCCGCCCGCTGCTGCAAAAATACTGCCTCGACTGCCACAACGCGGACAAACAGAAGGGCGATGTCGATCTGACGCACTTCGGATCGCCGCAGAATGTGGTGAAGGAGTTCAAGCTGTGGCAAACGATGCTACAACAGGTCGAGGAGGAGGAAATGCCGCCGAAGAAACCGCTGCCGAGCGCCGCCGAGCGCGAAGAGATCGTGGCGTTTTTGCGCAAAGGCATCGACTCGGTCGATTGGAGCACGCAAAAAGGCATCGAGCACGTCACGCTGCCGCGACTGACGAAAACGGAATACAACAACACGCTGCGCGACCTGCTCGGCATCGATTTTGAGCCGGGAAAGCTGCTGCTCGATGATGGTCCGGGCCTTTCCGGCTTCACGAATGATCGCGATGCGCTCTTCATCTCGCCCGCGCTGGCGGAGCAGCTCTTTGATGCGGCGGACTATGCGCTGCAAAGCATGCTCAATCTGCGCCTGAAGCCCTACTCGAAACACTTCGAGGCCGAAGCGATGCTCATGACCGAACGCGGCTCGAAGCCGGAGGAGCTTCCCGGCGGTGGAACTGGTTACTCGCTCGCGGGAGCAGGACAGCGCACGCTTTATGACGAGGTCATCGTGCCGGCTGACGGCTGGTATCGCATGACCGTGAAGCACGTCGGCCGCGGTGGCGATGCAGGCCTGCGTTTGCGCATCGACAACGAGCCGCGGGCGCTTTTGAAGTGCCTCGACAACACGCCGAAGGAGGAAACGATCGAGCTGCTGCTCCGCGCGGGCTCGCATCAGATGACCTGGAACATCGACAACACCGGTCTGCGTGTACCAACGCCCGTTCCCGTGCGCAAAGCGAGGAAAGCAGCGCCGAAGGGCGGCTATCCGGTCTTTGATCAGCCGAAAGCTGCACCGCTGGTGAAGGAAGCCGCCGCAACAAACGCGCCGAAGCTGCCGGTTTCCGCCAAGGCCACGGACGAGGTCAAAAAGCTCACCGACAGCCTGAATCGCAACTTCCAAAACATGCAGATGCGCATCGAGTATCTGCGCGCCGTGACACCCGAAGGCAATCCGAGCGATCTGCGCAGCTTCTACAACCTGCTGCCGGAACGCACGGAGGCCATGGTGGCCGTGAAGCATCAACTCACGAAGGCGATGCAAGTGCCCGTGAGCGAGTTGGATCGCCAAATCGAGGCCGCGAACGTCGAAAAGCTCGCTAGCAACCGCAAGGTGGTCGGTGATTCGCTTGAAGTGCTCGATCTGCCTTTCGATCCCGCCTCGCTCATCGGCAGCGCGGCCTCACAAAAGGTCGTGAAGGCCGAAAAGGTCGGTGCGCCGGGTGTGGACTGGATTCGCGTCGAAGGCCCGATTTCGCCCGCAGACTCGAAACCTCGCGAAATCTTCCAAAACGATGCCAAGGCCGCTTTGAGCGCCTTTCTGCCGAAAGCCTTCCGCAGGCCGTTGCGAGCCGGTGAGCTCGAAAAGCATCTCGCACTCTATGAAACGGCTCAAAAGCGCGGTGAATCGCCCGAGCAGGCTCTCAAGCTCGCTTTCGCCGCCGCTTTGACCTCGCCCAGCTTTTTGTTCCGCGATGAACTCCGTGCCGGAAAGCTCGACGATCATCAACTCGCCAGCCGCTTGAGCTATTTCCTCTGGATGAGCATGCCAGACGATGAACTGCGTGCTT
>Ga0154020_10008572_pt1 | contig 11844 bp, 8 predicted proteins | sample Klosneuvirus_201_FD_109709 | JGI IMG/M metagenome (GOLD analysis project Ga0154020, IMG submission 109709) | Active sludge microbial communities from wastewater, Klosterneuburg, Austria - Klosneuvirus_20160825_MG | ecosystem: Engineered > WWTP > Aerobic digester > Activated sludge | place... | reverse complement strand
TTACCTGAGCACCAACGCCATGATGTGCAATACCACCGCCGCCTGGCGGGCACACCGACGTGGCGCGTACTTCGCCAACCCCTGCTACACGCAGATTCACCCGACGTGCATCCCGGTATCCGGCGATTACCAGTCGAAACTGACGCTGATGTCGGAATCGCTGCGCAATGACGGCCGCTGCTGGGTGCCGAAAAGCCCCGCCGATGCGAAAAAACACCCGAACCACATCCCCGAGGCCGACCGCGACTACTACCTCGAGCGCCGCTACCCATCCTTCGGCAACCTCGTGCCGCGCGACATCGCGAGCCGCGCCGCCAAAGCCGAATGTGACGCCGGCAAGGGCGTGGGCGCTACCGGCCTGGCCGTGTACCTCGACTTCGCCGATGCCATTCAGCGCCTCGGCAAAGACACCGTCGCTGCCCGCTACGGCAACCTGTTCGAGATGTACGAAAAAATCACCGGCGACAACCCCTACGAGGTGCCTATGCGGATTTACCCCGCCGTGCACTATACCATGGGCGGCTTGTGGGTGGACTATGAACTGATGACCACGATCCCAGGCCTGTACGCTGCCGGCGAAGCCAACTTCAGCGACCACGGCGCCAACCGCCTCGGTGCTTCGGCCCTCATGCAGGGCCTGGCCGACGGCTACTTCGTACTGCCGTATACCATGGGTTCGTACCTGAGCAACGAAATCCGTACCGGCACGGTCAATACTGACCTGCCGGAATTTGAGCAGGTGGAAAAAGAAGTGGCCGCGCGCATTCAAAACCTGCTGGACATACAAGGCAAACAAAGCGCCGAGTCGTTCCACCGCCGATTGGGCAAAATTATGTGGGATAAATGCGGCATGGGCCGTACCGTCGAGGGACTGACACAGGCCATCGGCGAAATCCGCGAGTTGCGGCAAGAGTTTTGGCGCGACCTGTACGTGCCGGGCCGCCGCGACGAGTTCAATCCCGAACTGGAAAAAGCCTGGCGCGTGGCCGACTTTCTCGAACTGGGCCAACTCATGTGCGAGGACGCCCTGCACCGCAACGAGAGCTGCGGCGGCCACTTCCGGGAAGAATACCAGACCCCCGACGGGGAGGCCCTGCGCGACGACAAGAACTTCATGTACGTGGGCGCCTGGAAGTGGAATGGCGAGGACGCCAAGCCGGAATTGCACAAGGAGAGATTGGAGTATGAAGAGATTAAGGTGAGCCAGCGGAGTTATAAGTAATAAATGGAAAACCTAACCACCGATATCGCCTGTGTTTTTATAGCCAGTGTTCTTGTTTGGTTTGGGTGGGAAAAATACCTCAAGGAGGATTACTCGACGTGCTTGGTGATTTTGCTTGTCATCGCGTTTTTATTGAGGTTGTACGTCGGCACCGATTTATTCCTACACGAATGGGACGAACGGTACCACGCCTTAGTTGCCAAAAACCTGATGACCGATCCCTTAAAACCGATGTTGTACGCTAACCCTGTTTTGCCATACGATTACCGGGATTGGAGTACCAACCATGTCTGGCTGCACAAACAGCCGTTTCCATTGTGGTGCATGGCATTGAGCATGAAAATTTTTGGTGTAAACGAGATCGCGTTGCGGTTGCCATCTGTTGGTTTGTCCACGTTGTCCGTTTTGGGTACGTTTTTGATCGGGAAACATCTTTTTGATGCGAAGACCGGGACTATAGCGGCTTTTTTACACGCTATTCACGGCCTGAGCATCGAACTGACAGGCGGGCGCACGGCGACGGATCATGTGGATGTGTTCTTTCAGGGGCTGATCGTGTTTGCCGTGGTTTTTGCGCTTTATCACGCCAAAACCAAAAACACGGGTTGGTTGGTTCTGATGGCGCTGTTTTGTGGGCTGGCTATCCTGACCAAATGGTTACCTGCGCTGATTGTCCTGCCCTTGTGGGCGGTCCTGTGCTGGAAATACAAGGTGTTTGCCTTCCGCGATTGGGCGCTGCACGCAGTACCGGTGTTGTTGATGATCGGGGTGGTTGTCTTGCCTTGGCAGATTTGGATACATACCCAGTTTCCGAAAGAGGCGACTTGGGAGCAACAATTGAACATTCGGCATTTCTTCGAATCCATCGAAGGGCACGGTCGGCCATTTTACTACTACCTGAACAAGATCAGGATCGTGTACGGCGAATTGATTTACCTGCCCCTCGTATGGCTGATATACATTTGGGCGAAAAAAATGCGAAGTACGTACTGGTTTCTGGGTGTCTGGATTTTTGTGCCGTTGCTGTTTTTTTCCGCAGCAGCGACCAAAATGCCGGCATATCTGCAAATTTCGGCTCCGGCGTTTTTTCTGCTTACGGCCTATGCCATGCGGTACGGGTTGGCGATCAGGAAAAAAGCGCGGTATCCGTTGTTGGTTACTACACTTGTAGCGGGCCTCATGGTGTTGCCGGTGCGGTACATGTTCGAGCGAACCAAGTTTTTCTCCACGAAGGAACGTTCACCCGAATGGGCGGAAAAACTGAAAGAACTAAACCGGCGTTTGGAGCCCGGAAAACGATATGTGCTGTTTGGCGAGAAGAGGCCGATTGAGGCCATGTTTTATTGCGAGGGGCTTGCGGCGTATCCGGCTATCCCAAATCGAGCACAAATAGAGGACTTAGAAAACCGCGGCTACACCGTATTTTTGAAAAACAACAATATGAATATTGTAAAATAAACCGCTTTTTGAGATGACATACCTAACCGACCGCATTACCGTATCCGAAGGTCTCTGCAATGGCAAGCCGACCATCCGTGGGATGCGTATCACCGTGCAAACCGTGCTCGGGTTTCTTCGGGCGGGAGACACCAAAGCGGATATTTTGGTGGCATACCCGTTTTTGGAACCAGAGGATATTGATGCCTGCCTTGACTACGCCATCCATTTGGCAGATCGCCAAATTGTGGTGAAACCCTTAGCCGCAGCCTGAGTCATGCCGATTTATTTGGTTGATGTCAACTTGCCTTGCTATGTCAGTGAATGGCAGAAGCCGGATTTCATTGCCCAGTCTGAAATTAACCGTACTTGGAACGATGAAAAAATATGGGACTATGCAAGGATTAACAACCTGACAATCATAACCAAAGACGCAGATTTTCAGGATCGCATCCTTTTCCACGATCCTCCTCCAAGAGTAATATGGATTCGATTTGGAAACATGCGTTTGAAGGATTTTGTAAGATTTTTAGAAATTAACTGGGTGCAAATCAAGGAACTGAGTGACTCAAATAAATTTGTGATGGTCTTTTCCGATCGAATTGAAGCCATTGATTAGAACCATGCGCTACACCGCATTCATAGCCATACTCGCGTTCTCCCTGACCCTTCAAGGTCAGGGTTTGATAAAATTGGAAAACCCCTCTTTTGAGGATTTCCGCAATTGTTGCACGATGCCAAAGGGTTGGGAAAATTGCGGCCCCTCGGATGAATCGCCACCGGACATTCAGCCCGGTTTTTTCCAAGTGACCCTGCCAGCAGCAGATGGAGATACATATCTGAGTATGGTAGTCCGGGATAATAACACGGTAGAGGCCATCGGGCAACCTTTGTCGGAGCCGCTTCGGATTGGCAAACAATACCTGCTTCGGGCGAATCTGGCACGCTCCGATCTTTTTCTTTCCTTGTCTCGTACTACAGGCGATGAAGCCAATTACAACACTCCGGTTATGCTCCGGGTTTGGGGAGGCAGTGATAGTTCTTGTGATCAAAAGGAGTTGCTGGGTCAAACACCACTGGTAACTACACCCACCTGGCGAGAGTACGAACTCCTTCTGGAACCACAATATGGCAACTACTTATTCTTAATCCTTGAAGCCTACTACAAAACACCGGTGTTGTTTCCCTACAACGGAAACCTGCTGGTGGACAACTTGACCCTTCAAATCCTGGACAACTAATCACTCAATCACTCAACCACTCAATCACTCAATGCCATGAGGCTTACGCTCAAAATCTGGCGCCAGGGCGGCAAATACAAAGGGGAATTCGTCACCTACAAACTTGACGACGTGAACGAACACATGTCCTTCCTCGAAATGCTGGACGTGCTCAACGAACAACTTGTCAACAAACACGAGGAGCCCGTGGCCTTCGAACACGACTGCCGCGAGGGCATCTGCGGCACCTGCTCGCTGGTCATTGACGGGCGCCCGCACGGCCCGATGAAAGGCACCACCACTTGCCAGGTGCACATGCGCCACTACAAAGACGGCGACACCATCGTCATCGAGCCGTTCCGCGCCCGTGCGTTCCCGGTGATTCGCGACCTCGTGGTAGACCGCTCGTCGTTCGACCGCATCATCCAGTCCGGCGGCTACATCAGCGTGAACACCGGTCAGGCGCAAGACGCCAACGCCATCCCCATCGAAAAAGATCAGGCGGGTCAGGCGTTCGACGCGGCTGCCTGTATCGGCTGCGGCGCCTGCGTGGCTGCCTGCCCGAATGCGTCGGCCATGCTGTTCACCTCGGCCAAAGTGAGCCACCTCGCCCTGCTTCCGCAAGGTCAGGTGGAGCGCAAACGCCGCGTGCTCCGAATGGTGGCCCAAATGGATCAGGAGGGATTCGGCAAGTGTTCCAACGTGACGGCCTGCGAAGCCGAGTGCCCGAAGGAAATTTCGGTCTCGAATATCGCGCGGCTGAACCGGGAGTATCTTGCGGCGTCTCTGGCCGGTGAGGCAACGGTTTGACGTTTTTCGGCGCCCCTGTTTACATGAAAACCAGTGTTTTGTTTTTTCTGCTCCTGCTGGCCTGGCTCCCTGCGCGCTCGCAGGTGGGCAAGGTTCTGTTGAAAAATCCCTCGTTCGAAGATGAGCCGAAAGCCTCGCATGTGCCGCAGGACTGGTTTTACTACGGCCCGTCTGAGGAAAGCCCGCCCGACGTACAACCCGAACACTACGGTTGTACGACCAAACCCTTGCGCGGAAACACTTATCTCGGTATGGTCACCCGCGACAACGGCACTACCGAGTCTGTAGGACAAAATTTGGCAATACCCCTCCTGGCTGATTCCGTTTACGATTTTTCGGTTTGCCTCGCCACCGCACGCCGCTACGAATCTTTCTCCAGGCTTACGGGCAAAGAGGCGAACTATTCCGATCCGGTTCGCTTGCGCATTTGGGGTATCAACCTCGAACAGGCTAAAAAAGCGCTGCTGGCCGAGTCACCGGTTGTTTCCAATCACGAATGGATCCGCTACCGTTTCGAAATTCGCCCGCCGGGCATAAACATTGATGCCTTGCTGCTTGAGGCTTGGTACGGCATGCCCCAGCAATCAACCAACGGCAATCTGTTGCTGGACAATTGTTCGGCGTTTGTGCCCAAATTTATTGCCGATTCTAACAAGATAGCCGAGTCGGTTTTCAAACCGAAACCACTTGCGGCCTTGCGCCTGATCGAATTGTACAACCCCTCGTTTGAACTGGCGCCTGTTTATTTTTTGCCGTTCGGCTGGGAAGACACCGCAGGTGAAATCACCTCCTGGGTGCGCACGCATCCGTACAAAAAGCCCAAATTCCGGTCTACCCGAGGTGTATATGTCCAGGTGTACTCCGGCCTGTACGTGCAGTATCCGCCCACAGAGAAACGAGCCGCGCACGGGGAGCGCCACCTCAGCCTCCTGGCCTCCGAACTAAAAAAACGCCAGCAGGTATCGCAGCGGCTCACCGGTTTGCTGAAACGCGACAGCACGTACAAATTCAGCCTGCACATGGCCCGCAGCAAACATTTTTGGGAAAACCTGACGCCGGGCGGAAAACAAGTGGATTTTAAAAATCCGCTTCGCTTGCGCATCTGGGGAAGCATGGAGGGAAATCCCAACGCGGAACTGCTGGCCGAGTCGCCGAGTGTGGTAAGTACTGATTGGCGCAAGTTCGATTTCGTCTTGCAACCCCTCGAAAACGACTACGACTGGATCACGCTGGAAGCCTGGTATGTCTCCGACTTCAGTGCGCCCTACAACGGAAATATCCTGTTGGACAACCTATCCAATATCGAAATGCTCGGGCGGGATTGAGTAGGCATCACGCTCCCGGTACCGCTTCCACCAACGCTCGCACGTATCCGTTCTCCGGTTTTTCAAACAGTACCTCCGGGTGCCCAAACGCCTCGACGCGGCCCTGGTGCATGACCAGCACGCGGTCACACATCTGCCGGATCACGCTCAGGTCGTGCGAAATAAACAGGTAGGTCAGGCCGAAATCGCGCTGCAAATCCAGCAACAGATTCAGGATGCCGGCCTGCACCGATACATCAAGCGCCGAAACGATCTCGTCGCACACCAACAGTTTTGGTTGAAGCGCCAACGCCCGCGCCAGGCAAATTCGTTGTCGTTGGCCACCGGAAAACTCGTGCGGGTACCGGCCGGCGTGGTCTGCTTCCAGTCCGACTTTTTCCAGAAGTTCGGCCACTTTCTCCCGCCGTTGCCGCTCAAAACCGTGCAACAGGTACGCCCGCATGGGCTCCAGAAGTGCCTCGCCGATACGCATGCGTGGGTTGAGCGAACTGTAAGGATCCTGAAAAACCATCTGAATCTCGCGGCGGATGGGCCGAAAATCCTTGGCCGCCAAATGGTTGAGGTCGAGCCGGCGGTACCAGACCGATCCTGCGCCGGGCGACAACAAGCGGCCGGCTACTTTGCCAAGGGTTGTTTTGCCGCAGCCCGACTCGCCGGCGAGGCCGAAGATTTCGCCGGGATACACGTCGAACGACACCTCTCGCACGGCATCCACCCATTCAGAGGCGGCTCCCCAGAAATGCCGCCGGACGGGATAGCGCACGCTTAAATTTTTCACTTCCAGCAACGGCGAGGACCTGTACAGGTCGGCCCTTCGATCCAATATCGTGCGTTCGGCTACAACAGCGGGCTGAAACGCCGATTCGACGAGATAGTCCTGCACCGTGGGCAGCCGCTGTACTTTCCGGTGCAAGGACGGGCGACAGGCCAGCAGACCCCGGGTGTAGGGATGGGCGGGGTTTTCCAAAACCTGTCCGACGGCGCCCGACTCCACGATTTCTCCTTGCCGCATGACCGCCACCCGGTCGGCGATTTCCGAGATGACACCGAGGTCGTGGCTGATGAACAGCATGGACAAGCCGGCTTCCGTACGCAACTCGCGCAACAGCTCGAGGATGGCTTTTTGCACAGTCACGTCCAGCGCGGTGGTTGGTTCATCGGCGATGAGCAAGTGCGGTTGACCGGCCAAAGCCATAGCGATCATCACGCGCTGCTTTTGGCCGCCGCTCAGTTCGTGCGGGTATGCGCGAAAGATTCGCGCAGGGTCGGGCAGTTTGACTTTTTCAAACAGGGACAATGCCCGGTCGCGAGCCTCCGGGGCCGACACCCGGTGGTGCAGCCGAATGGCTTCCGTCACCTGTGCGCTACAACGAAACACGGGATTGAGGGAAGTCATCGGCTCCTGAAAGATCATGGCGATTTCGCGCCCTCGCAAGGTTTCGGGTTTGAAGGTTTGACGGTTTCGGGTTTCGGGTTTGAAGGTTTCAGGTTTGAAGGTTTCGGGTTTTTGGTTGGAAGTGTGGGAGTAGATGATTTCACCGGAAACCCGAGCAGGGTGGGGGAGGAGTCCCATGATAGACAGGGCGGTGACGGACTTGCCGGAGCCGGATTCGCCCACGAGGCCGAGTGTTTCGCCGGAGTTAATCTGCAACGACACGTTTTTCACAACCTGAATCGCCCCACGTTCGGAGGGGAAAGAAATGCTTAAATCGTGAATATTCAGTAGCATAGTCAACTCAAACTTTCAAACCAGAAACCTTCAAACCAGAAACCCTGTAACCAGAAACCTTCAAACCCTCTAACCCATTTTCAGCATACACGTCCCGTTTTCCCAGTTCATCGAAATAGAACCTTGCCGGTTGAGCCATTGCACGAGGTTGTCGCCGAGCAGGTCGGCACGCCAGCCCGTGAGCAAGGTGGGTTCGTGGCCGTTGCCGGAAACCAATTTGTTGAACTCGCCTTTGGGCAGCAGCAGGGCCGCGCTGATTTCATTTTCGAGGCACTGCCGTTTCACGAAGTGGTAGAGCAGTTCCATGGCCCACTCGCGGTCGGGGTCGTCGGGTGCGGGTGCGGGCAGGGCTTTCAGAAAATCGCGTTCGGCATCGGTGGCCGGGGTTTTCCAGAGGGATTCCCATTCAGACAGGTGCTTGCGCCAGATTCCCTCGTGCAGGGTTCTGTTGGCCTTGAAGGCGTTTTCGCCGCCCTTGGTGGCCCGCAGGATTGCGCTGACGTGGCGGTTCTGGAGCACACTTTCCTTGGGCACGTTGAGCGTAGCCGCCTTTTCCCGCCGCCAGGCGTACAGGCGCAGCAGGAATATTTTTTCCTTGAAATCCAACTGGTGGATGTGGTCGTTTGCCAGGGCTTCCTTGTAGGGTTCTACCTTGTAATACGCCGCTTCCTCCCACTTCCGGTTCTCTTCGCGCGCCCAGTTTTCGCGGTTCAGGAGGCGCAGTTTGTGTGTGAGTTTGTGGTGCAGGTTGGGAAGGTACTTCACATCCTCCACGGCATAGTCCACGGCTTTGGGATCGAGCGGGCGAGCCTCCCAATTGGCTACGGTGTGGCTTTTGGCGAGCGTAACGCGCAGTTCGCGCTCCACGATCTTGGCAAAACCCGCAGGGTAGTTGTACCCCACGAACCCGGCGGCGATCTGGGTGTCGAAGGTATTTTGCGGCACGGTGCCGTACAGTGTGTTCAGCAGGCGGTAGTCGTTGTCGCCTGCGTGGGTGATTTTCAATACCGCCGGATCGGCCACGATGTCGAGGAAACGGCTCAGGTTGGTGATGCGTATGGTGTCTACCAGATAAATGTGGTGCTCCACCACCACCTGGATCAGGCACAACACCGGGACAAATGTTTTCTCTCCGACAAACTCCGTATCAAAGCCCATCCAGGCTATTCCGGCTAAGGAATCCATCGTTTTATCAAAGTCATCCTGACGATCCAAAAAATGTACGCTGTAATTCATGCGCCAAAAGTAGGAATGATCCGTTTATGCAATACGATTCTGTGTCGCATCTTTGCGGATAGACTTTCCAGGTTTTCAAAACCTGGAAAGTCTGGTTACAAATCGAACCAATCGAACCATTTCATACACACACTCGCCATGAAAAAAGTATTATTCGGTATCGCCGTCGTGCTTGTACTGCTCCTTGGAGCCCTGATTGCTGTTCCTTATTTGTTTAAAGACGAAATTGTCGCTCAAGTAAAGGAGGCCGCCAACGAAAGCCTGAATGCCAAACTGGATTTTCAGGATGTGGACATCTCGGTCTTCCGGCATTTTCCTAAATTGTCCATCGGCCTCAAAGGGCTGGAAATCACCGGCGTCGGCGCATTCGACGGCGTAAAATTGGTGCAATGCGAACAAATGGACCTCGCGCTTGATCTTTGGTCGGCCATCTTTGGCGACAAAATCGCCATCAAGGGCCTCTTTCTGGAAAAGCCCAAAATCAACGTGTTCGTACTGGAAGATGGTTCGGCCAACTATGACATTGCCAAACCCGAACCGCCCGGCGCACCGGCATCTGCCGAATCCAGCCCCGTCCGACTCGAACGCTACGCGATCACCAACGGCGAAATTCACTACGACGACCGTGCTATGGCCATGCGCGCCGATATTCTCGGCATTACCCATGAGGGTTCAGGCGAGTTCACGACCGATATTTACGACCTCGTCACCGAAACCGAGGTGGAAAAACTGTCGGTCCGGTACGGCGGTGTGCAATACCTCAGCAACGCCCGCGCTACCTGGAAATCCACCCTGAACGCCGACATGCCCAACATGAAGTTTACGTTCAAGGAAAACGACTTGCAGGTAAACGCGCTCGATGTCATGGTGGACGGCTGGTTTCAAATGCCCAACGAGACGGACTACCGGATGGACTTAAAGTTCGGCACCCCGCAGAATACGTTCAAAAGTTTTCTGTCCATCATTCCCGGCGCGTACACCCAGGATTTTGAAAACGTGAAAGCCGACGGCACCATACAGTTTGCCGGTATCGTGAAGGGCACATACAACGAAACGACCTACCCGGCTTTCAAGATTGACCTGAAAATTGCCAACGGCAATGTGAAGTACCCAAGCCTGCCACTCGGGATCAGCGGCATCAACGTGGACATGTCCGTCAACAGCCCGTCGAGCAACCTGAATTCGATGGTGGTGGATATCCCCCGTTTCGCCCTGCGTATCGGTTCCAACCCCATCGCAGGCCGTTTCAACCTGAAAACTCCGGAAACCAACCCGACCGTGGACACCAAAATCACCGGAACAATCAACCTCGGCGAACTGTCCAAGGCGTTTCCCATGGCCGATGTCAAGGAACTCACCGGCATCATCAAGGCCGATATTTTGGCCAAGGCTTCCATGCGGCAGGTGGACGAGGGTCAGTACGATCAGGTGACTATGCTGGGCAATTTCAACATCCAAAACATGAACTACCGCGCTGCGGGCACGCCACCGGTGCGGATCAACGCCCTGACCGCCAGCCTCTCGCCGCAAAAAGTGGACATTCCCAACTTCGATGCCCGGCTCGGCAAAAGCGACATCCGCGCATCGGGCCGGGTGGACAATATCCTCGCCTATTTTTCCACGACCAAAACCATGACCGGCAGCCTCAACATGCGCTCGTCGTACTTCGACGCCAACGAGTGGGTCACCGAAGACGCCGCCGCCGCCGATGCAGGCAAAATGCCCTCGGCTGCGCCTGCGGCTACGGAAAAAGTGTTCGACCGCTGGGATTTCACCGTGGACGGCGCCATCGGAAAACTCGTGTACGGCGAATACACCCTCACCGACCTGAATCTCAAGGGCAATTTCACGCCCAACAAGATGACCGTGGACAATTTCGGCATGAAGATCGGCGACAGCGACCTCAGCGGCAGCGGCCGCATCCTCAACGCCTGGGACTATGTGTTCGACAACCGCACCGTGTCGGGTGTGGTCAACCTCAAGTCGAACTACTTCGACCTCAACCCGTACATGACCGATGCGCAACCCACTGCCGAGGAACCCGCCCCGCAGGCCGTCATGCTCGTGCCTGAAAACGTGGATATGACCCTGAATGCCGATTTCGCCAAACTGCGCTACACCAACATGGACCTGCAAAACCTGAACGGGCAGGTGGTGGTAAAAAACGGCGTGGCCGCGCTGCGCGATTTCACCGCCGACGTGCTGGGCGGGCAGGTCGCTATTGCGGGGGCGTACAGCACCTACGAACCGGCCAAGCCCTCGTTCGATGTGAACATGGCCCTGCTCAACATCGGCTTCCGAGATGCGTACACGAACTTCTCTACGATCAAGGCGATGGCGCCTATCGCCCAACTCATGGACGGCAAGTTCAGCGCCAAGTTTTCTACCAGCGGTATTCTCGGCAAGGACATGATGCCCGACCTGAACACCCTCGCTGCCGCCGGGTTCCTCGAAACCATCAACGCCGTGGTCAGCAACTTCAAGCCGATCAGCGACATCAGTTCCAAACTTAACCTGAACTACCTCAGTCGCCTGGAACTGCCCAACTCGAAAAACGCGTTCGAGATCAAGGATGGCAAGGTGACTCTCAGCCCGTTCACCACACAGGTACGCGACGTGACCATGCAGATCGGTGGTTCGCACAGCCTGAGCAGTGAGATGAACTACCAGATATTGACCAAAACCCCGCGCAAGGCTTTGGAAAAAACCGCCCTTGGAAGCGCCGCCAACAGCGGGCTGCGCTGGATTTCGGGCGAAGCCTCCAAACTCGGCTTGAACGTGGCCCAGGGCGAGTTCATCAACATTCGTTTCGATGTGACCGGCACCATGTCCAAACCCAAGGTGGCGTTCAAAATCCTGCCCAGC
>Ga0154020_10008570_pt1 | contig 11845 bp, 7 predicted proteins | sample Klosneuvirus_201_FD_109709 | JGI IMG/M metagenome (GOLD analysis project Ga0154020, IMG submission 109709) | Active sludge microbial communities from wastewater, Klosterneuburg, Austria - Klosneuvirus_20160825_MG | ecosystem: Engineered > WWTP > Aerobic digester > Activated sludge | place... | reverse complement strand
GGAACGCCCTGCAGGTTTTCCGGTGCGACAGTCTGCGTGTCGGACGGCGTCGGTGTCGGTGTGGGCTGCTGCGCGCGTGCGGCCGTGCCGAACGCTAACAGCATTACCAACCAAATGATATAAAGGTGCCGTTTCATATATTTACTGCTTCGCGAAAAGCGAACTGGTCGCAGTTGATAATTTTCGTTTGGCTCCGCCGAACATCCGCGTAGCAAAGCCATTAACAGATTTGAAGATCTTCATTTCGGCCAGATCGTCAAAGATCGAATAGAAGACCGGGACAGCCAGCAGCGTCAAAAGCAAACAGAGGCTCTGGCCGCCGACCACCAAAACGCCGATCGAGCGGTTTGTACCCGAACCTGCGCCGGTCGAAATGACCAGCGGGATCATACCGGCGACCAATGCGATGGTCGTCATAAGGATCGGCCGCAAGCGATCACGATTGGCCTGAATGATGGCATCGTAACGACCCATTCCGTGCGAACGCAGCGTATTTGTATGGTCGATCTGCAGAATTGCGTTTTTCTTAACGACGCCGAATAGGAGCAAAAGGCCGAGTCCCGAGAAGATATTCACCGTTTGCCCGACCACCAAAAGGCTGAAAATACCGAATGGTATCGACAGCGGCAGCGTCAGAAGGATCGTCACCGGATGGATGAACGACTCGAACTGCGCCGCCAAAACGATGTACATAAAGATGAATGACAGGGCAAAAGCAAGCAGGAAGTAGAAACCGGCCTTACCCATTTCCTTTGACTGGCCGACGTAGCCTGTGCGGTAGGTCGATGGCAGATTCATCTCCTTGACGAAACTGTCGATCCCCGCAGTGATGCTCGCCGCTGAACCGCCGGGCCGAGTATTTGCCAAAAGCGTGACCTGACGCTGTCGATTGGTTCGGTCGACGGAGCTCGGACCGGTGCCCGTGGAGGTCTTGACGACGCGGTCAAGTGTCACCACGCCGACCTTGGATGACGGCACGATCATTCGCCGCAGTCCCTCAACGCTGGTTCGAAACGGGTTGATAGCACGCACACGCACCTCGTATTGGTCGTTTCCGGCGTTGAAAGTAGTCGCCTCCTGGCCGGCGACGAGGGTATTGAGTGCCTGCGAAATGTCGCCGACGCGTACGCCGAGGTCGGCCGCCGTGTCACGATCGATCTCAAGCTGAAGTTCGGGTTTGCCGCTGACCAGCGTCGAGTCAACGTCCACTGCGTCCGGGATCGACTTGATCTTTTCTTGGATCTTCTGCGAATACTCCTCGAGCTTTTTGAGGTCAGGTCCGGCGATCAGAAACTGGACATTGGCACTGCGGAAACCGCCGCCGGAAAATGCCTGTACGGGTTGGACGCCTGTGCGAAGCTCGCCGGGAAATTGTTTTAGCAATTCGCGGGCATCGCCCATTAACTCTTCCTGCGACTTCGCACGCTCCTTGATATCCGTGAGTTTAACGTAGATCGAGCCGGCATTAACGACCTGCTGTTGGCCGCCGCCTACCGTGGCGAGTGTGTCGGTCACGCCGGGCATCTTGCGGATCTCCGCGGCAATTCGCTCAAAGATCTGGGACGTCGCTCCGATGCTCGACCCTTCAGGTGCCCGGACGGTAACCTCAAACTGTGATTGATCGTCGACCGGCAAAAAGTTTTTACCGACGAACATAAATAGCGGAACGATGCTGAGAAAAACCAAAATACAGAGGACGACGATAGCCCAACGATGCCCCATCGAGAATCTGAGCATCGACGTGTAAACTTTGTCCACGACGCGAAACCAACCGGTATAATGACTGTCCGACGCCGCTTTCGGCGTGAGCATACCGTCACCGCTGATCTCGTCCTGCTCTTTCGCCGGTTCCTCGGCCTTACGCTTGATCAGGCGTGCCGCGAGCATCGGCGTGAGCGTAAAAGAAACGATCAAGGACACCAGCACCGCAAACGATGCGGTCAGGCCAAAGCTCGACATAAATCGCCCGACGATGCCCTGCATAAACCCGATCGGGACAAATACCGCCATTAGCGAGAGTGTCGTCGCGAGGACCGCCAGGCCGATCTCACGCGTGCCTTCGATGGCCGCCTGAAATGGGTTCATCCCTTTTTCCTCGACGAAGCGATAGATATTTTCGAGCACGACGATCGCATCGTCGATGACGATACCGACCATTAGAGTGAGCGACAGCATCGTTATGGAATTGAGCGTATAGCCCATCCCATACACCAGAGCGAAAGTGGCGATGATCGAAGTCGGGATCGCGAGGCCGGCAATGAGCGTTGATCTAAAACTCCAAAGGAAAAGGAATACAACGATGGCCGCGAGGATCGAACCAACGACGAGATGCTCTTCGATCGCGTGTAGCGAGTTTTCGATGAAGACCGAGTTGTCACCGATCACACGCAGTTGAAATCCGGCGGGCAGAGTCTTTTCGATCTCGGCGAGGCGAGACTTGATCTCGCGCGACACCGCGACGGTGTTTTGCCCGGATTGTTTCGAGACGATCAGAGTCACCGCCGGGACGCCGTTAAGGCGAGCCTCGGAACGCGTTTCTTCGGCGCCGTCCTCGACATAGCCGAGGTCCTTGACCTTGACCTGATAATTACCGCGGGTCGCGACGACGACCTCATTAAACTCCTCAGGTGTCTTGATCTTGCCGACGGTGCGGACGCTGGTTTCCTTCTGGCCTTCGTCTAGGCGACCGCTCGGAAACTCGATGTTTTGGATCCTGAGGGCGCCTGAGACCTCGGCGGGAGTGACGGTGTAGGAACGCATCTTGTCGGGGTCGAGCCAGACATTGATCTGGCGTTCGCGGCCGCCGATGATGGTTATCTGGCCGACGCCGTTGACCGACTCGATGCGTTCCTTGATCTGCTTTCGGGCCACTTCCGTCACTTCGCGAAGCGATTTTGGAGCTGAAACCGAAATACGCAGAACGGGCGCCGCGTCAGTGTCGAGCTTTTGGACCGCCGGTTGCTTGGCGGTTTCCGGCAAATTGGGGATCACGGTCTGGACGCGGTTTTCGACCTCTTGGGCCGCCACGTTGACGTCCTTTTCGAGTATGAACTGAACAAACACCTGCGAGAGTCCCTCGACCGAGGTCGAGCGCAGTTCGTCGATACCGCTGATGGTATTGACGGCCTCCTCGACCTTTTCGGTGATCTCGGTTTCGATCTCCTGCGGCGACGCGCCGGGATTGACCACCGTGATCGTGATGGTCGGGAAATCGATCTTTGGATACAGATCGACGCCTAAACTAAAGAACGAGAATGCCCCGACGACGACCAGCGACAATATAAGCATCGTCGCGAATACCGGGCGTTTTACACAAATCTCAGCCAGCCACTGCATACTGCTTTACCCCTCGTGAAACAACTAATTAGCCTGCCTTACAGCGACGCCGTCATAGAGCGTGTTGATGTTGCTGTTGGCGACAATTTCGCCCTCGGCGATACCGGTCTTGATCTGGATCAGACCGTTTTCGAGCAATCCGGTCTGCACGATATGCTCGTGCGCGACGCCGTCCTTAATAACAAATACCCTATTGGTCTCGCCCTCGGTACGCACGGCCGAGGCAGGTATCATAACGGCATTTTCCGGTTTGGACTGCGTGATCCGGACGGTGGCAAACTGTCCAGGCTTGAGCAATCCATCGCCGTTCGCGACCTCGGCTTCGACGATGAGCGTGCGGGCCGTCGCATTGATATTGGGCAACATTCTGACAACCGTTCCGGCAAAGCTGCGGTCCGGATACGCGCTCGTCTGGAGCGAGATGCCCTGGCCGATGGCGACCTTGCCGATCGATGCCTCGGGCACGTCGATCTTCAGTCTCAGCGTCGATGTTCGGACGATCGTCGCAACCTTAGAATTTGGCGTATTAGGCGAAATAAACTCACCCGGATCGGCCACACGCTCGGCGATGTAACCGCTGATCGGTGCATAGATGGCAGTGTCGGTGAGTGCCTTGCGGGCCTGATCGACCTGTGTCTGGGCCGTAGCGACTCCCGATCTTGCCGTTGCGACGGTGGCCTCGGCAGAGTTGATCGCCTTGACTGCAACCGCGGCGTTTGAACGCGCTTCGTCGAGTTGGCCGAGGATCGCGTCACGCGCCGCGCGGCGTTGGTCGAGTACCGAACGCGAAACGTCGCCGGTATCGAACAGACGCTGGGCCCGTACGAGTTCCTTTTCGGCAAGTATGAGATTGGCGTTGGTCGATTTTACCTGCGAGAAGGTCTCGATGTTAAAAACTTCGCCGTCCTTAACATTAAGCCGTATTTGGGCCTGGCGAAGAGCGGCAACTGCTTGATCGACAGCCTTGCGTTGCTGCTCGGCCTGAGCCTGAGCCTGTTCGAGGCGGAGGCGGGCATCGCGGTCATCCAGGCGGACCAGTACGCTGCCCTTTTCGACATAGCTGCCGACGTCAAAATTGACCTCGGTGATCTTACCGCCGACCGACGGTGCGACATCGGTCGAGGCATCGCCGGCCAGGTTGCCGGTAGCTTCGAAATAGGTCGGGATCGGCTTAACTGTTGCTTGCGTTGTCGTAACGTCAACGACCGTGGGTTGCGCGCTTGCGTTGGAGTTCGTATTGGCGGCCTTTGATCCGCATCCGCTCAGCGTCAATGCAGCAGTAACCGATACGAGCCCGAACAATAATAGGTATTTTTGACTTCTCATCATTTGATACGATCGATGCGCATCACGCATCGACTTTTCTGACCCCGTTCAATAATATTTCGGCAAAGCTCTGTGCCGCTTCCTGATTTGTAATGTCGATGATCATACGGTTTTTATCCCAGAGCAGATTGTTAAGCGAATGGTGGATGAGCATCCCCAGAAAACTCCTCACCGCCATTCGCGGATCGAGGTCGCGAAATGCGCCGTCGGCCTGGCGTTCGGCCACATATCCGCCGATAAACCCATAGATCTTCGAAATATATCCGCTGAAAAACATTTCGGCTAACTTGTGCTCCTCAAGTGCCGAATAAAATAGCAGACGCATAAAGCCGATATCGGCTTCGTGCTTGTTAAGAGCGTCAAAGGCGATATTGTAAAAGACGGCAAAGTCGTCCTTGTCCTCGATCGCCTTACGCAAAACCTCATTCTCCTCCCAGGGAAAGCGATGGACGCCGTCCTGACAACCCTTTGTGTCCAGGATCGCGGCATAAAGCTCGTCTTTTGACGCAAAGTGGCGAAAGACCATCGCCTCCGAGACACCGGCAGCAGTCGCGATCTCCTTGGTCGTCGTGCCCTTAAAGCCCTTTTGGGCAAAGAGGGAGACCGCCGTCTGCAATATCTGCTCCCGGCGGGCGTCGCCGGTCATCCGGCCGGCGTGATTACACGTGAATAGGTCTTTGATCAAAAAACTGTCCCTTTAAGATACTAAGTAAGTGCTTACTTACTTTTCGAATAGATTTACATTTTGGATTCAGGCTTGTCAATTCTTTTTCTGATAAAAGCCGTATGATGGCGAAATTCGGAACAAACGGACGAAAAAAATCGTTACAACTTATGAGCAGATGAGTTCATCTGAATCGTCGCAAGCTGTGACAAACGACCATAAACGAGTGTCGCAGGGCGTTATATTAATAAAGCTATTTTGGAGGTAGGATCGAAAATGTCTGAATTTGAAGCCGAAGTTAAAAAAGCAGAAAAGGAATTGGAACAGAGCCTGGTACCGCTCAACACGGGCGAAAAGGTGACGGATGACGAATTTTTAGGAGATATCAAGATGCAGGCACAAGAATACGGCCAGAAGATCCAGGACGCCGCCGTCAAGGCAAGAGATTTTGCCGAGGACAAGTTTGCCAAGGCAGGCGATAAATTTAAGGAATTGCAGAACAAGGACCCGAAAGAGTTCGTCGAGGACGCCAAGGAGTTTGCCCGCCAGAAACCCGGCCAAACCATCCTGATCGCCGCCGCAGTCGGCGTGATCCTCGGTCTGCTGATCAAGCGAAAATAAAATCGCAACTTTCGCAGTCTAGCTGAAGTTAAAAAGGCCGCCCCGGCGAATTGGGGCGGCCTTTTTATGTGGTTTCGGTGCTAACCAAACTGGCAGGGGCTCGAAAGTCGTCTTTGCGAACAATAATCCGCGAGTTTTAGGCGAAAATTGGTTCACCAATCCACGCAGTAATAGGGTGATTCGATCAAGTGTCGACGCTACAAGCGTCGTTTAGCACGCTCCAATTCTTATCCTCGACCCAAACAAAACGACATCGGCCTTCGCTTCGTCGTTCCCATAGCTCTCCAATTTGTCTCTTTTCCTTACTATCACGGCTGTCGGCGATATGAGCGCCTTTGTACTCGACGGCAAGCGTTTCGCCACCATATAGGCGAATGATGAAATCAGGATAAAATTTGTCCGACGCGGTTTGGAGCCAGAATGAACCCGGCTTTCGCTCGACGTTGCGAACCCACCACTCGACGTTTGGCAGATGGTTTGCGATTTCCTGTGCACAATCAAACTCCTCGCCACTGCTCTTGAGATTGCCGATCACGGGAAAAAAATGCCGCTTTAACCTAAAAACGCCGGCGTATGGAAAGTCATACGCATAACGCCCTTGCTCGAAAACAATATTGAATTCGTCGCGGACCTCAAAACGAGATTCGTCGGCAAATAGACCCTTAAATACACCCTGTTTTGCTTGCACAAGGCCGTCTGCGAGTTTTCGCTCGATGGCACCGCGAAGACGAAATTTCCTGTAGGCGAGTTCGTCGATCGAAAGTGAACGCTCTTGAACGAGGTAATTTAACGCTTCGTTGATCCACGCTACCTTTTGTTCGTGGTCCGCGTAAACAAATGGAATATTGCGGTCGAGCCAATGGACAAGTTCGGTGTTACTCCAGCCCTTTTCCGCATCAAATAGAGCAAGTTGACTGTCGAGCCTATCGTAAACATCGCATTCGACCTTTTCCAGTTGTGAAATATTGAGGCTAGCCCGCCGCATTGCTTCGACATCGTGGGCAAAATCATTTTCTGAGAGTCGTGCATTAAAAGTGGAAATTTCCCAATCGGCATCTAGTAGCGGCGTTTCGTCAAATAGCTCAAAGAGCTCGAGCTGTCTGTAACTGAGCAGTGGTACAACTGCGGTTTCACCCTTTTCCGCAGGTGTTTTTTCTCTACTGACACTCGCGGTTGAGGCAGTGTCCATTCTTTCCCGCACCGTTTTCGACGCCTCGGGCGATGAAAACGTCGCAGCGATCTGCTGTATCTGTGCGGGCGTAACACCGTCTTTGACCGTTAGCGTTCCAGATTCGGGTGATATCTCGATCCTCTCTCGCAAGGCCTTTGGCAAGGTTTGGACGGCGGCGTTGTCAGGCAGGACAACCGCATTATTAAATTCCGGTAAAGGAATCGTCAGGTCCTCCTTCATCGGAAATAGCAATAGGTTATTACTCGCATCGTCCGGCGTGTATATCAGGTCTTTTGTTGCAAGACGTTCAAATCCGCTCTGAACCAACCCGTCACGCAGGCTGTTTACCGTTTCTGCCAATTGATCCGACACGACGTAGGCGTAACTGCGGTTTAGCGCCTCACGCTGCTTTCGCGTAACGTGCGGCATCCTTAACACGCGTCCTAAAACCTGTTCCACCGCGGTTGCTGAGGTCGTATTGCGAAATGAGAACAATACGTAGGCAAATGGGCAATCCCAACCCTCGCGGAGCTTATCGACCGTGATGACAAACTGCGGAAAATCGGGGTCACCGAGCCGTTTTCCTTCGAGTTCTTTCTGATCGCGATATTCGATAGCTATCGACTCTGCGGGAATGTTGAAATCGTTTATCAGGATTTCTTTGACGCGAGGCGGCGTAAATCTTTCGTGTCCGGCTTGGGCACTTTCGCCCTGAATCAGCATTACAACCGGATCGATAACCTCACCCGTCAAATGCCTTTCTTCCGCCGCTTCTTTTTCCAGTTCGCGAACGCGATTTATCGCTTCGGTCAGAGCTACCTGATATTGCGGGCTGATCGCGAGCTCGAGCGGCAGCTTTATCATGTCCTCATTTTGCAGAACCGATGCCGAGATGCTTCTGAGGACGTTTGACGGGTTGACGGCGCGATCGGGAGTTGCGGTGAGTTCGAGAATGCATGACGGATTTAGTTTCAGCAGCGTATCGACGGCAAGAGGCGTGCCTTGATTGTGAGCCTCATCGACAATTACAAATGGTCGCCGCAGCCGTATAACGTCCACCAGCGAACCTTCGCCGCGTGTCTCTTTACCAACGTTCTCAAAATGCGGCATCAGTGCGCCGTTTTGTCGGTTGACCCGCAATCCAACGCTGTTTTTGTCCGTATCGTCCCGCTTAAAGCTCTGCATCGTCGAAACGATGATAGTGTTCGCGGTGTTGAGCGTTGACGGCTGAACGGCCAGGGCTTCGCCGATGTCGAGCACATTTACGGCCCCAAAAAGGTCCCGCATCGCCTGATGCAATATCTCGCCAGGAGTTTTGAGAACGTAGAGAGTTTGTTCGCGGATCGCGTCCGACGGCACGAGCCATAAGATCAACGATTGATCAGCCGCAAGGAATTTGTCGTTGACCGTCTTGATACTGTGCCCCGCGATCAAGGTCTTACCGCCGCCGGTCGGTACGCGTAAGCAAACATACGGCACGGCTTCGCCGCCCGGCAGTGCAAAATAAGGCTGTCCAAAATTGGTGCTTTCTCGAAACGCCTTGTCGGGATCGGACAGCTCGCGCGTCCGCGACAGATACGCGGCGTAATCATCGAGTAGAGATTGCTGGTAGTCTTTTAGAGGCATGGCTTACTTTTTTGATCGCGATGGCAAGGCTTTAGCGGCGGTTTCCAGTTGTTTCAGATAATCTTTTTCCGCTTCAAATTCTTTGAGCTGTCGTCTCTCGGCGGCAAACTCATCGTATTCCTTGACCGCATGAGCGTCGGCTGAAGTTTTCTTAACCTTTCCTGAACCAGACAAAACCTCACGGTCATTGAACCTCAGAAAATCATCAAGTTTTGCTTCCCAATCCTTAATGAACACCTGTTTGCGACGCCTTGCCTGGTCCTCGGCAAAGTCGAGCCACATCACAACAATTCGGTTTAGCTCGTCTATCTCCGTTTCTGAAAGATAGTTTTTCGCTACCGTAACATCTGCTTTCTGAACCGCATCGCGATTGAACGTGGTCAGTCCCATGTTTGGCTTTTTGTGGTCGGCTCGTGTCTTTATTATTTCCGCCGCCGTTAGGCCTGTCGCCGCAAAATGGAGTTTGTTTTGGATAACGCTAAAGAATTTGGATGTTTCGGCGTCGTTCGGAGCATAATCCGCAGCCATTGCAAATATTTCCCGTACACGCAGATAAACGCGCTTTTCGCTTGCACGTATATCGCGGATACGCTCAAGCATTTCATTGAAATAGTCAGGCACCGGTGAGCCTTTGACGGGCGGATTCTTTAGTCGCTCGTCGTCCATGACAAATCCTTTGACGATGTATTCACGAAGTCGTTCCGTGGCCCAGATGCGAAAGCGGGTAGCGATAACACTTTTGACGCGATAGCCTACGGAGATCACCATATCGAGGTTGTAATGGCTTATAGGTCTCTGAACATCGCGATTTCCCTCACGTCGAACTAACAAGAATTCCTTGTTAGTTGCCTGTGATTCGAGTTCGCCTTCGTCGTAAATGTTCTGAATATGAAGACTTATGTTTTGCTGAGTGGTTTGAAAAAGATCAGCCATGGCAGCCTGGGCCAGCCACATCGTCTCATTTTCCAAACGGACTTCGAGCTTTACCAGACTGTCCGATGTCTGGTAAATGACCATTTCACCTCGTGTTGTGTTCTCGTGTTCCCTCATATCAAAACCATGTTTTTGTCGCCAGATCGTATGGCAATTGGTGGAACGTGATGCCTAGTTTCGCAAGTTTTGCTTTGTCGAAACGAGTTCGGGCTCCGTAGATGACACGTTCGCCGTCATGATCGGGCAACAGCGAATCGATATATTCGAGCGTTCGCCCGTTCAGCACATTTCCGCCAACGTCTGATCTGTCTTTCAATATGCCGTTGTAGAGCAAGAACACTGCACGGTTTTTGTATGTACCGAGATGGGCCGAAAAGTCAGAGCCGGGAGCGATAGCGACTGGGTTCTTCTCAATTGCGTCATCCTGGAACCGAGTCGCTATCGCTCCCCGTTCTGACCCGGAGCCCGTTTCCATGAACCAAACAAACTCTGCCAGCTCGCGGAATGTGACAGATTCGCGGATGCGGCCGTCGGCTAGGAACAGCGGTTCTTCGCTCAGGCGATAATAGTTAAATCCGCCGCCGAGTCCCTCGACCTTGTCGCCGTTTGCTTTCGTATAACCTTTCGCAACACGACGGACGCGTTCGGCGGTGACATTCGGTGCGATATTCCCGTCCATCTCGACCAGAATAAACTTCCGGTTCCCGCCGTCTTGCCGGTTCTGCTTCAAAACCGCATGACCCGTCGTGCCGGAACCGGCGAAGCTGTCGAGGATCAGCGAGTCTTTGTCGGTTGCGATTTGGAGAATGCGTTGGAGCAGGCGCGATGGCTTTGGTGTCGTATCGAATTCAGGCTGTTTACCGAATATCTCCAAAAGCTCTTTTGTTGCCGCATCTGTGTGGCCAACTTCCTCGTGTGGCCACCAGGTCCACGGCGTTATTCCCTCGACCTCGCTTAAATATCGGATGGTGTTAGGCTGCGAATTGCCATTCTTGCCGAAATAGATTCGCCCTTCGGCTAGCAGCTTCTCATAGGTTGCTTGAGCAATTCCCCAACATCGACCGCTCGAGGGCCGAAAAATTTTTCCAGAAGGCGCGGTGACTGGATAAAATTGCTCCGCTGTCGCATGTCCAGCCTGCGCAGTCATCGGAATTGGACGCCATCGTCCGCGCGGGTCATTATTTGGATTTTTATAGACTTTTGCCTGCTTTTCATCAATTGGGATTTTGTGTCTTGTTGCCTTAAAAACATCAGTTCGCATTGCGTAAACCATAATGTATTCATGTACGTCGCCTATAGCTTCACGATTCTCGCGGGAATAACGCTTTTGCCATGCGTTCGTGGCAACAAATCTATGCCGCCCAAAAATCTCATCCATCAATAATCGAAGATGCGCAATTTCCGATTCATCCATCGAAATCCAAATCGATCCGTCCTCACGCAAAAACTGCTTGAGCAAGAGTAATCGCGGATACATCATGCAGAGCCAGCGGTCGTGGCGGTCGAGGGTCTCGCCTTCTTTACCGACAACTTCGCCGAGCCATTTCAGTATCTCGGGGCTTTTTACGTTGTCGTTATACGCCCAGCCTTCGTTGCCGGTGTTGTACGGCGGGTCGATATAGATACATTTGACCTGTCCGGCGTATCGCGGCAGCAACGCCTTTAGCGCATGCAGATTGTCGCCCTCGACGATCAGATTCCCGCTGTCCGCATCACCGCAAGACAATTCCGGCACCTCTTCCAGCAGGCGAAAAGGCACGTCCTTATGATGCTTTACTACGGCTTCCTTGCCGATCCAGTTGAGAACAGGCATACGATATTTACTTACTTATTGAGTGTTCGAAGTGGCTGAAGCAAATATTACCATAAGCGTATTATCTGCGCAGTATATGAGGTGCATCGATGCGCGGGTCACTATTTCCGTGCGCAACGGGCTGCCTCTAGGAGGTAACTGATTATTGGGCCCGAAACGGTTATACTTAGGGGAAGTTGGGATTTTATCGAAATGGATTGATGGAGGTAATTTGTGAATATGAGTGAATCTAATGAGGGAAAGACCGGATCAACTGTAGTGAGTCTCGGTGACGCTCTGGTGTATCAGGATAAGTCCGTGATCAGCCGGGTGATGCTTAAGAACGCCGGTGGGACGATCACATTGTTTGCGTTTG
>Ga0154020_10008569_pt1 | contig 11845 bp, 9 predicted proteins | sample Klosneuvirus_201_FD_109709 | JGI IMG/M metagenome (GOLD analysis project Ga0154020, IMG submission 109709) | Active sludge microbial communities from wastewater, Klosterneuburg, Austria - Klosneuvirus_20160825_MG | ecosystem: Engineered > WWTP > Aerobic digester > Activated sludge | place... | reverse complement strand
GGGAGGGGGTTGGGGGGGGGGGTGGGGAGATCGCTGGTCGGCGAGGAGTTGGTAGAGGGTGTTGAACTCCATGAACTGGATGCCGGTGCGGGAGTAGATGTGTTCACGCGCGACGAGGCGGTGTGCAGCTTCGATAAGGCCGCGGGTTCGGGTGTCGCGGTAGTGGTGGGGTGGGGTGAGGGGTTGGTTGTTGTGGTCCAGGAGAGCGTAATCGACGCCCCAGGTATCGATGGCGAGGCTGGAGAGCGGAGAGTGAGCGCAGAGCTTGAGGCTGTGCTTGATTTCGGCCAGCAGCTTGTTTGCATCCCAGTGGAGGCCGGATTCAAGAGTGATGGGCGTGTTGGGGAAGCGGTGGAGTTCGCGCAGGGAGAGGTGGCCATCGGCGAGTGAGCCGAGGACGGCGCGGCCGCTGGAGGCGCCGATGTCGATGGCGAGGTGGTGAGGCATGTGGGGTACAGGATACCTACGCCGCTTTCACGGGCTTGCGACATTTGGGAGGGCGGTACCCCGGGCGAAGGCCCGGGGCAATCTACCACCGCCCGCTGCGCGGGCTGATTCGGTTGCCCGGCCGATGGCTGGGGTAAGCTGTGTGGTTCCGGAGATCCTCATGCAAGACGACGTCGTGGCGCTGTTCGCCTTTGACCGCTGGGCGAATGGCAGGGTGTTTGAGGCTTGCCGCAAGTTGACGGCCGCGCAGTTTGTTGCGGAGGTAGTGCCGGGCAAGGAGGGGGTGGCCGGGTGGTCGTCGGTGCGGTCGACTGTTTACCACCTCGCCATGGCGACTGAGTTCAACCTTCGGGCGCTGGGGGGTGAGCCGAATGAGGGGTTCCCGGCGGAGGAGGATGTGGGCACGGTGGATGAAGTGGCAGGGTTGCTGGAGCGGGCTTACGGCCGGTTTGAGGAGTTGCGGCCTGCGTTTACGCCGGAGTGGCTTGATGGCCTGCTGACGCTGAGCGCGATTGGCCGCAAGTTCACTCTGCCACGGTGGGCGATACTGCGGCACATTGTCAATCACTCGTCGTATCACCGGGGGCAGGTGGCGTCGAAGTTGAAGCGATTTGGGGTTGAGCAGGAGATTACGGACTTCTGTTGGTGGGTGATTGAGAAGGTTCCGCAGAAGGCGTAAACCGACGGCGCCGAATCACGAGTGCTTTCAGCGCCCCGTTCCTCACAACTCTGAGAGCGACACACCTTAGGGCGTCCCTTAAGACCCTCAGGTGCGGCCACAATTGCGCCACTCCGACCAATCTGAGAACACGCCGCTGAGTATTAAATCGCCAATACGCGCACAAGGTCGTGTGAGTGCTTCTCACTCCGTCGTCCGGTTTGCCAAAAGGCTGAGCCGGGCCGAGCTCGCGTGCAAGCGTCCGTCGTGGACGCCGCGGCAAAAAGGACATCTGACAACGGAGAACGAAGCAATGCGTCGATTCGCACTTATCGGTTTGTTGACGGCGGGAATGGTGGCTTCAGTCAATGGTCAGCCGATCGGAACGGGAGACGCGACCGATGTTCGCGTCAACGCCGGCGGGGTCACCGACGACAGCTGCATTCCGCTTGAAATCAACGGCGTGATCGGGTCGGGCGGGCCGGAATGGGCGTTTGTGACCGGGCTGCAGATCGGCCGACTCACGCGCGATGGTATTGAAAGCACCTGTTCGGCGACTAAGGTGTGCCCGGGCGTGTTCACCGCGGCCGGAGCGCGTCGGTATGACGCGTACACCTTCACCAATACCAGCGGCGCGACGCGTTGCGTGCGTTTCATTCTGAGCGGCACCGGCGGCGGGCAGGGCGTGTTCCTGGTCGCCTATACGGGCACCAGCTTTAACCCGGCCAATCCCCTGTGCACCAGCTATCGCGGCGACACGGGCTCAAGCGCATCGGCCGCGTTCAACCCCCTCCAGCCCATGGACCTGAACATCGCCAACAACGGCAGTGTGACCGTGGTCGTTCACGAGAACGATCCCGCGAGCGGCTTTCAGCCCTATCGGCTCCACATGCAGGGCTTCCCCTGCAACATCCAGCCCAACGCCGTTCTGGTCTCAGGTCGCATCGGTTCTGCCAGCACGACACCGCTCTGGGCCGGCGTTTCGGGCACGCAGACCGGGCGCCTGACGCGCGATGGAGTTGAATCAACGTGCGGTTCGCCCAAGGCGTGCCCGGGCGACTTTACGGCCGTCGGTGTGCGGCGCTTTGACCGCTATCCGATCTTTAATCCGTACACCACCTCACGGTGTGTCACGGTCCGCATGGTCAGCTCGGACACGCAGGTGTTCGGCATCGCCTATCTTGGCGAATACAACCCGGCCAGCCGCTGCACGAACTATCGGGCGGACATCGGCAGCAGCAGCAGCGAGATCGGGCGAGAAATGACCTTCAACATCCCCGGGCGTGGCACGGCCAACGTGATCTTCCACGAGGTCGATGTGCCGGTGGGCGCTCCCGACATCCGCTACGCCTTCAGCATCTCGGGCCTTGAGAACCCTCAGCAGCCTTCCCCCTCGTGCTATGCGAACTGCGACAACTCGTCAGCCAACCCGATTCTGAACGTCAATGACTTTCAGTGCTTCTTGAACAAGTACGCGGCGGGTTGCACCTGATCCGCACTGGTTCTACTCACATCTGTTCCAACGCGTGGCCGCCGTCTTCTGCAGGAAGGCGGCGGCCGCGGTCGTTGCGTTTGAGATTGGAATGCCTCAAGTGTGCGGCCAGCGCCACGCGAAGATGGCTCCGATGACCAGGCCGAAGACGATCCCATCAACGACGGAGGCGATGATGGTGCGTTTGTAGGCACCGAACCAGAGGGCGCTCGGGATGGAGGAGAAGGAGTAGGCGAGGATTCCGGCGGTGGCGGCGAACTGGAAGACTTTGGCGAAAGGGGCGGAGGTGGGGAGGGCCAGGCGCGTGAGGTAGGCGATGAGGATGGCGACGATGAGGTGGACGATGAAGGCGCCGAGCAGTTTGTCACCCATGGTGACGGGCGTTTTCCAGATGCTGAGGTGGCCGACGGGGCCTTGCTTGAGGGCTTGTTCGACTTTGGGGGATTTGAGGGCCGCGGGGGTGCGGAAGTCGGGGAAGAGGTAGTTGCCGGGGGGGATGGCTCGCTTGCGGAGGTCATCCATGAAGTTGTCTTCGCCGGTGGGAGGGTCGGGGAGGTTGATCCAGTCTTGCTTGTGGTGGGGGAGGGCCATGCTGGCGATGGTCGAGATGAACCAGATGGCGATGGCGGAGAGGAGGATGGGGAGCCAGAGGGGGAGGAGGAGGGACATGGGGGGCCCTTTGTGTTGAGGGGGTAGGGTACCAAGGAGAGGTGGAGCCGTGGGCCGCGGCATTGTCACTGTGGTATCGAAGTCGGCTCTTCCGACATGGCAGGTCTTGCGGTTTCAACTACAATCCAATCCGGGCTCGACCGACTTCGACATTCAGGCGGGAGTTGTCTCCATGTCCGCAACACCCTGGGCCAGCGCCGAACTTGCTGCTTCCCTTGAACTCGTGGAGTCCACCGCCCGGCGGCACGGCTACGTAGCGCCCCGCTGTTCATCTGCAATGCCGAGTCAAATCGATGAGCTCGAACGACGCTTGTGCTTCGCCTTGCCTGTGGACCTGCGCACCTTTCTGCTTTGGCATGATCCCGACCTCTGGTCACACTTTGTGAATCCCGGCCGGTCCTTGGTCAGCGATGGAAATATCATGACCACCCAAGGCGAGATGATCACGCCGGACCATCCTCAAGATCGATCGATGGACATCCCCAGGATCGAGGGTCCAGAGGACATCAGCGGTGGCCAGCTCGTCCGGGACGTCTTCGGGGTCTACGCCAACTTCTTCCTGTCCAATATGAATGAACTGGGGCGCTCAACCCAATGGCAGAACACCCACCTGGTTGCCTTTGGATCTTCAGGTTACTTCGAGCCCGTCATCTACTGCGTGGATCAAACTGAATCGCCCGCCGGCGCGATTGTCAGCTTCACCGAGGATACAGAAGACCGCATGTGGCTCGCCGATTCGCTGGCTTCGTGGCTCGCCCGTCTCGCGGCCTGCGACGGTCAGGAATACGCCTTTGCCCCCGGGTCGTGGAAGGACTTACCCGACCCAACGCGGTCGTTGTACGTGCGCGAGTTTCGGAGCCACAACCCTAGATCATCCTTCTTTGGTGAAGCCTGAAACGAGGTTGGCTGAATTGGCTGCGAGTTCCCAATGACCACGTTTCGTCAGCAGAATTATGGTCATGGACCAATTCTCGCGAACCCCCGAGCCACGCCGCGCATCTGACTCATCATGCACGGGGGCTCAACTCAAAATCTAGGCGTAGGAGGCGGCTCCCTTGGGCTTTCGAGGGCCTCGCTCCGCCGCAACCTTCTTGGTGTACCCCGATTCGCGGTGGGCGAGCAGCGGGTCCGGAGGGAGGCCTTTGGACTTGCGATACTCCGCCAGAAACGGGCGGACATCCGTAGCGAAAGCGGACTTCAGCGTCCGTTCAGCCAGCACCACATCATCCCTCTCGCGAGCTTCGTGGGCCGCGGCGTGGTCAACGAGCAGGGCCTTGGTGAAGTACTCCTGAGCCGTCACAATCGTCTCGATCATCGCCTCGGTCTTGGGCTTGATGTTGTGAGACTGGTCGATCATGTACGCGATGGGCAGGTCCTGTCCGCGATCCCGCTCGGTCAGGATGATTTCGTGGAAGATTCGGAAGAGTTGATAAGGGTCGATGCTGCCCATGGTCAGGTCATCGTCGGCGTACTTGCGGTCGTTGAAGTGGAAGCCGCCGAGGAGGTCTTCGTCGATGAGGAAGGCGACGATGTGCTCGATGTTGGTGCCCGGAAGGTGGTGCCCGGTGTCTACGAGAACCTTGGCCTGAGGACCAGCCGCCCGTGCAAAGGCCGCGGCCATTCCCCAGTCCGCAATGTCGGTGTGGTAGAACGCCGGCTCGAACGGTTTGTATTCGACCAGCATGGTCGTGCCGGGCGGAAGCGCTTCGTGAGTCGCTTGGAGGGCTTCAGTCATCCATCGCTTGCGGTCGCGGATGTGGCCCTGCCCGGGGTAGTTGGTGCCGTCGGCGAACCAGAGAGAAAGGAGGCTGGACTTCACCTGCTTGCAGATGGCCACGGAGTCCAGCAGGTGCTGCAGGGCCCGGGCGCGGACGGCAGGATCGCGGTTGGTGACCGAACCAAGTTTGTAGATTTGATCCTGAAAGAGGTTCGGGTTGATGGAACCGATCTGGAGGTTGTGCTGCTTGGCGAGTTGCGCGATGTGCGACGGGGGCGTGTTGGGAGGAAAGTCCCAGAGAACGTGGAGGGCGATGGTGGGGGCGGCCCCCGTCAGTTTGTGAACCTCGCCTGCATCCGCGAGTTTTTCTTCGATGGTGGTGGCCGCGGCATCCTGGAGGAACTTGCCAAAGCGGGTGCCCGTGTCCGCGTAACCCCAGGAGGGGGTTTCGATCTGGAAGCGGGAGAGGCGGTCGTGGAGGGTGCGGTCAGTAACGCCGGGGGGGAGGTGCATGAGGTGAGTGTACAGCGATTGACGCTAGACTTGGGCGCAATGACTAGTGGAAGCGAATCAGAACGGCGCGAGGCTTTGGTGCTCTTGTCCCACGAGCTGGGAAGGGAGGATCGAGGCTTGGCGATTCTGGGCGAAGGAAACGCTTCGACTCGTTGCGCTGACGGGTTGTTGATCAAGGCCAGTGGCCGGAATCTGGGCGCGCTGACCCGGGAGGGGGTCGTAGCCTGCCGTTCCGCCGGATTGATGGGCTTGATGGATTCGGCGGAGGCTCCTGACGAGCGTGTCGAAGAGGCATTGCTGGCCAGCCGGATTGATCCGGCCGCGCCCAAGCCTTCGGTGGAAGCGATCTTTCACGCGTATCTGCTGAGCCTGCCCGGTGTGGAGTGGGTGGGGCATGTGCACCCAATCTCGGTCAACGGGATTCTGTGCTCAAAGCGTGCCGCGGAATTCGCTCAGCGTCGAGTGTTCCCGGATGAGGTCGTCTGCTGTGGGGCTGAGTCCGTGTTCGTGCCGTACGTGGACCCGGGCCTCAAGCTGGCGGTGGTGATCCGTCGCGAGGTCCAGGCGTTCATGCAGCGACGGCGAGAGCAGCCGCGCGTGATCGTCCTGGCCAATCACGGGGTCATCACGCTCGGCGGAACGGCCAACGCGGTTCTCGGGGCAATGCTGATGGTTTCCAAGGCCGCGGCCATCTGGCATGGGGCGGTGGCGATGGGTGGGCCTACGTTTTTGAGTGAGGCGGATGTGGCGCGCATCGCGGGTCGTGCGGATGAACACTATCGGCAGCGGGCGTTGAATCTGTGATCTGAGTTTTGAGTTGAGGAGAGTTGCTTGGCGGATGCGAAGTCATATCGGTTTGTGAAGCACATGTGGGATGATGCTGAGGCGAAGACGCTCGATCCGGTCGGGCGGCTGGTTTATCGCTCGAACGTGCTGGGCCGCGATCAGCGGATCACAAACACCGGTGGCGGGAATACCTCAGCGAAGATCATGGAGAAGGACCCGCTGACCGGGGCGTCGGTGGATGTGCTCTGGGTGAAGGGTTCAGGTGGGGACTTGCGCACAGCGGATCGGTCGTTCTTTTCCTCGCTGTATCAGGATCGCTTGATCGGATTGCAGGGGGTGTACGGAAAAGCGGAAAAGCGCGGAGCAAAAACGCCGGTTGAGGATTCGATGGTGGGGATGTACTCCCACTGCACATTCAACCTGAACCCGCGGGCCTCGTCGATCGATACGCCGCTGCATTCCTTTGTGCCCCGGAGGCACGTGGATCACACGCACCCCAACGCCGTGATTTCGGTTGCGGCATCTCGGAACGGGGCCGAACTGACCAAGCAGATCTATGGGGACCGGATCGTTTGGACCAACTGGCAGAGGCCCGGGTTTGATCTGGGACTCAAGCTGGCGGAGGTGTGCAAGGCACATCCCAAGGCCGAAGGCGCGATCCTGGGGCAGCATGGGCTGATCAACTGGGCGGATGATGATCGGGCTTGTTATGAGCTTTCGCTGGAACTGATTGAGAAAGCCGCGGCGTTTATCGAGAGTAAAGACAAAGGCGCAAAGACCTTTGGCGGAGCCAAGTGCAAGTCGCTGGCGGCCGATGAGCGGCGGAAGGTGTTCACGCAGGTGCTGCCGTGGCTCCGCGGGAAGCTGACCACCGGAGGTTGGCCGCGGCAGATCGGGACCGTCCAGGAGGATGAGGGGATTCTGCGGTTTGTGAATAGTGCCGATGCTGCGCGGCTGGCAGAGTTGGGGACCTCGTGTCCGGATCACTTCCTGCGGACGAAGATCAAACCGCTGTTTGTGGAGTGGTCGCCGAGTGCGGGGGATGTGGAGGGGTTGAAAGCGAAGCTTGAGGCCGGGCTGTTGAAGTATCGGCAGGATTACGCGGCGTATTACGAGCGGTGCAAGCATGCTGATTCGCCGGCGATGCGGAATCCCAATCCGAGTGTGATTTTGATTCCGGGGCTGGGGATGATCGCGTGGGGGAAGAACAAGAGCGAGTCTCGGGTGACGGCGGAGTTTTACAACTGCGCGGTGGAGGTGATGCGCGGGGCGGAGGCGATGGGCGAGTACATTTCGCTGCCGCAGCAGGAGGCGTTTGATATCGAGTATTGGTTGCTCGAAGAGGCGAAGCTGAAGCGGATGCCGCCAGAGAAGGAGCTGGCGGGGCGCGTGACGGCGGTGATTGGAGCGGGGAGCGGAATTGGGCGGGTGGCGGCGTCGCGGCTTTCAAATGAGGGTGCGCACATCGTCTCGATTGACCTGGACCTGGCGGGGGCCAAAGCGACCGCTGAGCAGATCGTCGCCAAGCAAGGCGCGGGAATCGGCGTCGCCGGGAGCGGCATCAGCGGATGCGGACCTGCGATCGGGCTCGCGGCGGATCTGACCAAGCGAGAGAGCATCCGCGCAGCGCTCGACGAGATCATCCTGGCGTACGGCGGCATTGATGATGTCGTCATTACGGCGGGAGTGTTCATTCCGCCGGATGTTTCGGGGCGGAATACGGATGAGCAGTGGGCCAAGACGTTCAGCGTGAATGTGTCGGGGGTTTACTTTGTCGCTGATGAGGCGGCGAAGGTCTGGAAGGATCAGGCGCTGCCGGGTTCGCTGGTCGTGACGACGAGCGTAAACGCGGTGGTCGCAAAGAAGGGGAGCTTCCCGTACGACGTGAGCAAGGCGGCGGCGAATCATTTGGTGAGGGAGTTGGCGATTGAGCTGGCGCCCTTGATCCGCGTCAACGGTGTCGCACCTGCGGCCGTGATTGAAGGCAGCACGATGTTCCCCCGGGATCGGGTGATTGCTTCCTTGGCCAAGTACAGCATTCCGTACACGGCAGATGAGGCCACGGAGAGCCTGGTAAGCAAGCTGGGTGCGTTCTACGCGAGCCGGACGCTATTGAAGAAGTCGGTCACTCCTGCGGATCAGTCGGAGGCGATTTTCTTGTTGGTGGGTGGGAGGCTCGGGAAGACCACGGGGCAGGTGATTAGTGTGGATGGGGGGTTGGCGGACGCGTTCTTGAGGTAGGTACGCCAGTCCTGAATCGCTCGGTCGGACCAAGAGTTGTCGTCGGAATTGGAAACCTCAGCGCCAACGGAGCATGAATCGTGCGGACGGCACAAATTGCTGCATCAATACGTTCGGCGTATGACGGGCGCGGCGAGCGTCGGTTTGCGTTCATCGAAAAGAACTACGAGACACTGAGGCATCACCCGGTCGTATCGGAGTTGATGCAGGGGTACTTCGTCAAGGATGCGACGGATCTGAATGCGCATTGCGCGATGCACTTGCAGGTCATGACGGGATCTGGCGGGCTCATGGTGTGTTTGTCCTGCGTGTCGCCATGGGGGATGCTGTTTAGGTTGCAGGACCAGGAACCGAGATACGTGTCGGTGATCGCTTCGACCGATGAGGCCGGGTCCGCGGAGGAGGCAGAAGTGGTAACGTCGTTGCGGCGTCACGGCATCGAGTTGGTGTCGAAGGAAGAAGCTAGAGAACGCATCGATGTGCAGCTGGTGGATGCCGATCCGGGCCACACCATCGTGTATCATGCAATTGTCTCAGACGAGACGTTCATACCGGATGTGCTGTTGGAGTAGCGGGCGGAATGCGCACGGGCCAGAGGCCTGTGCGACCTCGGTTAAGGAAGGAGCCAGAGCATTTCGGTCAGGACTGACATTTCGGCTTCGTTGAAACCGCTGGCATCGAAGTCGGAGGAACCGACTTCGATGGCACGACGGGTATCACTTTTCATTACGTGCCTGGGGGATTCGTACTTTCCGCGCGGGGGGATTGCGGCGGTGAAGGTGCTCGAGAAGCTCGGGTGCGTGGTCGATTTTCCGGCGGCTCAGACTTGTTGTGGGCAGCCGATGTACAACAACGGGTATCACGCGGATGCGAGGGCGCTGGCGGAGCGGATGATTCGCGTTTTTGCGGAGAGCGAGAACGTGGTCACGCCGTCGGGGTCGTGCGCGGCCATGATTCGCGACTATTACCCGTCTTTGTTTGAGGGTGAAGCGAAGCGGGCGGCGGATGCGTTTGCGGAGAAGACGTTTGAGTTTGCGGAGTTTCTGGTGAAGGTGTTGAAGGTGGATTTGGCGGCGTTTGGTGTGCAGTGGGAGGGGCGGGCGACTTATCACTATTCGTGTCACTTGCGGGGGTTGCATGTGACGGATGAGGCGGAGCGGTTGATGCGGCAGGTGCAGGGGCTCGAGTATGTTCCGCTGACGAATCGGGATCAGTGCTGCGGGTTTGGCGGGACGTTTGCGACGAAGTACCCGGATATTTCGGGGGCGATGGTGCGGGATAAGGTCGCGGCGATTCGGGAGAGCGGGGCTTCGATGCTGGTGAGCAGCGAGCCGGGGTGCACGATGAACATCGCGGGGGCGTGTCGGCGCGGCGGGTGTGGGGTTGAGATCAAGAGTTTGGCGGAGGTGATTGCGGAGGGGATGGGGTTGATGGAGGCGGGGAAGTGACGGCGCGGCCGGAGACAGAAGTCCCGAAGAACACCGAGCAGAAGCTCGGTGGCACGGGGAACCCTTTGCATGTTGAGTTGCCTTACGACATTCGGCCGCGGGCGGCTAAGGCAGTGGGGGATGTTCAGCTTCAGCAGTTTGTGGGGAGTGCGACGACTTCGAAGGACAAGGGGCGGAAGGAAGGGTTTCGCGAGACGTTTGGGGAGCGGTCTGACGATGTGAGGACGCTGGCGGGGGCGATCAAGCAGCACACGCTGGATCATTTGGATTGGTATTTGGAGCGGTTTATTGAGAAGGCGGAGGCCGCGGGGGTTGTGGTTCACTATGCGGTGGATGCGACTCAGGCCAATGCGATTTGTCTTGAGATCGCGAAGCGAAACAAGTGCAAGCTGTGCGTGAAGAGCAAGTCGATGGTGACGGAGGAGACGGAGCTGGTGCCGGCTCTGCAGGCCGCGGGGGTGGAAACGGTTGAGACGGATCTGGGCGAGTTCATTCTGCAGCTGGATGGCGATGCGCCATCGCACATTGTGACGCCGATGATTCATAAGGATCGGACGGCGGTGGGGCGGGCGTTTACGCGCGAGCTGGGGGTGCCATATACGGATGAGCCGCGGGAGTTGGCGGAGATTGCGCGGCGGCACTTGCGGGAGAAGTATCGTCAGGCGGATTTGGGGATCAGTGGGGCGAACTTTCTGGTGGCGGAGACGGGGTCGATTGTGCTCTGCACGAATGAGGGGAATGGGCGGTTTTGCACGACAGCGCCGCGGGTGCACGTGGCGATGGCGGGGATTGAGAAGTTGATTCCGGAGATGTCGCACTTGGGGGTGCTGTTGAAGGTGCTCGCGCGGAGTAGTACGGCTCAGCCTTTGACGTGCTATACGAGTGTGATTACGGGGCCGCGGAGGGTGGGGGAGAGTGATGGGCCGGAGGAGGTTCATCTGATTCTGCTGGATAATGGGCGGACCGAGATTTTGCGCGAGGAGACGCGGGAGCTGTTGCGGTGCATCCGGTGTGGGGCGTGTTTGAATGCGTGTCCGGTGTATCGGAAGATTGGCGGGCACAGCTATGGATCGGTGTATTCGGGGCCGATTGGGGCGGTGATTACGCCGCTCTTGAAGGGGTTGTCGAACTATCCGGATCTGCCGCATGCGACTTCGTTGTGCGGGGCGTGCTTTGAGGCGTGTCCGGTGAAGATTGATTTGCCGCGGCAGTTGATTGGGTTGAGGCGGAGGATGGTGGAGCAGGGGGATTCGGGGTGGGGGCAGAGGGTTTTGTTTTGGCTGTGGGCTTGGTCGCTGCGGTGGAGTTTTACGTATCGGATGGGTGCGGGGGCGCAGAGGTGGTTGTTGTCGTGGTTTGAAGAGGATGAGGGGTGGATTCCGTGGGCGCCGGGGCCGCTGGGGGCTTGGACGAAGCAGAGGGACTTTCCGATGCCGGCCGAGGAGAGCTTTAGGGAGTGGTGGGAGTGGGAGCGGGAAGAATGAGTGCGCAGGGTTCGGGCGTGGGGCGCGCTGCGTTTGTGGCGCGGGTGACCAGGGCGCTTGGGCGTCGGGTTGTGGTTGCGCCTGAGGAGTCAGCGCCGCGGGTGGATGAGGCTGTCGTGCGCGTGGCGCGGAAGGATCAGGATTTGGTGGCGCTGTTTGCGGAGCGGGGGGGGAAGACTGGGATGGTGGTGCATCGGACTTTGGCCGCGGATTCGTTTGTGTTGGAGTTGCTTTCGAAGCTCGGGGCGCGGCGGGTGGCGGTGAGTGGGTCGCTTGCTGGGATTTCCGCGGGGCTCACGGGGCGCGGAATGGACGCGGTGGCGTGGAACGATGCGGGCGGAGTTGGGCCGCTGTTTGAGGTTGATGTGGGGGTGACGGAGGTGCAGGGGG
>Ga0154020_10008567_pt1 | contig 11847 bp, 11 predicted proteins | sample Klosneuvirus_201_FD_109709 | JGI IMG/M metagenome (GOLD analysis project Ga0154020, IMG submission 109709) | Active sludge microbial communities from wastewater, Klosterneuburg, Austria - Klosneuvirus_20160825_MG | ecosystem: Engineered > WWTP > Aerobic digester > Activated sludge | place... | reverse complement strand
GCGAAGCCGTAGGTTCGCGAAACGTTCCCTGCGTTTCTCGACGAGGATTCCGAGAGCGGGAACGATTCGCCCAATCAAACTCGCGAGATCGTTCGACACGTCGAAAATCGCACTCTAGAGGTCTCGCCAGTCGTTCGATATTTCCCCTAGGCTCCACCAGGAAACCAGAAGGGTCTCGCAGCAATGCGGGGCCCTTTCGGTTTTCGGATAGAGGCTGGGGAACGATTGTTCTAGAGGTCTGTCGGTCCGAAGTCATGCCGTCGAAGCGATGACCTCATGGACGCTTGGCTCGCCACGCTGCGAACTCTGGTGTCTTGACTAACTCAGTGTAGAGCGGCGCACTGAGCATCGTGTCATCGAACTGCAACTGGAAGCGTTGCGATGCCTGATCCATTTGTTCGAGCGCGCTTGTCCACTGGTGACGCCCCACAGCAACCGCGATGCGGGCCAACGAAGTGATCGCGAGCTCGGGCTCGGCACGCATCACGCGTTCCGCGGCATCGAGATCCCCCGACCCATTGCGCAAGACCAGGATCATGGCGCGCGTGCTTGTCAGGTACGGGTCGGGACCCAACTGTGCGCCGACGAGATCAAGGGATCGCAGTGCACCTGTGAGGTCGCCACCCAGGATTGCGCCGTCAATGGCGAGCAGAGCGACGGACGGATCGTCAGGGAACCTCCGAGCTAACTCATCGAGCGCCGTTTTGTAGACCTCCATCGAGACGTTCTGGCCGAGCTTCACGCGCCAGCCTTGGATCGAACGCAAGGCGAGCATCTCGGCCGGGAGCGAATCCAGCACGGCAAGCGCTTCCGCCGGCTCCGCGTTCTCCAGCGCGGTCACTTTCGCCAGCTTCAACCCAGTAGTTAACGCCGCGGGATCCTTTGCACCCGCCTTCTGTAATGCAGCGATCTCCTCTGAGATCCACTCGCCCTTGAAGTAGGAGTAGACGTCCGCGACTCGCACTTTCCCATCGCGAGAACGCACCAACTCAAGCTCGTGATACGTCGCGGTGAGTCCCGTGCTCCTTCGCATCACCGCGCGGGAATGCCCTGCAACCTGTCGCAGCCGAAGAAACTTGTAGTCGTCGATGTTGTGCAACCAGGCACACCACTTGGTCGCGACGAGCGACATCCCGGTGAAGCCCTCTACCTTCGCAACCACAGCCTCCTTTTGCTCCGGATCGTGCTTGCTGACTCGGTCGCGAAAGGCATCGCTATCGATAAACGGCCTGAACTGGTCGGCGTTGCACGGAACGGCTACTCCTTCGAGCTTTGCGACCAGGGTTGTGGCTTCGTCGACAGCTATGGGTCTCGACGCTTCAGCAGGCGACTGACGCGGACGCGAGCAACCGAGAACCAGCAACGCGCACAACACCCAACAACGCACGAGCCAAGCATCGCTGATGTAGTCGGGATTCACCACCCGTCGCAGTCACGGAGCACTGTATCGATGCCGGCCGGGTTCGGCCGGTCTGGTAGCGATCATTGCGCTGTCGTTTGTTGTTCAACGCACATGGGCACCGCCGCGCACTTCAGCGTTGCGAGCCCTGACGTTTCGGCGTTCCCTACGGTTCTCGACGGAGAGTTTGCGCGGGAACGAAACCGCATCTCAACGCCGCGAGATCGTTCGGTGCGTCGAAAATCGCACTCTAGAGGAGTGGCCAGTCGTTCGATATTTCCCCCTAGGCTCCACCAGGAAAACGAAGTCGCCGCGTAGAGATACGCGGCGGTTTTGTTTTCGGCCGTCGTTCCGAAATTAGTCAGGGAACGATTGTTCTAGAGGTCCAGCTGATCATGGCTCGAGTCGCGCTTTCCAATAGCCGGGCTCGCGGCGTGTATGGGCAATCGCGACGATCACGACCGACGAGCTTCGTCGATTCGGTAGAACACGACGTATGGGAACACGTTGACGACGGCCTGTCGGTAGATGGGATCCGTTGGCCACGGTTGATACCGTTCGGGAAGCACGGCGAGTTGTCGTCGAATAACGACGATCTCGTCCAGAAATCGATCGCCGAGTCCTTCACGCTCTTGTTCGTAGTTTGCTGCGGCGCTGCGCATCTCTCAACGCGCGGCATCGATCAGACTCACACGCCAGTTCATCGTCGTGTCGCGCGGAGATCGGCGCGAGCGCGGTCGATCTCCTCATCGAATGACTTGCCAGGATCCGCACCGCTCTCATACGCGCTCCACCGATTCCCGAGCTCTGCCTTCCAGGCCGTTGCCCATTCGGGGGACTGGTCTGGCTCGACACTCGTGAGCAACTCGCGTGCAAGCTCGAGCCGCTCTTCTGGAGTGCGTTGCCTTGCGAGGTCGTGACGTGCAGTGATCGCCGCATGGTACTGGCTCTTGGTGTGCCCCATAGATGCCGAGAACGAGTGCATTGCCCGGAGGAGATCGGCGTCGTCGTTGAACACGATCTGGCGAAGAGACTGAACGCCATGGCGGAAGCGTCGACGAGCTTGGAAATGCAGTCGATGGTCATTCCGAGGCGATCGCGCAAAGCAACGGCGGTTGCATCCTGCGCGGCGGGGCGATGTCATGCTTCGGCGTCGCCAAGCTCCTTGCCAACGGAGACACGTCGATGTGGACGCCTGCCCGACCGAGCTCAGCTGCGCGCCATAGCGCGGAGCGAGAAATTCGTGCGACCTTTGGCTCAAGCTCCGGCTTGGATCGACATGAGCAAGACGAAGACGAAGCGCACTACCAAGACCAAGCCTTCGAAGCCGCTCGCGAAGCGACGGGCGAAAGCCGCGACTAAGAGTGGCGGAAAGGCGAAGCCGGCCAAGGCGACAACGGCCAAGGCAGCGCCGCCGGCGAACGTGCCGAAGCCGGCAAAGGTCACGCAGCCGGCCAGCGCCGGGTCGGTCGTCCCGGCGACGTTGCCGCCTGCCACTGCGGCGAAAGCGCCCAAGGTGGCTAAGGCCCCCAAGGCGTCCAGCCTCGATCATCAGCGTCGCCAGCTCCTCGACACCAAGACCATTCCCGAGCTGAAGCAGATGCTGAAGCGCAACGACCAGGTCTCGACCGGCACGAAGAACAAGCTGATCAAGCGCATCCTTGAGTGCGTCACGAAGGGCGCCTTCCCACGTTGTCCTTCGTGCGGCATTGGCCGCCTCAAGGTCGGCTCCGCGACGATCGTTTCCGACGAGGGCGAGGTGACGTATCACAAGGGCTTCAAGTGCCCAGGTGGCTACGACGACGACGAGTATGTCTACTGCGGCTTCATCGCCAAGCTCGGCGAGATCGAGCGGCCGGCCTGGAAGTTCGAGGCGCCGGGCAGCCTCGTCTGAATGCATCGGGACGAGCAATGAGTTCGATGCGCGCTTCGCGAAGGTCGATTCGGCGCGTACTGTCAGTACACGCCCGATCCGCAGGCGTCGTCGCTCTGTACCCCGATCAGTTCGTGTGCCTCGACGTCGTACCGATCGAGTTGCGAAGCCCCGAGATCAGCACCGCCCCCGCGTCGAGTCGCCCTCGAGCCCATTCGTGATCTCAGCGGCGAGATACCCGCGTCACTCGGTCAGGTTCACTGAAATCTGCACCGACTCACTGATTCGTCCTTCCTTGGTCATCGATGACGAGACTCTCGAGCTCGTAAAGCGATGAGGCCTGGAGCGGTGAAGGACTACATCCGAGCCTCCGAGGAGAAAGGTCGGCAGATCGGAGTGCGACTCGAGTGGAACGAGGGCACGCGCTGGGATCAGCTAGATTTCAGTCGACAGGCCCACGAAGTCTCGGAGGCCGACGGCGTGGGCCCGCCATACGGGTTTCACTTCAACCGCTTCCGCCTCGACTCGTTCGTCGTGGAAATGGCTATCGAGTCGGCACTCTCGACGAGGAGTGCGAGCTCGTCGCCTTCGCGGTGTTCGACATCGACGACGGCGGACGCGGGCGAGTTGCAGGACGCGCCATCGATCAGGGATCTGGTACGACGTGCTCGTCGCAACCCGATCGGGACGACGGCTGCTGCATCACGGTCGCCACGATGCCCAACAAGACGGGATCGGGCGTCGTGTATCGCGACGCGTACCCGCCGGTGATCACCCGCTACTCGCTCATTCACGAGATCGGTCACTACTTCGGACTCTGCCACTACAACCATAGCGGCGTGCAGACCATCATGTTCACCTCGCCGAACGCCGACAAGAACGCTGAGCTGTCGTGGTTCTCATTGGGCGAACTCAACTACCTCGCCGACAACGAGCCACGCTTCACGATCGAGGATGGCAAGAACGCTTGGCGCTTCATCGTCGCAGAGCTCGCGCACTGCCTCGACCCCGAGGCCCCGCCGATCATCCTGTGAGCAGACATCACTGTGGCGCCTGGCCGCTACCGTCGATATCGAAGCCCGGCGGATCGCGGCCGTCGCACTCATAGGTGGGCGGGTCGGACTCGACCAATAGCGAGAACCACACTGGTTCGTCGTAACCGCGCAAGCGCAGCTCGACGGTGGTTTCTCGGCGATCCCCGTGATCGAGATGCGGTCAGCAGTGGGCCCTTGCTCGAGCGTCGCAATTCCGGTGTCACCAATCAAAGCGCTCGTTGCCATGAGCGGCATCGGCCCCGAATCGGATTCGTACACGATGGAAAGGTCGGCGCGAGTACCGACCTGAATTCGCGGCTCGCAGATTCCCTGAATCGCGGGTGTCGATTCGGTGCAATCGTCACATCCAACCAACCCCGCCGTTATCGCCGCCCAAGCGACAAATCTCATGCGCGAAGAATGGCGGCTTTCGCATCAGGCGACAACGTTCAGTCCGATCCAGCAAACGTTCCCTGCGTTTGCCGACGACGATTCTGAGAACGGGGACGATCGGGAAGATCAACGTCGCGAGATTGTTCGGTGCGTCCAAAATCGCACTCTCGAGGTCAGGGGGTCGATCCCCCTAGGCTCCACCAGGAAACGTAAACGGTCCGCAGCGATGCGGGCCGTTTTCGTTTTCGGATAATGGCTAGGGAACGATTGTTCTAGAGGTCACCGGCGTCGCCTCTTTAGCGAGGGCCTTATGCTCGGCCGATGCCTGACATGCTGGCGATCATCTCGAAAGCGGTGTTCGAAGCGGACGCGGCAGACGCGAGCATCGGCGAGGTCTTGCCACTCTCTCGTTACGCGAGCGCGAACAAGGCGCTCGCGCCGCTCGCCGCGGGTGGCCGGCTGGTCCTCGTCACGGTCCGCTCACCAGACGAATCGCTATGGCTCGTTGCGGTCCTCGACCATCCGAAACACGTGAAGGGTGCGTGGGTCGCGACGAAGAACGAAGTCTCGATCACCGACCTCGGTCCAGTGAAGAGCAAGATTCGGTTTGCCTCGGGCGGTACGATCACAGCGAAACCGGGAGCGCTCGGCATGTCGCTGCAGACCCCACGGCTGCTCGCTGAGGGCATGGTCGAGCTAATGACAGGCAAGCACGTACCCAAGCGCGCGAAGGCGAAGCGCGTGGCGCCTGCAAAGCTCGAGAGCTACGTCTACAAGTTGGAGGGCGCGTACTCCCTCGCCGAACTAGAGCAGCTACCTTCTGTGGATCAGCGCCAGTTCCTCGCAGCAGCCGCCCGTTATCAACGTGGCAAGTACCGCACGGTGCAATCGTTCTTCGAACGGTTCGCCCGCGAGTCGGGCGAAGACATCTCGAGTCTCACCTTCGAGCGCTGGGCGATCGCATTGAAGGCGAAGCCCCGCGCGCCGCTCTACCATCTCTGGATCTTTCTGGAGGACAACGGCACGTTGTTCAACTACGGCACTGCAACGGCGTGCCCGGTTCACGTCGTGCAAGGCGGCTTCGAATCCACCGATGGCAAGCCCGCAAGCAACGCGCTCGCACGCGCGCTCGATGTTGCTGGCGTCCCCAGCGACTCGCATCGTCGCTGATGACAAGCCTTCCGCAGAAGTCGATCATCCCCTACGCGCCGTCTGGCCGAATCGAAACATCGCCACCTCCGGGCAGTAGGTACCGCGCAAACGTTCCCTATGGTTCTAATCTGCGGTGGGGAATGATAACGATCCTCGACGCGGCGAGATCTTTCGGTGCGTCGAAAATCGCACTCTAGAGGTCTCGCCAGTCGTTCGATATTTCCCCCTAGGCTCCACCAGGAAACGAAAGTCGCCGCGTAGAAATACGCGGCGGTTTTGTTTTTCAGCACTCACGCGAATGATTTCCCAGCGGGAACGCGAACTAGCCGGTCGAGGAGGAGGAGGCCTCAGGGGATCAGCAACGCGGACATCGCTGCGGGATCTACGATGTCCTCCGCACGCATCCACGCATCGATGCTCTCGACGCGGGCCGCGTCGCCTGCGATCACCGCGAGCGCGCGGTCGACCGCGTTCGCGTGAAGCGCCATCTCGCACGCTGTGAATGCATCGCGTGCATGGGTGAGCGTGGGGATGTCGTTCCCTCGTACGCTCGCGTAGATCACGTTCGCAAGTGCGCGGGCGTGTGGTGCGTTCATGCGCGCGAGGCGATTGGCATCTCGCGTGGCGTGCTCGAGGTGCGCGGACCTCGCCGCACCCCGCGCCGATGCGAGTGCTGCGCGCGCGCGGAGGGCGAGCGCCTCGGTCGCGACGACCTGAATGCGCAGCAGCAACGACTGCTCGAGCGCCGGCCAGCGCTCGGTAAGCTGCGCGAACGCGCGCTCGCCGTCGCCCGCGTAGAGCTCGGCGCGCACGCGAGAGAACAGGCTCCACGCATGCTGCAAGTGAAACCCGCGACGCGACCACATGCGCTCTGCGTCCTCGGCCATCTTGCGTGCAGCTGCGGCATCGTCGGCGGCGAGCCACGCGAGGTTGCACGCCGCGGTGCGCATCGAGGTCGACGTGTACCGATCACCGCGATCGTCGGCGTCGGCGAGCTCGGTCGCGATGCGGCGCCGGAGCTCGCCGATCCGCCCGAGGTACGACAGCGAGATCAACGTATACAGCCGCGCCGTTCCGCGCTCCCACGCACCACCCGCACTGCGTGCGAGCAGCGCCTCGGACTCCTCGAACGTTCGGACCGCCTTCGACCATCGCCCGGTCAGGAAGGCCGCCATCCCCTTCGCACCCGCGAGCGTACCGGCGAGCAGCAGATCGTCGCTCGTACGGGCGACGGCGCGCGCGCGTGCGAACAATGCGTCGACGCGCGGCTGTGTGTGTGGTCCCGCGGCGGCGGCGAACGCGGCTTCCGCGGCGAGCGAGCGCGCGATGCGGATCGGCTCGCCCGCCGCGAGCGCGTCGATCAGCGTGCGACTGTGCAGATCCGCTGCGCGCACTGTGTCGACGGTACCGAGCGTGGTCGCGACGGCCCAACACGTATCGATCCGGCGCAGCTCGGCGTCGTTCGCGACGCGCACGCGCGGCGGAAGTGCCAGCGCGAAGCGCAATCGGAGCTTGCGTATCACCAGCGATCGCGCGGCCCCGCGTGGACTCGCGCGCAGGCGAACGCCCATCGCTCGGAGCACGGCGTCGAGAGCGTCGAGGCCTGCGTCGAGATTGCCGCTGCGTACGAGCTCCTCGGCGCCGAGGCGCGCGTACTCGGCCGCGGCCTCTCCGGTACTGTGGCCGCGCGCGATCTCGTACGCCGCGGCGGCGAGCGCACCGCGTCCTGCTGCGGAGAGAGCGAGCGCACGCGCGGCCGCGAGCTCGGCAGCGCGCGGTGCCTCGAGAGGAGCGAGCGAGGCCGCGAGCTCGTACAGCCGCGCGGCGCGATCGAATGACAGCGCACGCATCGCGTTGCCGGCGGCGACGATCGTGAACGTCTGCGCGCGGCCCAGCTCCGCAGCGCCACGCCAGTGTTCGGCGAGCAACTCGGGATCCGCGCCGGCGGCTTCGAGAGAGAGGGCCAGACGACCGTGCCACGCCACGATCTCGTCGTGGGCCATCGCGCCGCGCACGGCGGTGCGTACTCGATCGTGCACCATCTCCACGTCGCCGCCGCGGACCTCCACCCAGCGATCCGCACGCAAGCGCGCGAGCGGTGCCTGGTTCGCGTCGGCAACTCGCGTGACGAGCACGTGATCGATCGGACGTCCGGCGACGACGATCGCGGCCAGCAACGTTCGCGCGTCGACAGGCAGCCTCCCGAACCGCGCCTGGATCGCGCGATCGAGAGTTCGATCGTGCACGTGATCGGGCGACGACGTCAGTGCGGTGCTGTCGCGTGCGAGCTCGACGATGAACAGCGGGTTGCCTCCGGACTCGCGCGCGATCATCGCCGCGCGTTCGCGATCGTACGCTCCGATCCGCGCAGCGAGCGTGGCCGCGTCGTCGCCGTCGAGCGGCGCGAGCTCCATCGTGCGCCGCTCGATCGTTCCTAGCGGCGGAACGGCGCCCGGGCGATGCGTCGCGACGAACAGCATCGCAGCCGGTGACGCGAGGAGCTCGGCGAGGATCGGCGCGCTGTCCGCGTCGCCCCATTGCAGATCGTCGATCCACAGGATCAACGGGCGGCGCGCGGCCAACTTCACGAGCAGCGAGCGGAGCGCGCGTGTCGCATGCCGGTGTGCGAGGTGGAGATCGTGAAGATCGTGCGCCTGCATGTCTGAGTCGAGCGCGCCGGAGAAGCACGCGCGCAGCACCGGGAACATCCGCACGAGGTCGGCGGCGTCGGCTGGGCGCAGCGCGACGCGCTCGTGGTCCGGAAGCGCGATCAGAAACCGGGCGAGCTCGTCGACGAGCGGATCGATCGCCTTGTGCGCGACGGTCTCGCGGTCGTAGCAGCGTCCGTGGAAGATGACGGCGTCGCGCGACTGGTCGAGGAAGTGCTGCACGAGCGTCGACTTGCCGATCCCCGACGGACCGGACACCGCGACCACGCGCAACTGTCCCGCGCGAACCTCGTCGAACAATGCCCCGAGAGTCGCGAGCTCGTCGGAGCGGCCGACGAACAGCGTGGTGTCACCACGTTCGCCATCGCGTCCGGCGGGCGGCAACGACGCGCCCGCGATCTCAGCGATCTCTGCTGCGCCAGCGCGCTTCGCCGGATCGGGTTCGAGGAGCGCGGTGCACAGCCGTACGAGATCGTCCGGCCCCCATAGCTTCGCTTTCCCTACCATTCGCGTTCCGGCGAGTACTTCATGCAGCATCACGCCGACTGCATAGAAATCGGCCGCTGGGCTCGGCGGGTATCCGGCGAGGACCTCCGGCGCCGTGTACCCGGGCGTTCCCGCGCGTGGCGAGAGCGCCGCGATCAGTCCGAAGTCGAGGATGACGACACGACCGCCGTGCTCGATCATCACGTTCCCGGGCTTGATGTCACGATGGACGTGGCCGGCGGCGTGCAATACCGATAGTCCCTCGGCGAGCTCGCCGAGGGCGACGCGCAAGCGATCGTGATCACCGCGTACGGCCGACACGAAATTGGCCCCGTCGACGAGCTCCATCGCGATGTACCACTCGTCGCGATCGCAGCCGAGCTCGTACAGCGCGACGAGGTTGCGATGACTGACATCGGCGACGGAGCGAAACTCCTGCTTGAAGGAGAGCAGTGCGGCGGCTTCTGCCCGCTTCAGTAACTTCAGGGCGATGTCGGGCCCGAGTGGATCGATCGGCGTCGCGCGAAACACCTCGCCCATTCCGCCTCGGCCGATCTGCTCTCCGACCCGGTAGCGGCCGACACGGGCGGGCTCGATGGGCTCTTCGTGGGACAACGAGCGCGACGTCGCGGCGACGAGCGCGCGACACGTCGTGCAGCTGTCGAGATGGCGCTCGATCGCGGCGCGCTCAGATCCGTCGAGCTCGGTCGCGATCATCGCCGCGACCTGCTCGTCGTCGAGACACCGCGTTCGTGCCGACGTCATCCTCGATCCAGGTACCATACGCGGCGGTGGAGGAGTTTCCCCTGATCGAAGCGTTGCGCGTGGCCCTCCCGTCGCCGCGCACGGAGGACGCGCCGGCCCAGGAGATCGAGCTCGCGCTTCGGACGCTGCTGATCGATGCACGGACGACCTGGCCCGGCCTGAACGTGTCCGATGGCGCGTTCGTCGCGTACGTCGCCGAGCATGTCCCCGACGGAGCGCTCTCGGTCGCGCTGCGCTCGCTCCACGTCGATCTCTACCTTGCGTGCGGATGCGTCGCTGGTGATCCGCCTGCCGTGGCCGCTTTTCAGCGCGCGATCATCGCAGACCTCGACGCGCGGATCGTGCCGGCCGCCGCGGATCGCCTCGAGGAGCTGCGGCAGCTCGTGATCGAGAAGGCACTCGTCGCGGAAGGCAGGCCACGGATCGCGACGTATCGCGGGCGCGGTCCACTGCACGCCTGGGTGCGGGTCACCGCCGTGCGGATCTCGATCGACCTCGTGCGCGTGAGGCCGAGCGAGCGTTCGCTCGCCGATGCATCGCTCGATGCCATCGCCGACGGCGCTGCGGATCCGGAGCTCGCGCACGTCAAGATGACGTACAGGGCGGAGCTCAAGCAATCGATCGAAACCGCGGCTGCGCAGCTGACCGCGCGCGACCGCAATCTCTTGCGCTACAGCTTGCTCGATGGGCTGAGCATCGACGAGCTCGCCACGATCTACAAAGTCCATCGCGCGACTGCCGCGCGGTGGCTCGCGAGTGCGCGCGATGCCCTCGGCGCGGCGACCAAGCGCGATCTCACCGCGCGGCTCGGACTCGCGCGCGAGGAGCTCGTCAGCTTGATGAGGGTCGTGGACAGCCAACTCGACATCAGCTGGTCGAGATTTCAGCGCTAGCTCCACGAGCAATTGCGAACGGTTACGAGATAGTTCGCGACCTCTGCGCGTGGCTCCCGTCTTGGGCGCGAACCACCCAAGCTCGGAGATTCCCAATGCGCCTCGCTAGCCTCATGACGATCGCTACGCTGTTCACCACCACCGCCGCTTGCGCCATCGACGAACAGGTCGATGCCGAAGAAGTCGGCCCGCTCGAGGACGACGGTCCTCCCACGCAGTCCGAGCTCGACGGCTACGGCAAGGCCGACTGGTTCGGCGTCACGTCGCCCGAGACCTGGCGCCGATTCTGGTACGCGTCGAACTACTACTCGCTCAAGGCGCCGATCGAAGCCGCCGTGCCGCGTCCCGACCACGCGAGCGCGCACACGATCCTGCTCATTCCTGGCACGACGATCGGTCCCGAGTTCTTCGATCCGATGGCGGCACGCCTACGCCGCGATGGTTTCGACGTCGTGGTCTGGGCACCTGCGGATCTGTTCACCGAGAGCCTCGAGATCGGCGCGCAACGGATCGCCGCGAAGGTGCAGGACGTCCTCGCATCGCGGAACAAGACGAAGCTCAGCATCGTCGCGCAGTGCGATGCGGGCGTGGCAGCGCGGTTCTTCGCGCAGGTGAACGGCGGCCACAAGAACATCGATCAACTCGTCACGTTCGTGTCGGCTCATCACGGTTCGCAGGCCGCACCCATCGGTGCGTGGGTCACCGGCTGGCAGGCGCTCAACGACATCAAGCCGAACAGCGCGTTCATGAAGAAGTTGAACGGGGCGTCGATGCCCGCTGGTCTGAAGTTGACGTCGATCTACTCCTGCAACGACGAGTACATGTACCCGTACACCACCTCGCGCGTCACGGGCGCGACCAACGTCGAGTTCTGCAACCGGTACGTCAGTCACTTCTCTCCGTTCTGGGATGCGGTTCTATACGACCGGATCCACGTCACGCTACGCGGCGAAGCCGCTGGCGCGCCGCTCTGGTACTGAGAGCGCCACCCGCGTTCGCCATCCGCGCGACGGCAGACGCTCGACAACAAATGCAGTCGTGGGTTCCGCATCACTCGCAACGACTCCGCGTTCCAGAAGTCGCGGATGCCGCGGTAGACGGAGGGGACGGCAGACAGAGAGTTTCATCGCGGCGAGCCATAGCTCGCTGACGAGCTGGTCGAGTCGCCAGGTGACCGGATCGG
>Ga0154020_10008566_pt1 | contig 11849 bp, 17 predicted proteins | sample Klosneuvirus_201_FD_109709 | JGI IMG/M metagenome (GOLD analysis project Ga0154020, IMG submission 109709) | Active sludge microbial communities from wastewater, Klosterneuburg, Austria - Klosneuvirus_20160825_MG | ecosystem: Engineered > WWTP > Aerobic digester > Activated sludge | place... | reverse complement strand
CACCGACTTGCGAACAGGGGTATCGCATCAATACCGGCTGATCGAACATGTGGACATTGAAGGCCGTCCGCCCCGGCGTAGGGACGCGCGGCTCGCGAACTCTCCGCAGGAGGAGTTGTGGTTCAACGGTTGCACGCTCTCACCGGAGTTTTTTGGTCTATTGTCGAAAATCACCGAACTGCAAAGCCTGAAGCTCGATGTCTTCACCGCGATTCGTTCGCCGCTGGCACAGGCGATTTACCTCTACATTCCCAGTCGGGCGCATCATCACACCAAGGAGAAGCCGTTTGAGATCACGCTGACGCGTCTGTTGGAACAGGTTTCGTTTGTGGTGCCCGCATTCAAATCACAGCGAAAGCAGGTGTTCACGCAACATGAGGACGCTGGGAGGTCAATCATCCAGCAACTCAACGGCATTGAAATCCTTTCCGGACGTTTCCATGTGGCGCTGGAGGAGACCAGTGACAAGACTGACTGGAAACTGATCGCTTGGGTGGAAAGGAGCGCAAAAGCGCCGAAGCTTCCCGGCGAGGGATCGAAGCTGGCCACCGCCTACTTGAATAGTGGAAGGCCGCCGGAGCTGCTTGCGCAGGCACTGGCAAACATCAAGGAGCTTAACGACTATGAACGGGAATTGTTGGAAGCTGCGGGCGTAGAACTTGGCAAGAACCGGCGTTTTTTTGAAATGGCAAAGGCCATTTTGAAGGAAGCCCGGTTCGACAGTCTTTTGGGCGAGGCGAAGGGCGATGCGCTGGAGGGTAGGCGAGCAATCAAGAATCCCACTGCAAGGTTGATTCATCGCATCATGGACGCTACCGGGGCGCCCGTGCGTCCACAGCGATCTGCGCTCGCATGAGTTTAGTCAAAAGAACTCCAGTTGGGGCTTGTGCGGCTTGACTGTATTGGGCTTTCTGACTTCGCGCCAAAACTCATCCGGTGTGTAGCCAGTGAGGGCAAGCAGTCGGTAAACGGGAATCTCCGGAATCAGCCTTTGGCGCGTATATGGTCGGCCCTGCTTGTCGGTCATCTTGATCTGTTGGCCCTTTGGGGTGTTGAACTGCTCAAGAAATTCCGTTTTGGTCATCTTGCGGGCATAGCCAACGAGGGCGCGAGAACGCGAACCGAGTTGGTGTTTGAGTTGCATCCGCCGATTCAAGGCTTGAAACCAAGGGCTTGTGGACTTGTGGCGGAGGGGGATTCGTCTGCCCTCCATTGGACAAAGAAGTGGATCGCCGATTTCCAAACGATGCACGGCGACAAATTTGGCGCATGTGCGGTAGCGGCCTGCGCACGAAACCGCGTCACTGACGGTGCCGAAAAGATCGAGGTGTTCAAACTCCCATCGGGCGGGCGGGTGAACGATCAACTCGGACAGGCTGAAACGGCCAGTCTCAGGCAATTCCATGCCCACGGAGTTGAGGCATCGGAAGGCCGAACGGAGAAAATCCACACGATTCTTGCAAAGTGAAAACAGGTAGGCTTTGAGAACGTCACGGACTACAACAGGCTGATTTCCGTCGCAATAGGTTTTGACGGCGCGGGTCAGACATTGGGTGATGCGGTTTTGGACGACTCTAGCCGCAGCATCAATGTCGGTGGCCTCCTGGGGCGTTACAGGGGGCGGGACGGCTGGACTGCAATCGGCATCGGCCACTTGCGCATCGCCGTTCTAAAACGGGCTGGATGCGCCTGGCAAATCAGATTTCACCTTAGATGAAATTCAAAACAGGTTTTGTCGGCTTTCGTCCGGCTAGTATTGCAGGCGTTTCCGGGCTTCTGCCACGAGCTCTTCCGGACCGTTCAATTCGACTGATAGGTTATCGAGCCGCGTTCCCTTGAGGGTAACTTTCAGAAACTGGCCGCTTGGCGTGGGGCCAACGTCTCGAAGTCTGGAGGCAATGTTGTCTTGGATCTTACCTACAAGCGCCTGCTCCAACGCAGAAGCTATGCCGCCGGGAGCGACTCTGCGCCCGTTGATCTCGAATGAAATGTTAAACATAAAAATCGTGGAGTAAAACTTTGTGAAAAGGGGGGCGGCCGTCTGAGACGACCGCCCCCCTTGAGTTTAGCCGGGTGGCGGACAGGGATCGTTGCCGTGGCTGTCGCGGTCACGGATGCGGCCATCGGGACGATGGATGTAGAGTTCTACACCGTCACGCTGGGCGGCAGGACGAGCTTGCTCGACAGCCTCCGATTGCGTGTTTGTGATTCCCGAGACTCGGTCCGAGTCCTCGCGACGCCAAGCCCACTGATCGCCATGAGGCACAACATGAATTGGCTTCGACATGGTTTTATGAGACTAGCTATCTCTCCTGTTCCGAACACCCAGCCGGCCGACCAGCGGCATGCAAACTGGCAATTTGCACAGCGCCTCCGACGAGTGTTTCTCCAACGAGAGACGTCTTTGGAGGAAAATGTATCCTGCCTCTTCGTAATGGGTGATCTCATTCATAGTGGGCTCAAAACCGGATCACCCGCCTGAGTTAGAGGATAATGAGGGCAACAAGCGGTCCTGAGAGCCGGAAGGCGCTTGTCGGAAGTGAGGGATAATTCGCTTCCTCGAAAGGATAGAAAAACTGGATGTCTAAGGGTCTTGGACCAGTCGGTGAGCAGGTCGACGGCGATTCCAACATCGGCCGAACAAAGCAGGCCATTTGACCAGACAACCTGGGGTTTGTTTCCAGCCGCTCCATATTTTTGGGCCTCCTCCCCCAAGATCGAATCATTCAAGAACCCCATGCAATGCATGCAGGGTTTGCCAGGCATGGAAAGAATCACCTGGCCGTATACCTCGTAGCGTCCCGGGGATAGCTCTTGAACGTCCATTCCCACGTCCAAATAGGGAATCAGATGGCGGCGGCAAAATGCTTCTATATCGCGGCGGGCGCCAAACCCGTCCAAGCAACCTAAAATCACATCGCAGGCCGAAAGGTCGTCAACAGCATCCTCCCATTTTGAGGAGTGTGACAGAATATGAGCATCCTTGTGGAGTTTACGAATGGTTCTGGAAGCAATGTCAACCTTCAGCCTCTTGGCTGTTACGTCGGCACGCGTGGCGCCGACAAGCCGGTTAAGGTTGCTCAAGGAAATTCGGTCGTGGTCGCATAGAACAAAATTTCTGAATCCAAGGTGGGCCAGTTGTTGAACGACGTGTGAACCGCCACCGCCCAACCCAACCACGCCGATCACTGCTTGCTGGATTGTGCGATCCGAATCGGGGCCCAAGAAACTCTGACGGTCATATCGGTCGACTCCCTTTCTTTTACGGAAAAGCCATCGGACCAGCGGGCCTCGGCTACGATCTTCTAGTCGCAAGGTCCTGCGCTTCACCGTTGTTGGGAATCCAACAATCGAAACGGGTGACTCATCCAGCGGTTGGGTGTGGCTCGGAAGCAAAAGCGATGTCCATGCGTCGTCTTGGCTGAGTATCATCCATCCATGGGCGCCTGATGCAAAAGCATTGCGCAAACTCTTCGTCAACGGAGGCAATTCACGCGTATCGGTTGGGCTGGGGCCAGAAAGTCCGGTCCCGCCATGCCAATGAACGTGAATTTGTCCGACAGAATCTTTCAGTGCGCGGGACATAGCCTCGGTGATTGCGTTTGGTCCGATTCGGACACCTACGGAACGATCCTCGATGTAATCGTCGTCACCGACCGGATGATAACTGATGCAATGGACAAGGATGGTTCCGTTCATCGTGCTGCATCGGGTTGAGAAGAAGCCGACACGCTCATACGCAAAGCGATGAGGGCGCAGAAGGTCGCTTCTTGCCTGATCAAAAAGCTCCTTGGGGATTTTGACTATTGTTTGCATTGGAATGCTTGGAGATGAGCCGTGACCATGCCCAGCAAGCGCTGGCTATTATTGTGTGTGTGCCATGACACGGCCCACCATTGTCGGCCGGCAATGAGGACGCTTGCTTGCGGGTTCCAGTTCTGGCCTGGGCCTTTGTGGGTTATCTTCTCGGAGAGGAACAATCGAGATGGGTATCCGTCTCGCGGGGACGGGCATAACAGGCCATCGACTGCTGATGGGGTGCAACCGTCTGGCAGGGGCAATGGTGAGATTAGGATGTAGGTTATCCCCCCATCGTCCACGGCCATCGGCTTCGGGAAGCAACTCTTCAGCTCGCTGATTTGGTCTTTGTCAAATGGCATACTAAGATGACCCGCTGCTTTTGATGTGGCTTGCGAACTTTTCGCCGCCACGAATTTCAACGTGTCCGTCGTCAGCGAGGTCAACGAACTTCCCCCCTCGCCATTCGGCGAGGATTTCGTCTGCCGGCACCTGGCCGATGTCACGGAGATGGGCGACGGTGTTTTTGCCGGGCGCCGTCTGGCGCTTCACGCCGTTGATCTCGATCTCGACCAACTCGGGCTGGATTTTACGGCTCGTGAAAATCTCCCCGCCTTTGATTTGAACGGAAGCATTGTCTTTAAGATCATGCGGGTTGCCGTTCTTGATCTCGCTTAAAATGTCCTCGGGGGGGATGTTCGCCAATTCCTTCAAGTGCTGGACGGAGTTCTTGCCTTCGAGTGTATCGAAGAGCGCCCCGTTGATGCTGATTCGGACTTGGCCTGCAGGTTTGTTTTTTGTTGCTGTCATTTGTGTGTTTCCTTTCTACTTTCAAATGCTAGTGCCAGACACCGGGACAAATCCGGACATCTTGCTTTTTTCGCCGAAAATGTCCGGATTGGGGTTTGTGTCCGGCACTAGAATCAAAATGAAACCAGAAATTGAACAAGCCGGGGCCTCGGCTGGCAAAATAGCGGCGCGTAGTAAGACCTACGCAGGCAGGGATGAGGTTGAGAAGGCTATTCGCAACTTGTCCGACGAGGACCATGCGAAGCTGCTGATGATCGCCAAAAGCTTCTGCCGGCGTCGACGTTTTTCATCGAGCGTAATGGAGCCGGAAGAGCTTCTTTCTGAGGCGGTTATGAAATCCCTTCAGCTTTATAAAAAGTGGAACACGAAAATATCCATTGTTAGGCACCTGGATCGGGCGATGGAGAATATTTCGGGGCACCTAGCCGGAGAACGTTCCAAGATTTTACCTTTTCCCGATGGATTACGACCAGACGGGCCGGAGCCGGTGGACGACGAGGTGCCTATGTTGGCCGAGGAAGTAGCCGAGTCGGCAGAAAAGTCCAATCAGCTGCTTGCTTCGGTGTTTGGAGATGACGATGAGGCAAAGGCAGTTTTTGTGATGCGAGCCAATGAATCAACCATCCCCGAGATTTTGACGAAACACCGTTTGACCGAGCAACAATACGAAACCATCACACGCCGCATTCGTCGCAAGCTTTTCCAGTTCTTAAACCCACAAAATTAATATGAGTCTCCGCAAAAACCAAACGCTAGACACTGACACCATCCACCGCACCATGCGAGAGATGTTAATAGAGGCGTCTCCGGAAGAGATGAGGGCGCTCGCTCGGGAGGCGGGTATGGATTTGAAGCAATTGGCGAAGGTTAGCCGAAAGTCGGTTGATCGCGCCATCGAGGCCTGCAAGCATCAGGGTAAAACAGAGGACAATGTCATATTCCTGCACAAGGGACTCAACTCGTTACTGACAATGCTCCGGCGTCGAGATGAGCTCGATGAGAGTGAATTAGCTTTGAGGGCTGATGTTCCAGAGGAGGAAATCCGAAGGATTGAGTTTGATCCAACGTATTTGCCAAGTCCGAGGACAATCTACAAACTGGAGCAAGCCTTCGCCCTGCCTTCGGGAGTGCTTGCTAAACTCACCGGCGCAATAAAACATCACTCACCGGAGTTTGAAGAGAGAGCTTTGGAATTTGCTGCAAATGCAAAATCCATTGGAAAGCTGACAAAAGCAGAGCGGGAGCTGCTAAACGCATATGTCAAATTCATAACCGAAAAAGGCTGAAAGATCGTTTTCTAATCCAATAATGAAATCTGTCCGAATAGGCGACAAGGAGCGGGCTGAAATCAACACGCAAGTTGAAAAGGTCTTGCGTGGCCTTGGCAATCCAGAGCCCCCTTTGCGTTTGGAGGACGTAAGGGAATTGTTGCGTCTTGATCGGCAGTATTATAGTTCGACTGATGATAGCGTGCTCCGTGAGTTTGTGAGTAAGGTAAAGGTGGGGGCTAAGCAGTTGTTGTTGCGCCCGACCTTGCTCCTGGATGTCGTAAAGAAGGCCAGCCTGTCAGCCCTTTGGGTGCCTGACAGACAACGAATCTTGATTGATAAAGAACTGCCGTTGTTGAAACACAGGTGGGCGGAAACACACGAGATAAGCCATTCAATCACGGAATGGCACAAGCTCTTTTTGTTTGGCGATTCAGCCAAAGAACTGAACCCGGCCTGTCACGAACAATTGGAGGCTGAGGCAAATTATGGCGCGGGGCAGCTCCTTTTCATGCGTGATCGGTTCGTTGCTGAAGCTCGCGACATGCAGATGACGCTTGCAAGCATCAAGTCGCTGTCGGGAAGGTTTGGAAATACGATCACCTCAACGCTTTGGCGATATGTGGAGCAGATGGGCGAACTGCTTCCGATGGCAGGCTTGGTGACACCGCACCCGCACAGATTGCCGGACGGTCACAATCCAAGCAGCCCCTGCAAATACTTCATTCAATCACCAGCCTTTCGAAGCCGGTTTGGATCGGTTTCTGAGATTCAGATGTTCGAGGCTTTGCAGGGGTATTGCCGCAATGCAGGGGGAGGTCCGTTGGGGTGTGAGGAGGTGCTTTTGCTTGACGTCAATGGCGACTCCCATTTCTTCAGGTTCGAAACATTTTTTAACCGTCATGAAGCCTTAACATTGGCTTACTACATTCGTAAACACAGCACAGTGGTAACTTTGCCGATAGAGGCGAAGTCGCTCAAGTGAATGTCCCGCAGTTGGATCATGGAAAGGTGTTTGTTTGATTTCACATCCGACCATTGCAAATGGATAATTCCGGTTCGCCATTCAACTTAGGATCGTATATGGAATTCATTCCTCGGCGGTTACAGTTTCCTTTGAACGAAACTTACTGGGCCTTTGGCGATGGTAGCGAAACCGCAGGTGGAGTGTTTTATGGCCTGGTTTTACTTCCAGAATCCTCGATTGCCCAGGCCGAAACTGTCATCAAACACATAAAGCGGAGCTATGGAGGGAATGAAGATGCACCAGTTCACTGCAGAGAGTTGTTTAATGACAAAGCACGCAAAAAGAGCGCTTGGTCTCACCTTACTCACAACCAAGCATTCTCGCTGTGTGGTGATATACTTCGCGAAACTGCCCGATTTTCGCCCAAACATCTTATCGGCTATATGCTGCGCGAATCCTATCCCAAACGCATGCGGCTAGTCGGAAAAAATGGACATCCGGATTTGGTCCATGCTGTTGACTCAAAATGGCTGACGCTTTGGGCATATTTCCGCATTGCCGCGCTACTGGACCCAGCCGAGATTATTAAACCTGCCGACGTGCCGCGCCCTCAGAATTGTCCTGGGTGGCAAATTTTGATTAGGCGGACGGAGAGGGGAATGCGAGTCAGGAAGCTGTTTCTTGATCGGGAACAAACAAAGGTGCGCTGGTTTTCAAAAACCCTACAGTGGACCTCCATGGCCAAAGACTTGGTAATTGAAGGGCCAAGCGGAAAATCAAATCTACCTGTCCAACCCAGTTCTTTGGATAAGAATCCACTGATTGAGGTGGCAGACATCTTTGCTTATTCATTTGGTCGGCAGTTATTAAAAGAGCCGATGCCATACCCAAATGTAGTAACTGAAGTCCATGTCGAGGTTTTGAGCCGTTCTGGGGATGAACTCGTGTTCGGGGGAAAAGCACGGTATAGCCTTTTACATACTAGCCATAACAATGATTGTTCGTTTGATTCGGCGGATGGTCTGCGTTGACGGTTGGCGGTAATGCGCGCATGCTTTTCTTAAATGATCAACCAAACAAATCCTGGGAAGCTGCATTGGAATTATTTTCTAGCGCTGGAGAAAGACATGGAATCAGTCTCTCGCTATGTTGAGTTCAGCACGGCCAACTGTGGTGTCTATTCGATTGAGTTGGCGCATCTACTTTTTGCGGCATCTTCGGAGGTTGATGTTGTGGCTAAACTTTTGTGTCAGAGCCTGGACCCGACAGCCCCGCGTGATAATATTCGCGATTACCGGCAGGTCCTGAATGCACATCTGCCTGACCTAAAATGCACGAAGGTCTTTATACCTCGTTTCGGTATGGATTTTATTCCATGGGATAACTGGGGTGCGACGCCGCCCCGAAATCCTGATTGGTGGACCAGCTACAACAACGTTAAGCACAACCGCGATACATTTTTTCAGGAGGCCACCCTCAAAAATGCGCTCAACGCACTTGGTGGTTTGCTCACACTGACTTTTCACCACTATCGGTTGTCGCTGTCCTCAACACCTGGACGAACGCTTTCTCCTAAAGAAACGACGGCGAAATTACAGCCGGAGTCTACACTTTTGCGTCTAGAGGACAGTTGGTATCATTTTCATGTGGTCGGTTAGGTGGGCAGTTGTTTGAGCAATTCATTTACGGCCGCTTGGGAAAGAGTTCTACCCTGATAGCGAATTCCCATAACGCCCACAGTGCTGAACACGTCGTTATAATATGCGATCTGTTGAAGCATTTCCTCTTTGGTCGAGAAAAACTCGTGGTCAACCATTTCCCCGTATTGGACGAAGCTTACGATATACGATGTTTTGATAGACTCGCGTCGCAGGGCACGTTTTTCGGCTCGTTGCTTCTTGGTTATTCGAGGCATGGATTCAAGTTTTCAGAGTGCGACGCACTATAGATGGCTCAAACAGGCATCTCCAGTTTGTATTCTGCAAATCTACCATCGGTGTTGGATTGTTCAGGACTCATAGCTGCTTAATTTGCAGTGGCGTCAGTTTGCCTCAACAACAAGTAGGCGCGACGGGGCTGCTACTAGACATAACTAAGATTGTCCGGTGTAGCGGGAAGGGCGGAAAACGCGGCAAAATTAGGCGCGATTACGCCCGTTTGATCCGTCGTGAGTGCTGCCGCAAGAGTTCCGCGAATTGCTTTTGGGTAAGCGAACTATCCGTCAGGCGCAACACCATCATCACGGCCTCCTGTTCGGTCATCGTGATTTCAAGGCCGTTTAGATCGAGGAATACGGCCGCCGCCGCAAAAGCCGCGCGTTTGTTTCCATCATTGAACGGATGGTTCTTCACGATGCCGTGAGCATAAGCGGCGGCGAGGTCTGCCAGATCGCATTTTTCGTGAAGGTAGATGTTCGTCGGCCTGGCAAGTGCCGATTCCAAGCCGTGAGGGTCACGGAGTCCGTCCAGCCCGTCATGCTGGCGCAATTGGTCGTCGTGAATTGCCTCGATCTGAATGCGCGTCAACCAAACCGGCTCGGTCATTTGGCTAGCTCCCTGAAGGTGTTCCGGTAGCGCCGCGCGATCTTATGGTAGGACTCCATCGCTTTCGGGAAAGCGGGATCGTGAACCACGACTCGGAATCCCTCCTTCCCCCTGGTCAAGTAGATGGTGTCCCCTTCCTTTACGTCGAGATCGTTGGCAACCTCCTTGGGTAGTATCACGCCAAGAGAAGTGCCGACATGGCGGACTTTTAAGGGGTGTGTCATATTGTAATAAACATTGTAATCAGAATGGGTGAGAAGTCAAACCGCGCTGCCGGTTTGTCATTTGCGTTCTTCTGGTGTTGGAAAACGCGACAAAAGCGGCGCGGAATTGGCGCGGTTGACTCCCTGTTCACCGCCGCTTTAGAGTTGGAATCGAGCCAATGGCCAAGGTCATCTTCCATAAGCGAAAACTCCACGACGACCGCCCGAAGTCGGAGTTCTGGCTTTCAAAAACTCCCGAGGATCGACTCGCGGCTGTGGAGTTCATCCGCCAAACCGCCAATGTTGAACAAGAATTCCCGCGAGTTTATCGCATTAGCCGAAGGAAACGCATTGTGCGTTTTGCGAGTGCGCTACGCAGGAAAAGGTCGGCGTTGACCCCCAAGCGTAAGCCGCATGAAGCGCAAGAGCTGCCAGCCCAAAAGAAAGGTGGTCGGCGGGGCTTCATCAAAGCATTCCAATCATTCGGGGAAGCGGAGGCGTGGGACATTGCGTATTGGAACGCTCAAACGCCGCAGACCAGACTCCGGGTTGCGGAACAACTGCGGCGGCAACTGTATGGGGAGCCGCCAAAAGAATTCCCCAAGGTTCTCGTAAAGGCGCGGCGAGCATGACCGATAAGAAGCGCCATGTGCCCGTCTTGAAAAGATGGCCCGTGAATGAGCCGGAGGATCGGGACGCCTATTGGGCGTCAAAGACTGCCGCTGAACGAATTGATGCCGTGGGGATGATCAACCTGACGATCCGAGGAGAAAAATATGCGAATGTGGAATTTGTTAAAACCTGTCAGGTGACGCGACTCCTGAGAAGGCGTTCAGTCCGCAGGTAGCGGAGCTACCCAGCTTATGCTGGGTGGGGGAGTTTGCCCGCCCTCGCTATGGGTCTTTCACGATTGTCACTAGATCGCGGTGGCTCCTTCAGGAAGAGCGCACGGTAAATGCGAAAAGTATTTCTTTGGAATTCCTCGTAAGACTCGCCCAGTGAATCCGAGGATTTCTGCGGGTGGATCGGCTGTTTGGGATGGGTATTTTTGCTCATTTGGCGCTCCTTTTGATCAGTAGCAAATTGTGCTCAAGCAGTAAGCGGGTCATGATCGACTCCACGGGCACCGCATATCGTTTGCTAAACGCATCTGTAATGACACTAGCATAATCCGACTTAATGCTCAACACATATTCCACTTGTCCTGTCGTGTCGCAATACAGCGGTCGGCAAAGAATTGAGCCGCGATCATTGTCCGGGTTCCCTGTAGAAATATAATGCCGCTTTTTCGGTTTGGTTTTCTTCAAGTAGTCTTCGATGTCTGGGATGATAAGGGGTTTCCCCTCCCTGACGCAGAAGTGAAACATTGTTTTGGGTGCGTCCACAGACAGAAACGTCGCCGGCAGTTGAATGCTATTAGGAAACCGCGCCGTAAATTCGTGTGGCAATTTATTGACCACCCGGACCAATACTAGCTGGAGCGACTTGTCTTTGAGCGTGAGTTGTAGAAGGTGATGCAGCGTTTCTAAAATTGTGGTGAACTGGCTTTCCGGCTGTGTAATTGCCTGAAAGGCATCTCCCTTTGTTTCCGCACCGGTCATGGTCTTCAAATACATTGAAAAACGGCGCAATTTGGTTCCGACAAGATTGTTGAGACCACCAATCAGGGCAGCGGAAATGATTCCCTGGGTAGCGTCGGCGTCTTTCGCTTTAGATACCTCGCGGTCAATGTGCGTGAACAGGTGTGGCAAGACTGCTGGCGTCGCAATGCAAATGAACGTAACAAGCGGATTAGCCTCCAGCAAGTTGCGTAGTAATTCTTGGTATGGCAGTGGGTTTTGAGACCATTTGACTGCGACATATGCGATTGTGACCGCAGGGATCGCTGTGATGGCTATTTTTGCGGTCAGCCACCACTTGGGGTGGGCTGACGCAAATCGAATCAGTGAGACGAAGGATGGTTGATGCCCAGATTCCATGCCCGGTTGGTATGTTTGCCGCGCACAGTATGTAGGGCGAAGTTCCTCGTCTAGCGCTATTTTGTCGTGGATGAACCTGCATGGGTAAGAACCTCGGATAGCATTTAGGCCTTGAGTGCCGTGCAACCGTCGAGCTTCGGCCTGGGAATGGCATTCCCGGAGCAATCTAAAACTTGCAGTTGGCTTAGGCCGGATAGATCAAGCCGTGTCAGCCGGTTGTTCGCACAATTCAGCACACGCAATGCATGAAGGTGTCGGACCGTTAGCGACGTTATCCGGTT
>Ga0154020_10008561_pt1 | contig 11851 bp, 10 predicted proteins | sample Klosneuvirus_201_FD_109709 | JGI IMG/M metagenome (GOLD analysis project Ga0154020, IMG submission 109709) | Active sludge microbial communities from wastewater, Klosterneuburg, Austria - Klosneuvirus_20160825_MG | ecosystem: Engineered > WWTP > Aerobic digester > Activated sludge | place... | reverse complement strand
CTGGGGAAGACCAACACGCCTCCCCTGGCAGCGGATGTCCAGACGTTTGGCCCGCTGCTGGGGCGTGCTTCCAACCCGCACGACGTCACCCGCACACCCGGTGGCAGCACGGGGGGCGGCGCGGCGGCGGTGGCGGTTGGCCTGTCACCGTTGGAGGTGGGCAGTGATCATGGCGGGTCCTTGCGCATTCCGGCGCACTGTTGCGGGGTGTTTGCGTTCAAGCCCACCGAACACGCGCTGTCTTTGGACGGTCATCTCCATGGATGGCCCGCGGGGCACCACCACCAACGGGCCTTGGTGTGCGTGGGTTTCCTGGCGCGCACGGTGGAAGACCTGGCGTTGGCGTTTGATGTGTGTGGTCCATCCCATGTGTTGATTGCGGAGTCCGCACGCCCACGATTGGCGGCTTATGACGTCGCCACCGGGTTTCCGCCCATCAGCCGCGCGGTGGCTGAGGTGTTGCGGGATGTGTTGGCGCGCCTCACCACCGCGGCGGATGTGACCACCGGCGCTCCTGCAGCGTGGGATTGGCAGGCGGCGTGGCAGACGTGGGGAACAATCATGGCGCATGACACGTTTGCGCCGTGGAATGCAGCGGCGCGCGCCTGGCTGGCGGGGTTGGGTGGCGTGGTGCTTCCGTCGGCGGATCCGGTGTTGCGGCATGCGCGTGAGGTGCAAGACCGGCTGCGCGCGGCGGTGGATGTGTTGCTGCTGGAACAGGATGCCTGGGTGGTACCGGTGATGGGCGTTGAAGCGTTTGTGCACCAGCCCACCGGGGCGCCCATCCCCGTGGACGGCGGACTCCTGGACTACTGGTTGGCCACTGCAGCGTTTACAGCACCGCTGTCACTCACGGGGCATCCGGTGGTGGTGATGCCGGTGGGCCGCACGGTGGCTGGGTTGCCCGTGGGATTGCAGCTGGTGGGAAGACGCGGTGGGGACCACGCATTGCTGGACCTGGCGGCGCGCCTGGCGCCCACGCTGGCGCGGTTCTACGGGCCGGCGGCGTAGTTCATGGAGACTTCGGTGGCGTCCAGGGCCCGGCACCACACGGCCAGCAGGTAGATGGTACCCAGCCAGGAACGGTTGTTGGCCCCACCGTCAGACTCATTGCCCACCATGATACGGAACGTGTCATCCCACGCCGGCGTTGGGGAACCGGGCCACATGCGTGAGCCGGCCATGGTGCCGTTGATGTACGACGTCATGATCCCGTTGTCCCGCGTGAAGACCACGTGTTGCGGCTGGTTTGCGTCCACGGTGTTGGGCCCAGAGGTGAGCATGCTGAGCGTTCCGTCCGTGGTGGAGGTGCCGTTCCCGCCGGTGAGGTCCGTGCGGTAGCGCAAGCCGTAGTCCCCACGTCCTTGAACCAGGCTGAAGTTCCGGGAGGTCGTGTCCGTGGAGACCGAGAAGATGCGCGCCGGACCGCTGAATGCCTCGTGGTCCGCCAGCAACCACGCCTCCACGGTGATGTTGCCGGTGGCCGCACACGCCTGGGTCAGCCGTGTGGCCGCTGGGCCCAGGAGGTTGGTGCCCTGCACAATGCGAATACCGCGCCCCAACCACTGCACCCGGGTTTCATCTTCCACCATCAGGTCCAAAGCGGGCGCCAGCCCAGATGTGTCAAACGCCATGCCGCCAGTTCCCTCGTCAAACTCATAGAGGACCTGCGCACCCGTCACGCGCGGCAAGGTCCGATCACCGACAGGCGGCGGCACCGCCGCGGGACCCACCACCACCGAGTAGCCGTTGAAGGCCTCGGAGAGCGCCATGACCTGGTGGCGGGTGAGGACGGAGTTGGCCACCATGATCAGATCCAGGCGGCTGTTGAGTCCCGGTCCAAAGACATACCGCTGCGCCGAGGGAAGCCAGCTTCCAACATCCGCCGCGGGCGGAAGGGTTTCATTGAACATGGGCTGCAGCACCGTGGAGGATCCGGAGTTGTCCATGGTGAGCGCCATGACATTCCACGTGGTGGCGTCATAGCTGAACGTGGGAATGGTCACGGGCGCGGTGTTGGCGGTCAATGTGTAGACGTTGGTGGTGCCCTTGGAGAGGATGGCTTCGGCTTCTGTTGTGGACGGGGGACCAAACACGTTGCCGGGCGAGCCGGGCGAGGTGGTGACCAGAAGCAGCGTCTGCCCGTCCTGCGGGAGAGCGCGTCTTTGCAAGCCAGCAATCTCCACCGCTCCGCCGCCAGACAGGGAGAGGCCGTAGCCCAACGCGGTGTTGCTGGCCCGGCCCACGGAGCCGGTGCCACTGGCGCCAGTGTGCCGCGTGCCGTGGTTGGCGTTTGACGTGGCGTCGGTGGCCGTCCAGGGGTTGCTGCCGCCGTTGCCCAACAGCACCGCAGCCATCCCCGCCCACACCAGGTCCGGGTCTTCCTTGAGCATGGCGTCAGGGTTGTCAAAATACAGCCACAAGCCCGTGCTGGCCGAGCGGTCCGGGATGAACGGGACGCGCACCCACGCCAGCAGCCGGTCTGCGGTGGGCGTGGGCTCAAACACGTGGGGGGCAATGTCTCCCGTGGCAGTGATGAACCGCCACGCGCCGCCGCCATTGAGGAAGGCAGCGGCGGGAAGCTGCGCATCGGTGAGCAACAACGGAAGCGGGGTGTCCACCACAGGCCCACGCACGTAGGCGTGGTTGAACCGTACCCAGACGCGTTGCTGCCAACGTGGGTCCCACCAGTCCCCGCCGCCGCTGCTGGACCCGCTGGACGCGCTGCTGGATGCCATGGACGACCCGCTGGTGGAACTGCTGCTGCTGATCCCTCCCACGCTGGTACTGCTCCCGGAACCACTGCTTTCCGTTGAGGAACTGCCCAGCACGCTGCTGCTGGAATCCTGGGAGCTGCTGGATGACGACGATGAAACAGGAGCGGACGATGCGCCCAAGGAAGACGATTGCCCCGCCTGGCTGGTTGCGCCGGCAGAGCTGCTCGGTGTGATGCTGCCCGCGTCCGCGCCCGCCGTGCGCCCCTCCCGGCAGCGTCCTTCAAAGCAGCTGCGTCCTTCGCCGCAATCATTGTCCACGTTGCACAGGCGGACGCACGCGTTGCCCTCCCGCACTTCATCTTCCTGGCATTGCACACATCCCGCGGCAGCCAGCGCCACCGTGCACGCCACTGCCAGGCCCATCCAACGCCACATGTGCGTGTTCCCCACGCCCACAAGGTAGCCAGCCCACAGAGCAAACCGCAACCACAAACACCCGTGACGTCACATCACCGGGGGCGCGCGTCACCCTGCAGCGTGTAGACCTTGCGGTGTGGGTCTTGCTGCGCACGCGCGTGCAGGTAACGCGTGTTGTCCAGCATGGCAAAATCCCGCGCCTGCCAGGCCAGCGTGGTGCACAGCGCGGTGGCCTTGGTCTGCAGTTCCACCAGGATGGCCACATCCAGCGGGCTTCCGTCTTCCCACACCGTGGTCAGGCCGTTGTACACAAACGGAAACAGGTTGCTGGCCAGGCACAGTTGGGTTGAGAAGCGCGGCGCAAAGACCGCAGGCGTCAGCCACTCCAAAAACATGCGGTCACCCTCCAGCATGGTGCAGGTGACGCCGGGAGATTGCTCCAGCGCGGTTTTGACGGCGTCAAAGTCCTGCGTCCCGGTGAGCGTGGTCCACAACGCGCGGTCCAGCACACTTTGTTGCCGGATGCGCTGCGCCAAAAACGCGGCGCGGGTTGCGGGCTCCAACGCGTCCCAAAGCCGGATGCCGTCAACAACAAACGTCTCCCCACCGGTTTGCGCGGGCACCTGGCAGTAGAAGGAGATGATGTCTGGACGGTTGGGGAGCTGTCCAAAATCCGCATGGAAGTTCATGGCGTGCAGGCCGCTGGTCACCGTTTGCACGCCGCGGTGGATGGGGTGGGGACGGCGCTGCGCCTCCGGCGTCACCCGGATGTTGTGCATAAAACGCTTCCCAAAGCGGAAGAAGTCCTCCAGGGAAACATTGAAGCCCTGGAACAGGACAAAGCCGTGGCGCTCAAACAACGCCCGCAGCTCTTCCACGTCCAGCGCGTCCAACGTCCCACCGTTGCCGGGCACACACACGCCGTCGGTGTTGCCAAAGGTCGTGGTCACCAGTGCCATGGTTCACTCCTGTGGGTTCCGGGGCCAGCCCTGCATCATCCAGTGGCGTCGGGAAATGGGCTGCACATCCCGGGCGTGCATGCAGCGGTGGTTGTCCAGCCACACCGCGTCCCCTGCGGACCATTGGGTGCTGTTGCGGTTTGCGTCCGCTGCCACCTGCACCGCCCGCAGGAGGTCTTCTTCCACCGCCGAACCGTCTTCCCACGTCACGGCCAATGCGGCGTAGGCACCAGGAAGCAGGTTGTTGCACAGGCACAACCGCCCGGTGGCGTCGTCCCGGTGCAGCGCGGGAACCACCAACGCGGCGTGGAGGGAGCCATCCGGGTTGAAGGTGACCTTGTAGCCGGGGATGGCCGCGGCCTGTTGCGCCACCGTCGCCACGTCAGACGTGCCCAGCACCGCCTGCCACAACGTGGCCGGATGCCACGAGGTGAAACACAGGTTGCGCCCGCTCAGGCGTTCCACCGCCCAGCGGGGCAGGGCGTCCACCAGCGCCACGCCGTCCACCACGTGGAGCGGTGCTCCAGGCACCTCACAGGCAAAGGCCATGCGGGCGGTGCGGTGCGGAAGGTGGCTGTATTCGGCGTGCCAGTTCTGGGCTTGTGTTCCCTTGGTGACGGTCTCCACGTCACGGTGCAGCGGGTGGGGCACCCGTTCCAACGGCGTCTTGCGCGGCTGCGGCATCAACGCACGTGACACGCGCGAAAAATCCTGCAGGCCCAATCCAAACCCGCGCAGCCACACCGCGCCGTGGGTGCGCAACAGCGCGTCCAGTTGTGCCACGTCCGGTGGGGCCGGTGCTGTATCCTCCGACGTCACCACCACCGGGCCGCCGTGTCCCCAGGGGCGCACCACCATCCCCATCAGGCGGCGTCCTCGCGGCCACGCAGCGCGCCCACAATGAGCGGGTGGCGCGCCAGGCCCAGCGCTTCCAGGATGTCCGGCGCCATCAACCCGGCACGCCGCGCGCTCTTGAGTTCCTGTGGCACGCGGCTCCCGTCCACCGCGGCGGCGTACTCTGCCTGCAGCACCGCGCCCTGCTCCTGCATCATGTGCCCCGCCAGCGCCACGCTGTTGTCCACGCCCGCCTCAAACAACCAGCGGGTCACCCGCGTGATGGCCGTGGGATCCTGCTGGCCAAAGGACAACGTGAGAATCTGGTCCAACCACCGCCGCGCAAACGCCATGCGGTCGGTCTCGTCGGACTGTGCCAGTTGTTCGGCCACGTAGGTGACGCCAAAGCCCATGTGGCGGCTCTCATCCCGCAGGTTGAGCGTGAAAACCTGCTTGAGAACCGGGTGGCGGGCGTGCGCCTTGGCGTGGCGCAACACGTTCATGGCCAGGCTCTCCAGGTAGAACTGTTCCCACGCCACCATGTCCGGCACCGTCTCCAACGCCAGCACCTGGTCAAACGTGGCGCGCGTGCGGGGGTCAATCTCTTCGGGGGTCTCCTCCATGGCGTCCAGGATGCGCGTGTAGACAAACGCGTGCCGCGCTTCATCCATGGCCTGGGCCGCGGCGTGAGCCTTGTGATCGGACAGGCGGCTCTTGAGTCCCACCTTGAAACAAATCTCCTCGGCCACCAGCTCACCCAGGCGCAGGCTGTTGAGCATGAAGGAGAAGGACCGCCGCGTGACGTGCGCGCGCGCGCGTTTGGGAAGGGCCTTGTACGTGGCCGTGCGCGAATACGGCGCCCATCCCGACGCCATCAACGGGTCCTCCGCCTCAAACGGCACGCTCCAGTCCACGTCCCGTTCCGGGTCCCAGTTGTGGCTGTGCGCTTTTTTGAACAGCCCCTCCACCAGCCCCGTGCCGGAGTGCCTCAGATGCAGCAGGTCAAAGGTCTTGCTCATGGTTCCTCCGACGGCGGTGGCGGATTTTTGATGACCGGGGTGTACGGGGGCTTCTCCAGGATCGCAAACGGAGCGCCACCCTCCGACGGGCGGATGGCTTCTCCCGCCGTCAGCTTGGCCTTGCGCCGGACCCAGCCCGCCGCATCCAACGTGTAGACGTCATAGACGTGGTCCAGGTGGTTGGCCTGGCGGATGCGCTTGTACCCAAGCCGCCGCACAATGGCGTCTGCCGCGGCGTTGTCATCCCGGGTGCGCCCGCCCACCAGCGGCACCTTGAGGTGGTCCAACATGTAATGCGCCATGGCGTCCATGGCGTTCATGGCGGCGTACGCGTCCCGGTGTTTGGGGCTGGTGATGGCGTAGCCAAACTCCCAGAACTCCACCGGTGGGCCCGGCGGGAACATGAGCACAAAGCCAATGCGTGCCCCGCCGTGCACCAGGCGGATCATGCCCACAATGAGCTCGCCGGCTTTGAGCCGCGCACCCATCTCCATGCCGGCGGGAACGGTGAACCCAAACATGGGATGGATGTCTGGACGGTCAAACTGCTGGATGAACCAGAAGCGGTCCATTCCCGTGGGCGGGGCCAGATAGATGTGACGGCGTTGGACACCAAACTGCATGGGCCAGCAGTCTAGCGCGTGTGCCGCACGTTCCGGTACGGCGGACGCGCAAGCAACCTGGCAGCAAAATGAACGAAAAGCGGTGGAACCGGCGGGGAACGTGACGCCGCGGCAGGTTACCGGCGCATCCCCGGGCCGCCCTTTTTGAGGTCCGGCATGGCCTGCTTCATGGCCGCTTCGGTGACCTTCACGTAGGCCATGCGCAAATCATAGACGAGCGCTTCCATGAACCGGTCTTCCTTGGGGTTCAGGTTGCCGCGCGTCTTGGCCTGCAGCATGGCCAGGATATCAATGGTCTGCCGGGCCAAGGGCAGGCTCTGCTCCACCAACCCCGTGTCCGGGTAGGGGACCAGGCCAAGCTGCATGAGCGCCTGCTGTCCAAGGCTTTGCAGGAAGCCCAGGAAATCCAGGCCGCCACCGCCGGGACCGGCGTCATCCATGTCATCTTCCTCAAGCGCATCTGGCGGCGCCTGGGGCAGGGGCTTTTGTGCGGGTGCGGCCTGCTGTGGCGCTTGGGCCTGCGGCGCGGCGGCAGCCTTGGGTGCAGCCTGGGGGGCCGCGGCGGCCTTGGGAGGCAACACGGGGTCCGGCGGCCGCGGTACATCCGGCGGGGCGTCCGCCTTCATGCTGCCGTCCAGATCAAACCGGCGCCGGTCGTTGACCTTGAAGCCCTTGGATTCCGGTTCCTTCTCGCGCTCGCCCATGGCCTGCCTCTCCATCAAAGCTTGAATTCAATGACGTCACGCGCGCGGCCGCGCTCCACCAGGAAAGCCACCTGGCCCTTGCGGCGCGCCTTGATGATCTGCCGGCGCAGCCCGTCCACGTCATCAATGCTCACGTCATCCACCTGGCGGATGACGTCACCCGGCTGCAGGCGCGCCTTGCCGGCCGCCAACCGCGCATCCACGGTGGTGATGACCACACCCTTGATGCCGCCGCCCAGCTTGAACTTGCTGGCCACCGCGCTGGTGATGTTCTCGGTGACAATGCCCACCTGGCTCTTGAGAATCCGGTCCGCCAGGGTCAGCGGAATCTCCGCCGCCGTCACGCTCACCGTCATGCGTTCCTTGCCGCGTGCCAGCTCCAGCTTGATGCTGTTACCCGCAGTGTAGTCCCGCATCTTGGCGCTGTAGTCCCCCGGGCCCATCACCGGGTAGTTCTCCACCGTGAGGATGATGTCATTGGCCTTGATGCCGGCCTTGGCGGCGGGACCATCCGGTTCCACGGCGACAACCAACACGCCGTCCCCACGCCGAAGGCCCGCGGCCTTGGCCATGGCGTCTTCCACCGGGCCCAGGTCCATGCCCACAAAAGCCGGGCGCACTTCACCGTACTTGATGACGTCACTGGCAATGCGGAACGCGCGGTTGATGGGAATGGCAAAACCAATGCCCTGCGCGCCCTGGTAGATGGCCGTGTTGATGCCGATCAAATCCCCAAAGATGTTGAGCAGCGCGCCGCCGCTGTTGCCGGGGTTGATGGCCGCGTCTGTCTGGACAAAGTCATAGAACGTCTTGTCCCCCGCGTTGAGCGTGCGGTGGGTGGCGCTCACAATGCCCGTGGTCACCGTCTGGGAAAGGCCAAACGGGTTGCCAATGGCCACCACCGGTTCGCCCGGCAGCAGCGTGGAGCTGTCCCCAATCTTGACCGCGGGCAACGGCTCATCGGCCTCAATCTTGAGCACCGCCAGGTCCAGGTCCGGGTCCGTCCCCAGCACTTTTGCGCTGAAGCTGCGCCGGTCCTTGAGCGTCACCTTGATGCGCGCGCCCCGTTGGACCACGTGGAAATTGGTGAGCACGTAGCCCTTGGGGTCAATGAGCACGCCGCTGCCTAGAGACGTGGTCTCCAGGCTGCTGCGGTACTTTGGTTCCAGGAAGTCCCGGAAGAACCCCTCGGCGTTTTCCCCGGTGAAGATGCGCTGCCGCACCACTTCTTCACAGGAGATGTTCACCACGGACGGACCGGTACGCTCCACCGCCTCCACCACCGCCGTGCGCCGGAGGTCCAGGGAACCGCCGGACAATGCGCCGTCTCCACCGGCCACCGCGGGGGTGGTCCACAAGAAACAGGGCAGGGCAAGGAGGAAGGGGAGCGTGCGTTGGATCATTGTGCGTCGGCCTCGTCTGTCTTCTTGGACGGCGCTTCCGGCAAGGTCATCACTTCATAGTGACCATCCAGATCCGGAAGGTCCTTGAGGTACTGCTTGTAGTCCTTGTCCGAGATGACGCCGCGGCGCAGGTAACGTTCTGCAAGGCGGCGGTCCAGGTGCTTGATTTGCATGGTGCTCTTGCCGGTGGCCATGGGTCCCTGTCCTTTGGTGCCTGGTTGGGTGGCCCGCCTGAAAAACACGCCCAGGACGGGCGTTGACGCGGTCCTACCCAAAAAGGGGGCTGCTCATATGGTGACCTGTCTGGGCAAAGTCAAGCCGGTGGCCGTGGGCGGCACGGGCCCGGACGGGGCTTGAGGCCACGGGGTGGTCGTGCCCCGGGAGCGCGGGTGGGCTTCCTGCGCCCGTTTCGTGCGGCTACCCTCGTCACCTGCGTCTTGGGACGGTGCCCGCTTAAGCAAACGCACACGAGGGGAGCGACGATGGTGAGCAAGCACGCCGCTGCCCTTCTGGCCATTTCGACGCTGCTTGTGTGTCAGGTGGCGTGCCGTCCTGAGACTGCTGAGCCTGACGGAGGCCAGGGCGTGCGAGGCCCCGGGCTTCCCAAGCGAGACCTGCAGCAATTGGTCGACTGGGTCCGTGCGCAGCGCCTCTGGTGCGTGTCGGGCCGGGTTGTCGACGTGCAGCGTGGGAACGCACCTGGATCGCAGGCCATGGGTTACATACTGGAAGATGTCACCGACCCCTGCGGCGTGGGCGTCACGCCCCCACCAACAACACTCGTCATTGCGGGCAGCTCCGCCTGGGATGAAAGCGACGACTATTTCCCCTACTGCACGTCCGCTTTGGATTGCCGGGTGTATCGGGGGCGTGTGTTTGCCCTGGTGTCGCCAGAAGATCTCGGGACGAATGGTCGCGCAACTGCACGTGCGTACTGGAACCAAGACCCTTCCTTGCCCGCCTTTCACGAGGCATTGGCCTGGATTGTTGACGTTGACGCGCGGGGAGATTCCGCCCTCAGAAGCCGGGAAAACCGTGGGCTCCAACTTGTGGAGAACATGACGCTGGAACATGACGCCTTGGTTCGGGGATTCGGCCGCGCCGTGGCGACAGGGACTCTCCAGGAACCCCAGCGTTGCCAGGCGCTCAATTGTCCAGAGGGGGAAGAATGCGCGTTTGGGGAGGCCTGTGTTGTGGTCACCCGGACCGGGACCGCAGACCCGTGCCCCCATTGCGAGGTGCAGTAGTGCGTGCGCGTGGGTTCGCCAAAGCCACAATCGTGTTGATTGCGGCCGTTCCGCTCCTGGCTGGGGAGTGCATGGACAGCCAGAAGTTGGGCATAGACACCTATAGCGGGCCGTTTGAAATTTCCCTTTCCCCAGATGCGGGGACCACGACCCGGTTGGTTACACTGACGGTCCACGCCACCGAACCCATCCTTGGCCCGGTGGGAGGGACCTTCACCGTGTCCTACTGGAACAAGGACGAATTCGCTGACCAGGACCCCGACCCAGCAAGGGTCAGGGTGGTTGTCGTCGGATTCCCCTTCGCGGATGGCGGCAATGGGTTTGGCGACCCTGGCGAGCCAGATGACGCCGGAGTGCGCCTTCACGCGATTTGGGAGCATGGCCTGAGTGGGCCTCGCCAAGGCATTGGCGGGGGAGACGTTGACATCATGCACGCATGTGCGGGCGACGTGACTTGTGTGCGAAAACTGAGAATCAGTTGGACGGTGCTGTACTGGGGCAGGTATCCAAACGGCATCACCGCTGACGTGGTGACCGCGCTGGCCGTTGAACTGTCTGACCCGGGCCAGCGAAAAACCACGCGTCTCAGCCTGGTTGTTGAGCTTGAGGATGCCGGGATCACGACGTCCCCAGACGGCGGCAATTGACGCCAGGTTTGGTCAGAGTTCCTGCGGTGCGGTGTAAGCATCTAAAAACAATGGCAAATGTGTCGGGGGCCGCAAAGCGGCGGACTGGCCGCGGCTAGAGCGCACAAACAGACCGGCATCTTCATCCCGCCGCCCAGCATCGCAGCCCGGCTCCGGCATTCGCGTCGTCCGGCTGTTTCGGCGGTTGCTGGGTGCTGGCCCATTGACGGGTGGCCCCCCGCTGCCGCAATCCACGCGCCGCATGTGTTCCCGCCGTCCTCTCCTGTGTCTTGCCGTGCTGGCCGCCACCCTCCTTGGCCTGGGGGGCGGTGCTGCCCGGGCGGATGATGACGACGACAACGCCCCGCCCGCATTGGACGCGCCCGCACCCGCTGCCACCGGTTCACCCGCCATGCCCATGGGCCTGCCCGGTGGACCCTTCCCCGGCGGTGGCCCCGCAGCACCACCCGCCCCGCCGCCCGTGGAGGATGGCCCCACGCCGGCAGACACCGCCACCGCGCAGGTGACCGTCCAAAGCGGCAACGCGCAGGCCACCCTTCACGTCCTCAATCCCCACAATTCTGGCGCCCCGCTGTGGCTGTGGTTGGAAGGCCGTGGCGGCCCCACCGCCGAAGCCCGGATCCTGGACCCCGACGGGCGCGTGTTGTGGCGCGGCGGATTGGAGCCGGTGCCTGAGCAGGGCGAGCTGGTGGTGGTGGTGCGTCCCGCTTCTCTGATGAGCAACACGGTCACGCTGCAGGTCTCTGACGGCGCCACGCCGCCGCGTTCCCGGGACGTGAACCTGGGCCATCCGCGCGTGACCCAGCTGTCGCTCCCCATTGTGGTGGTGGGTGGCGCCCGCGCGGATGCGTACGCCGAAAAACTGCGCGCGCGCGCACCGGACCGCATCATCCACACCATCAGTGCTTCGGCGCTGCCAAAACTTCCCGCGGCGTACCTTGGTGTTTCTGCGGTGCTGTTGGGAACGGATGCCGTGCTGGATGAACCCACCGGAACCGCGTTGCGCCTGTTTTCCTGCGCGCGCGGCGGGGTGGCCACGTTGGCGCCGGTGAGCCTTCCGCCGCACGGCAGCTGCCCCGAGCCGCCGCTGCTCACCGGTGGCGCCGGAGCGCCCAGTGCAGATGCGTTGCTGCAGGGGCTGCGGGAATTCCAGGTGCAGCTGGGCCTGTTGGAGGAACGTGGGCCGCCGGGATTTTTCGGCGGTGCGTTTACCGACGCGCAGGCCGCCAGTGCGTTGTTGTTGTCCCGCCCGCCGGCACGCATGGGCGTCATGCTGTTGCT
>Ga0154020_10008560_pt1 | contig 11852 bp, 6 predicted proteins | sample Klosneuvirus_201_FD_109709 | JGI IMG/M metagenome (GOLD analysis project Ga0154020, IMG submission 109709) | Active sludge microbial communities from wastewater, Klosterneuburg, Austria - Klosneuvirus_20160825_MG | ecosystem: Engineered > WWTP > Aerobic digester > Activated sludge | place... | reverse complement strand
TAACGGTTTGCGGCTTTGCGAAGAAGCGGATTTCGGAGCACAAAACTGTCAACATACCACAAAAGTTGATGCGAGGTAGAATGCTCAATTAACCACTGAACCCGCTTTTTTGCAAAACCGCTGTTACCAGCTGGTGTTCTTCTCGGTCGACCTTGTAAACCATTGTCAACATTACGTTTCAGCGTCTTTGTCGTGTCGGTTTGTGTGTCGGGTGTTTTAATTTTTTTTGAAGGGGAGGAAAAAATATTTTGAAATTCTCCCTGCGTTGGCTTTGCAAGCTCTTTGACAAAGCTTTGGTTGTAACGCTGGCTTGTGCGGCTTTGGCAATGTGCTTGCAAATAGAGTGGCTTATATTGATGTTTTCTTCTCAAGTTTGTCTAAGGTTTTATGTATGTTCTTTAGCGAATTAACCATTCTTTGAAAAGCATACACATAATATACTTCTATATCGAGTTCCTTGCATTTTTCCATTATTGATTGCGAAGGCATAAAACGACTAACAAGCAAAGATTTTGATATAATACCACCATAAGTTTGTTTGATTACCTTCATTTTGTTAATGTCTTCTTGCTTTATGTTACCTGATTTACATTCAACAAAAATTAGCTTGTTGCCAGTGTTAAGTAAGATGTCGATTTCGTTTTTTAAAGATTTATCGTCTGTTTTAAATGGTAATTCGCAGTGAAGCATAACTTCTTTTGCTTTAGGCCATTTTCCAACTTCTGCTGCTACAATAAGCTCCCACCAAGATGCATTAAAAAAAAGGTCTTTTACATTATTACTCTTAAATGAAATGACAGATTTATTGTTATTATTAATTTCAATTAAACCATTTCCCCATTTTATTGAAGCACCACTAGGAGTTGTTTCAAAACCTTTTTCTGGAACTAATCTAAATTTTTTTCTAACAAAATCAGTTACTTTAGAGTATAATTTATTTGATTCGGCAAAGTTTTCTATTTCATTGGAAACTTTAAAGTCAGATTCTGTAAAGTCACTTAGTTTCTTAAAAGTAAATGCATTATGACCACTTAAGCCAAAGAAGTCTTTTACAGACAGCTCCGATACAATCTGCTTTTTCTCATAAGAAGGTACTTCAATCAAGCTATAATCTTGATTAATATAGAAACCATTAACTGTTTTGTCTGAAATAACAGATTGGGCAGCGAGCAACATAATTTTAGTTCCTCCTGTTAAATTAATTAAAACATCATCATTCGCATCAACTTTTTCAATAATGCTTTCAATCCTTTTTTTGATTGCATAAAAGTCGAATGGGTCACAAATGAATTCACTAAACTTTAATTCTTTGAAAAGGTCTTTTAGCACCTTCATTCCTTCTTTCGATTCTTCGGAAGCAATGAAGTGAAGCTTGTCGGGCATATACTCCTTTACACCAATATAAACTGGAAGCAGTTGACCGCCTAGGAAACTTATTTGATGTTTCATTTTAAAAATATTTCAGGTTGGTTTTTAAAAGGGTTATAAACCACATTGAGTATTTCGGAGCCAGGCATAGGTTTTCTCAAATCCTTGATATATTCTGAAAAATCAACATAGACTATTCTACATCCGTAATCTTTCCCAAAAATAGCAGCAGATGCAACCATTGATTTTTTCCCGCCAGTAATATCAACAGTAATCTGAGAATCGGGGTTTAATACCAATTGTTCCTTCATTGCCATATACATTGACTCAAAGCTTTCATCATTTAGGTATATGAGTTCGTAATTGGAGTCAAGAAACTTTTCAAGATAGCTATTATCAACTTTCTGATTATTTGTTGTAAAAATAACGTGTGTCTCTGGCTGAATTGCTTTAGCCGTAAGAATTATTGGTTCAGGTGAAAATCCTAAAACAGAGAATAACGTCCCGCCTGATGGGAGGGCGTTGTTATATTCATTGCTGAAGTTTATAATTACTGCTTCAAAAAGTTTTTCGAAATATAGTTCTTGTGCACGTTCAAACTTGCCTGTGTTGGCTAAATCTAGCCACTCTTGAAGGTATGGTATTTTATTTTTCATTGACTGTCGCTTATTTTAAGTTCAAAAAATTTAAGAACATATTTTTCAAGATCAAAACGCGGTTTAACTGATTCTAAAATTGAAAAAACATTTTCTTTGAGTCTACATTTATAGTAAGAATTACCAGCGATTAAGAATTCACTTTCTTTTAATCTACCGTAAAAGATTATATTCTTTTGAAGTTCATCCACATTAAGACTATTAGCTTGTTTGAATGAAATAATCAGATTTTGGGGTAATGCCGGTGCGTTTAAGCCCTTTATCATTTCATAGGCTATATATGTTTGAAACAATAAATTCCTTGTTGGCTTATTGTCAAAAACATAAAAAGCCGTTTCAATCAGTCTTTTATGAAAATCTAGAAATTCTGCTCTTTGGGATTCATTGAGTATAAACCCAACTTCAAAGCCATTCGTTAAACCGTGATGACCGTCAATATTTGCTGTAAATATTAAACCTGACTTTTCATTGATAACCCCCTTTGAATGATTGTAAACATCAGCATATATTTTACACCCCATTTCGTAAAGATCTGAGACACCCGCTAAGTGATCATTTCTATAATTCATACCTCTACAAAATATCGAAACTGATACATCTCTCCCAATTGCACTTTTTAAAGCTTGAATTAACGCTGGCAATGCACTAAGCCCAACTATGCTATAGGTAGATAAATATATAAAATCATCAGCTTGATTAATTACATTAATCACTTCATCTAGCAAATTATTTGATAATGATTCACAAGTGTACCTAAGACTTGAATGATTTGCTTCTGGCAATAAATTAGTGTTAATTCTAACCTCTGATTGAACAACTAGCATTTTACCTTTTTTTCTTGTTCCTAAAAATTGCTTGTATGTTGTGCCTTGAAGAAAGATTACATCAAAAAGCTTGTCAAGTTCTTTACTGCTTGTTTCGTCTAAGTATATACCAGATTCAGTATTAAAAGTTAAAGATGGTGTTGTAAAATTTGCACTCGTAATAAAACCGTTAGTTCTGTCTGAAACAATAAATTTGGAGTGAGCAGAAAGTGAGGCTCTTACGTGGATGCCATTATCATATAGCAGTTTTATAAATTTAAGGTGAGTTCGTGAAGGATTTTCTTTTATTTCCTCTTCTGTAATAAAATCTACCAATGATATTGCATTCTCTAATTTTGCAGGGTCTAATTGAGTCAAAATAAAAATAGCTACTTGGGTTTCCTTGGCTTTTTCTAGAATAGCATTGAATATTTCTTTATCAGTAATTATGAAACTGCAAATTTTTAAAACAGACTTAGCATCGCTGATAATTTTTAGTATTTCATTTTTTAATGCAGCATTACCTTCTTGAGTTAAGAAAATATTTTCATACTGTAGAAAAGGATAAAATTCTTCTCTGCCATTATTTATGACAAAAACTCCAGAATTCAAGGTGTCGCTATTTCTTAAAATTATTTCCATCAATTAACTTCTATCATATGGTTTTCAATATCATATTTCTCAAGTAGGTCAAATTCACCAGCTAACAAAAGGAAAGGTCTGATTTTATCAGTGTACTTTGGATGACTTTCTATAAATCGTGAAAATGGAAATCGTTGATATTCTTTGATCAATTCTATAAATTCTATTAATTCATTAACTACTAAGTCGTCAGAGCTATAGAATATGTAAAATAAAAATACATTTCTTTCAAGACTATTATTGAATATTTTATAATCACGTTTTCTGATTAGGTCACTAAGGAGTTTTTGTCTATTTGAACTTTTTAATAAGTGATTCTCACGAATATTTATCACAATATTATCCGCTTCATTTATTATATTTTCTGCTTCTATTTCATTGATAGCAAAACCAAAGGGTGGGGCAGATTGCAAGAATTTAATTAAGTCCTCACTACTAAAATTATAGCACTTTGTGTATGAGTCTTTATATCTATCAATTTCTGGCCAATTAGTTGTCAAATAGGGAATAGGTTTTTCATTGCTATCTTTCTTTTGAAATGGCACCATTAATTTAAATTCAAAATTTTGAATTCTATCTTTTAATTGAGACTCAAAGAAAACTACATTTTTTCTAAGTGTTTCATAATAGGTCAATTCATCCCCCAATGAAAATATTGCATAGCCATCAATGAGTTCTTTTATTAAGCTGTCTTCTGATTTACTGACAGAAACAAGAACTTGAAAGCTCATTTTAGTAAACGAAATGTCATCAATACTTTGTAAACCGTTGGGTATTCCAAAAACCTCACGATGTTCGGGTTCAATTGAAAATATCAATTCAGATATTAGGTTTTTTTCTGGTGGTGTGTGTACAATGTCGGGAGCAAAAGGGCGTGCTATTTTTGTTTCTCCTCTTTGGTTTGTATATAAATAGGAATAGTTCTCACTTACAAGTTTGCTTTTATAGTAGTTATAAAAAACACGAGGTAATGGTTTTAGTGTAATACCATCAATAAAGAAATCGTAAGATTGTTTGTGTAGCCTTACCTGTGTTTTTGTCTCAAATACTGATAGTCCATATTCACTTAAAGAATGCTTATTCCCATCTTTCAATAATAAATCATCACTAATAAGTTTTTCAATTCTTAATTCAATTAAGGTTTTTGATGTACCAATTATGCTGCCAATTTGAAATGAGCTAAAATCTGGTTTAACTTTTAAGAATTCAACAATTACTTTATCGAGATTATCTAATGGATCAGGAGTTGAATCTGAAATTTCAGAATGTATGCAAAGAATAGGGTATTGAAGACAAAAGATGCCTTTCAATTGCCTGCCCATTGCTAACAATTCTTCGTAGTACTTTTCTATATCAATGCTAAAATGGCTCATTTAGTAGGAAAAAGCAATTTGTTTTTTTTCGGAATCAATTTTAATTATCTTAACCTTTATAGTTTCATTGGGTTTTGGTACTTTATTGTTTCTAATATTATTCTTGTGAAGAAGACCTTCTAATCCGGTTTCAATTTTTATAAAGTAGCCAAAATTCACTTCTTTTTCAATTGTTCCCATTACAAAATCTCCTTTCTTATATTTATTCACGGTTGCTTCCCAACTCTCATTTTTCTTGTTAGCAATTGTTTTCTTATTATCATTAAACTTTATGGTAACACGTTTATTTTCAATGTCAATTGAATGGATAGAAACATTCATCTCAACAGAAGCAACCATGCTGTCAGGATTATCTTTATATTGTTTGGGCATCATAGAATATGGTATTAAGCAGTCCACACCATCAACAGTAACGAATAAGCCAAAAATCCCATTTAGATTTTTACCTATTGCTTTAAATCGACCAACAGTATTATCGTCCTTTTTGTATTTCTCAATGAATAGTTCGAACGGTGATTTAAAATCATATAAATCTGCCACATTGATAAAATTACCGATTTCTTCTTTTTTGCTCAGATGAACTAATGTTTTGAAAAGCTCTGTGTAATTAAAAATTCTGTCAAAATGCGATCTGCTATCAACTAATGTTTTTGAATTGCCAATAAGAATCAATTTCTTTTTTGCTCGACTAAAAGCTACATTTAATCTTCTTGCATCATCAAGAAACCCAACTTTAGCAAATTTTCTCTTCCCATTTTCAAAGGGAGCATTGTTGTGGTCAGATGAACGAGTAAAACTAAAAATGATGATATCATATTCTTTTCCTTGAAATGAGTCAAGTGTAGAAACATCTATATTTTTAAATTTACAAGAATCGGACTTATTGATATAGTTTTTAATGTTTGCAACCTGCGATTTGTATGGTGCTATAATGGCAATGCTTGACGGTTGTGCTTCGTTTTCAAATAATTTCGGCAAAATGATTTCTGAAATCGTTTCCGATTCAGTGTTATTTTTTGCCGAGAAGCCATCATTTTGCTCAAATGGATTTTTTGAGTTTGAAGTATCAAAGAAAATAACTTCTTTGTTAAAGGGGGACGACATCTCAATTCTGTTCAAATGGGTTCTATTGCCCATTTTTACTCTGCCATCATAAAATGATTCAGAAACAAATCGACCAATATTTGGGTGCATCCTGTGCTGATAGTTCAACATTTCCATATTATCATTTGGAAACTGTCCAGCATTTATCCTGTTTACTATGAATTCAAAAAATGAAGACTTAAGTGCGTGTAATATCTCTTCCTCTAAAAAGTCAGACCCATAAACTGAATTTGGAAAACTAGATTTATCTGCCTTATCAATTAAGGAACTATCCATATAAGGAGGCAATTGTTTTTGGTCGCCCACTAATATTACTTTCTGACCAAGCTCTATAGCAACCAATGATTCAGCGATATTTGCTTTTCCAGCTTCGTCAATAATAACGGTATCAAACTTGAAATTTTTGTCTTTGAATATGTCATCAGATTTGATACCAATACAAGTTGCAAAAACTACATCTATAGAATTATAGATTAGCGGTTTCAATAAGATTTCATACTCATTATTTGATTCATCAATCCACTTTCTAAGTAACTCTATTGTTTCCTTTAATTCTGCTATTGATAGTTCTGAAAGCCCGTCAAGTAAAATAAAATGACGTTGCTTATACACTTCTCGCAAGACGCCATATTGAACTATAATTGAGTTAATAAACTGATTAAGAGATTTTTTTAAAGAATCTTTTTGATAACCTGATTCCTTGTTCATTGTATATTCTTCAGCTATTAAAAGTTGGTTAGATATAAAGCTTTTAAAATCCACTTTATAATCCTCAACTAGATTATCAATACAATATTTCAGAAGTTGTTTATCAATACGGTCAGGGTTTCCAACTCTTAGAAGGTTAAGATTCGGGAATTGTGAAAGCTTTTCTAAAACATTATCTACTGCAACGTGATTTTGACCTGATACTAAAACTTTCTCGCCTTTTTCAACAAGCTGCTGAATTATCTCAGCTATTACAGTTGTTTTCCCTGTACCAGGAGGCCCTTGAATCAAGAAAATGTTCTGATTACCTACCGCCTTTTTCACCGCTTTTACCTGATTATTGGTTGAATCTTCCCTTTCAGTTCTTAATAAATCTTCATTCTTAAATATTATAGGTTTAAGAATGGGTGTTTTTACACGTTCAGGTTTTACAAGAAGTGCTTCGATGTGGTCAATTTTAATTTTCTTATCAAGAAAATCCTGAATAATTTCTCTTTGAATTTGGAATTGCTTTTTTGATATCCGCTTATCTAAATAGAAGCCCTTATCCAATAATTCCAGTTTAATAGGTTTGTTAAAAGTTATTGTGTAATCCTCATTAAGATAAGACAACATTCCATCTGATAGTTTTATTAGCTTTTCATCTTCCTTCAATCGGATGTTTACGATAGTTTCTTCATCAGATTCAAGACTATCACCAATAATCCTTGGTATTTTTATTGCAACGCCCTGATTAACTGCTGGTACTCTTTGGTATTTATCTACAAATACTGCATTCTCTTTTTCCTTTTCTATCAAACTGATTTGATATTCCAAGAATTTATCAATAATAGAAAGGGTTCTGCCCTCTTGCCTTAGTATTTCTCCAGCCTCTGTTTTTAGATGATTAACTGTTTCAAAACATTTAGTTTTTAGAAGTGCAAAATCAAGAAACAATTGCTGTGAATTGTCAAACGGTAAAGCACTGTAAGGCGAAATTATTTTTATTTTATTGCTAAATAGAAATGAACCATACTTTGCATTTCGCTTTTTTGCTTCACTGGAAGTGAATTGGGAATGGCCAATGGAAAAGTTTTTTATTATGAACTTAATCTCCTTTTTATCCTTACCAATTGTAACATCCCCAAATATGTTAACTTCTTCATTATATATTGAAAAGTCGACTTTTTGATTGTTATCTCTTGCATTGATTTTGAACCAATAGTGCTGCTGATTTGATAGCAATTCTAAAAGTTTGTTTTCGTTTTCTGCTGAAACTATTGTGTCATTAAGAAAATAGGGAATGGCATTTTGCTTAAGAGTTGTTTCATAGCTTGCATTTCCCAATTCAAATTGGACGTAGAGTGTATGGTTGGTTTTGAATTCTTTGGAAAATATTCTATCATCTTGTTCAAAACCCTCTTTAATTATTGATAATTGGTCATCTGTTGCATATACACCAAGAATGGAATTTTTGAAATTGTAGAATGATAGTAGCTCTTCTTCAATAAAATTTATCTCAGGGTCTAAGGCTTCTTCTGAATCAACATTCTCAACATCTAAGGATGCAGGAACAAAAGAAAATAAATCACTGTAATCAAGTTTAGAGTTTACTTTCACCCTTAATTTCTCGGTAGAATCCTGAATAAAGTTGTTATTTATAATACCATACAAGTTATCCTTTGTTTTAACTAATGTGGTATTGTTAAACGTTTCGATAACATCAACATTAAATTCATCGCCCCTTTCAATTCTTTCCCAAGTTAATGTGTCGCTTACTGGTTTAGAAAGATGTTTTCTGCTAAGAATAACTTGTTTGTTCGGAAAATCAATTTCTAATACAACACATTGAATGCGGTCACCAATTTTATGTTTTTTGAATTCAACTTCCCCTTGTGGTAAGCACCAAGACAAATTTAGAACCGATAAACGACCAATAAAATCTTCTCCAAAGTCTGTAACTACTTGTGAAGGATGAATAATAGCAGTTATTGTGGTTTCAATAACTGATCCTCTACCGTATTTTTGGGTAAACTCTAGTTCAGATATGGTTTGATTTAATTCCAATTGTTTACAATGATTTAAAATTTCCTATATCGTTTATCAATAACTTAAACATTTGTCCAGCGAGAAATGCTTTGAATTCTGGATTGTCGTTATATTCCTTAAACACTTCAAAGTTGCTATCAATATGGTTTATCATTTTCTCTTTCAAAACATCGGTGAAAGTGATTTGAGCATTTTGAATGTCGTTTTTGTTTAATGAAGCATTGATATTGTCCATTGCTGCTTGGTCGGTTTTTACGTCCTGCATTAATTCTGCTGCCATTTTACGAACCTTGTCTTCATTGGTGAAAGTTGTCCCGAAACGGTCGTTGAATGCTTTTACAATATTTGAAAGCGTTTCCATTTCAGGTTCTGCAACTCCACTTCCCATTTCTGATGAAGGCATTAACTCCTTGCCTTGTTCCAATGTGATATTAAATTCACCTTGTCTTTGTAAACGATAACTGTCAAGGTCGATGGTGTCCAAAACGCCTTGTGCAAGGTCTTCGCCTTGTTCTCTTTGAATCTTGTTTTGTAAATGATTTAAGAAGATGTAAAGCCGTTCTAAATATGGATTGGTAAACGGAACGATTTGAGCAAGGAACACATATAAACGAACATAAGATTTGCATTTTGCCCTAAAATCTTCTTGTGATTTTTCGTCAAGCGTTGTTCTGAAAACATTGGCTGCTGCATCTAAAATAATGTGCAATTGGTCAACTGGAACATTCTGAACTATTTTATCCGAAAACTCCTGAACTTGTGAATCGGTATAAACTTGATAAGCGTCCAAAGCATTTTGTAAGTCGAACAATTTATTTGGGTCAGTCGCTTCGCCTAAAATGGTTGTTTCGTAGTAAGGTTCAAATGAGTTTTTAATTTCATCCGTTGAATTGGCAAAGTCCATCACAAATGTGTCTGACTTGCCTGATGTAGTTCTGTTAAGTCGTGAAAGAGTTTGCACAGCACCTACACCGCCCAATTTCTTGTCAACATACATTGTATGCAATAGCGGTTGGTCAAAACCTGTTTGATATTTATTCGCTACAATTAAAAATCGGTTGTTTGCTTTTTTAAATTCGTCAGGAATAGCAGCACTCGAAAATCCGTTCAATGATGATTCGGTTTGTCCGTCTATTTCTCCCGAAAAAGCAACGATTGCTTTGTATGGAATACTGTTTTCTTTTAAGTAATTGTCAAATGCCTTTTTATATTTTACTGCATTTCTTCTACTGCTCGTAACTATCATCGCTTTGGCAAGTCCGTTGATTTTCTTTTTGCCAACTACTGCACTCATAAAATGCTCAACCATTACTGCCGTTTTTCGGGCAATATTTAGTTCGTGACTTTCAACATAAATTCTAAGTTTCTTTTGTGCTTTCTTCTTGTCGTAAAGCGGGTCATCTTCTATTTTTTTGAGTAAAGCGAAGTGACTGTTGTATGTGGTGTAATTCAACAACACATCTTCAATGAAATGTTCTTGAATTGCTTGCTTCATTGAATACAAATGAAACGCACGGAATTTTTCCTTTTCACCTTCTTTAAACTTTACACCAAACAGTTCAAGCGTTTTTGGCTTTGGCGTAGCGGTAAAAGCAAAGTAACTGGCATTGGTCAGCATTTTACGGCTTTGCACAATGTCCACTACCAAATCTTCTGATGTGAGTTCATCGTGTTGGTCTTTGTCCATAAACACAAATTCATCATCATCAACCTGAACTCTTTCAAAATCTTTGCTCAAAGTTGCGTTTAGTTTCCCTGCTGTATTTCCGCTTTGGCTGCTGTGAGCTTCGTCAATAATTATTGCAAACTTGTTGCCTGGCAAATCGCCAATGTCATTTACAATATGTGGAAATTTTTGAATGGTGGTAATGATAATTTTCTTGCCTTCTTCCAAGGCTTCTTTCAGATGCTTTGAACCTTTGTCAATGTGTTCTACCAAACCAGCCACTTGCTCAAATTGTTTGATGTTGCGTTGAATTTGAGAATCTAAAACAATACGGTCGGTTACTACAATTACGGAATCGAAAACTGCTGATGTATTGGTTTTATCAAATAAGCCAACCAACTGATGAGCCAACCAACTGATGGAATTACTTTTTCCTGAACCTGCCGAATGTTGAATCAAATATCTTTTTCCTGCTCCATTATCTTTGGCATCTGCCAATAGGTTACGCACCGAATCCAATTGATGGTAACGTGGAAAAATCATCTTCTTTACTTTCTCTTTTTTGATTTTTCCATCGGGCAATATCTTTTCCGATTCTTCTTCTATTAGTTGAACATAGTTTTGAATGATATTGGTAATGCTCTCTTTAGTCAAAATTTCTTTCCAGAGATAATCTGTTTTAATACCTGATGGATTGGTAGGATTTCCAGCACCGTTGTTGTTGCCTTTGTTGAATGGCAGGAAGAAAGAGTTTTCGCCTTTCAAATGTGTGCACATCCAAACTTGTTCGGTGTCCACTGCAAAATGCACCAAGCAACGGGCAAGGCGAAACAAATCTTCTTTTGGGTCTCGAGTAGTTTTGTATTGCTTTATCGCATCTTTTACATTCTGCTTGGTCAATTCGTTTTTCAGTTCAAACGTAATTACTGGTAAACCATTTATTGAAATAACCAAGTCAAGCGATTTTTCGCTTTGTGTGCTGAAATGCACCTGACGAGTTACCGAAAAAATATTCTTGTTGAATAACTCTGCATCTTTGTTGTTTAGGTTGCTAACGGGTTTGTCGTAAAACAACTTTAGTTTTATTCCTGAATTGCCATCTGTGATTTCTGTTCGTATTAAACTCGCCAAACCACCTAAACACTTTTCGTTTACTACTGTTTCATCTTTTATTTTTCGATTGATAAGATATAAAATACGTTGCTTATAATTAGTTCCGTGAACGGTTTGCAACTTGGCAACTTCCTTTGGTTGGGTTTCTTCTAAAAATTTGAAAAGCAATTCTTCATCCACACACTCGCTGCGGTTATATTGGTCGAAGTGGCGTTCTTCAAAACCATTTACCAAACACAAATGCTGTGTGATATGGGCTTCTAATCCTTTTTCTGTTGTGTCTGTATATTTCATTAAATCACAGTATAACTTATTTCATTAAAATCATCGCTATCAACTTCGCCTTCAATTCCAAATCGCAAACCATTTGAGTTTAATTCAAATGTAAAGT
>Ga0154020_10008559_pt1 | contig 11853 bp, 13 predicted proteins | sample Klosneuvirus_201_FD_109709 | JGI IMG/M metagenome (GOLD analysis project Ga0154020, IMG submission 109709) | Active sludge microbial communities from wastewater, Klosterneuburg, Austria - Klosneuvirus_20160825_MG | ecosystem: Engineered > WWTP > Aerobic digester > Activated sludge | place... | reverse complement strand
CTTGGAGATATTCACCTTGGCGTTGCCGTCGGTGTAAAAGTACCGGCAGCCCTTATCCAAGATGCGCTGCATGGGGCAGTGAATGAAAACAAGATCGCGTTGAGAGCGCTTCGGCAAGCCGTACTTGCCCGTGATGATGTTGAGCAGCATGGGCGTATGCCCGCAGAAGTAGAACGGCACATACTCCCCGAGGTCGCCATAGCCTTCAATGCCCACCGGCTGCGCAGTGCGCTTGCCTACGATGTCCGGGTGACCGATATCCACATACGCAGGATCGAATTGCGGGTGGCTCCGGTTGCACAGGCCATGTTCCAGGATATGCGCAATGTTCGCATGGTGTACCATGCGGAACAGGTTGATGCGTTCTGGGACAGCGGCGGGCATGAAGTCTAACTCTTCTGCAGTTATGCGAAGGTGAGCACTATGAAACTAGTTGGACGAACCCCATTCATCGCATGCCGGTATGGGATCGAAGACCAACTGGTCAAGCATCCCGCGCCATCGCGCACCAGGATGTCCAGCGCGGCCAGCACCCCATCGTGCTGGAAGGCCGCTTCGTAGATCACCGGCGCACCGGCCGCCAGGGCCGCTTGCGTAGCCGCCAAGGCCGGTGCATAATCGTAGTGGTGTTCGGGCGTGCAGTCCACCCCGCCGGGAAAGCGCTGCTGCGCCAGTAGCCCCACGGCGGTGCCGCCGTCGAAGATGGCCTGCGTGCCCGCACTGACCGGCGGCCGCAGCTCCGGACGGTGGGTGTACAACCACAAGGCCTTGGGGCATTGCTTGCCCCGCATGTAGGTGGATTTGGAGAGGAGGTGCATGGGGCGACAATGATCACATACCGAATGGTGAACGGAAGGTCACGCTGGCCGCATGGGCGGCACGATGATGAACCCGGTGCCTCCTTCGCCATACCTGTGGGTGGCCTTGTTCAGGGTTGACAGGTGAGCGGTGTACGCGCAGAGGGCTGCGTCCAAGGTGTCGATGTTGGTCATGGACTCCGTGCGGATGCCCAGGTCCTGCAGCGCTTTTCGCCGCTGTACGTGCTTCTTGCGAGCAGTCGCGTTGCCGCCGATCAGGTGCCAGGTGATGGCGTGCGGAAAGGTCTCGAAGCTGTAGCGCTCCCGGACCGGAGGCCACACGGTGGTGATCGGGTGGGTGCCCTTCAACGCTTGATACAACTCCTCGCCGAAAAGCATCCAGCCGTAATAGTTCTTCGGGTGGGCGATGGCCTTGGAGCGCAGCGGAGAGGAGAAGCACCAGATCTTTTCCTTCATCAATTCCCGTTCCGCAGGGCGGCCCCTTCCATCGGTGCTCCAACCGCAAGGTGCGTCGATGGCGATCGCAGTGGCGCCCAGTATGCGGCACCAGCGCACCATTTCATCCACCTTGCAGGTGGCGAGCTTGTCGTGGTATTGGCCACCGCGCAATGCCACGGCATGCAGGCCTTTTTTACGGCCTCCGACATCGATGCCGATGACCATGGGCATTGTGGGTGCTGTGGCTCCTGTCATTGTTGTCTCGTTCGTGACCGTCCTATCAATTGTGGAACGGATGAAGATACAGGACCATGAACTGGGTCTCGGCCATTGGGCGGGAGACTTCGGAGGTATTGAACTATTCCACTTCTCCATAAGTATCCTCAAAGAGACCGGAGAGTGATCTCTCCTTGTAAGGTCCAATGCGGACAGGGGTTCACCGAATACTCGATCGGAGGAAGCGAACGCGTTCGCACTCGCGGTGCAAAGAGGGCAGCGCGGCATAAATGGTAGACGACTCCTGTAGAAGACTGACGCTCCAAGTACGTTCCCGAACTTGCAGCCATGGACTATCCCGGACCACTACAAGCCAATGCGACCATGGAGTTGGAACTGAGCCTTGGGCGAGTCGCCGTGCCGCTTTGCCGCCCGCGTTTCACGGCCTACACTGACCCTACGGACATCAACTCCTTCGGCAACAAGGACCTCTTGCTCGTTGACGGCAGACCGCAGTTCGCCGAAGTGGCCATCCTGCGCGCTTTCGAGAACGAAGGCTGGCAAGGACGCTGGCTAGAGACCTATCCATACAGAAAGAACCCAAGGCACTGGAGCGAATGGAAAGCAGGTGGGCCAGGTGCGCAGGAGCATGTGCCTATCCGCGTACCTTGGGTGAACGAAAGGCTTCAAGCCATCGCACACGCCAATGGTGGGTACTACTCCGGTTGTTGGGACGTGGTCGCGTGGAAGGGCGGCCGCTTGGCCTTTGCCGAAAGCAAGAAGCAGAAGAATGATCGTATGCGCAGCACCCAACTGCGTTGGCTGGAGGCGGCGCTGCAATGCGGCTGTTCGGTGGATGACTTTCTGGTAGTGGAGTGGTCGACCACCTAGCGCGCCTCCAGCCACTCCCGTTCCACTACGCCGTTCAACACTTTCGCGGCGCGCAACACGCCCTTCTTCTTTGCATCGAAAGTGACCACGATGCCGAGCAGGCCGGATCCCGGGTCAGGCCCGGGATGACGGCTCGTGGTGTATTCCATCATCTTGGTGATGTCCTCCTCGAAGAACGTGCTACTATTCGCCTTCCACTCGATGATGGCCAACGGTGCATGCACCGCCTTCTTCGGACCATCCCAACAATTCGCGCCGGGTGCGGGCCAGATCACGAGGTCCTTGCAAACCTGCTTCTTGCTGTGGCTACGCGTGCCCGGAATGCGGCCTTCGATCGCTAGTTGGCCGGGGTCGAATAACAGCGTGCCGGGCTTGCAGGCTTTTGCCAAGAAACCGAATGCGTAGTAGCTGACCGCTTCGCGCTCTTTGCCGAACCACGGGGTGTCGAGGATGGCGCGGGCGAAGGCGGTGAGGGTGGAGTGGAGGAGGGGTTCAAGGCCTGAGGCGATCATGGTTCAACTCCTCGGCTTCGGTTCTTCCACGTTCTCGAAGAACTTGACGGCGAAGTCGCAGAATTCGATGATCACCTCCTTGTCCAGATCGAACTCTTTGCGACGACCCAAATAGTTCTGGGACGTGGGACTGATCTCCTTACCTGCACGAAGCTCTTCCACAGTGATGCACTTGATATGCTTCTTGCTGACCAGGACGATGTACGCGTTGTCGTATGGATAGTCCTCCTGCAGGTCCTTCAGCGTGAAGGATGCACTCGCGCGGAACTTCACTTCCACGAAATGCACATCGCCGGTCTTGGGGTTCTGCACCACGAAGTCCGGCATGCGCCGAATGTGCAAGGCGACATCGCTGCGTACCCCCTTCAACAACTCCATGATGCCGGGTATCGTGTTCTCCATGCCGTAGCGGAACACGGTGTATCCCAAGCTCAAGAACAGCTCTTGGATCAAGGTCTCCGCGATCCTGCCCTTGATCATGCCGTAGCGGAAGTTGCGCTCCTTGGTAGAAAGCCCATTCTTCTCTGCTGCGGCGGGCTTGGGGGATGGCTTTTCCTTGACTTCTACTTCCTTCTTGGTCGCGTTGTAGCAACTCAGGCAGAGGCCGCCATTGTACTTGGTGAAGGCGCCGCAGTTCGTGCAATCAGGCATGGTCAATTGTCGTATTTCTCTTACAACTCGAGTTTCACGATGCGCGCGTCGATCGCGCTCAATTTGCGGCCGAAGTGGCCCGCCAGTTCCTTCCTCGACAGACCTTCTCCGTGTAGTTGCACCAACATGGCATCGTCCTCTTCTGTCCAACGCGCGTAGGCCTGTGGGTTCTTTTCCCGTTCCTTCTCCACGGAGTATGCTTTGGGCTTTTCTTCCTTCGCCTTCGGTGGTTGCCCCACGGGCGTCGCATCGCCCAGTGCTTCACGCAGTTCAGCTCTTTCGGCCATCAGCCTCCGCGCTTCCGTTTGGATCGCATTCTCGCTGCGTTGGAATACGATGCTCAAGAATTTGAGATCGTTGGTGTGCGGCAGCACCCTGGCCAGCATCTCCTGTTCTGGTCTTTTCCAGGGCTCCTGCGAACGGGCATGTTCGGTGCGCACCACCCGGGAATTGGGCTGGTCCAACGGATAGGTCATGGGCAGGGCAAGCACGCGTTCTGCCAATTCCTTGCGGGTCTTGGCGCTTAGCCGATTGAACCCGGCCAGTGCGAAGTAGCCACTCTTCATGATGGGTCTTCGTGGCCGTTTCGCCGGTTTACTACCCAATGCTTTCAAGGCTTCATTCAATGCTTTGGTCACTTCCTTTCGGCGCAAGACGTGCGTGGGTTCGAACTCTTCCCCTGTGGCCGGGTCGCATCCCGCAGACAGCGCGCTGAGCAGTTCGATGGAGCGTTCAAATGGCATGGGGTTCCTGTATTTCGTTCGTACCAAGGTATCAATAACCCCACTCCTCATGCCTCACCGGCAGCGCATTCAACTCCTTCTTGTGCGCTTTCCACTTCGGCATGTACTTGTCCATGTACGCCACGAAGCGTTCGTTGTGGGTGTGTTCCAGTAAGTGGATGAGTTCGTGGGCTATGATGTATTCCAAACAACGATGTGGCTTCTTGGCCAGTTCCAAGTTCAGCCAGATGCGGGCGGCCTTGACGTTGCATGAGCCCCACTTGGTGCGCATGACCTTCACGCCCCATTCGGCGGCATGCACGCCCATTGCCTTCACCCATTTGGCGAAGAGGGGACCGGCCAACTCCTTTACGCGTTCGCGGTACCATTCGCGCACCACACGGTCGCGGGACTGGACCGATGCGCCGGGGTGCACATAGAGCACCATGTGCTTGCCGTTCTTCAACTCCACTTTGTGCTTGCCTGGTTGCTCTATGACACGCAACAAATAACGACGGCCTTGGTAGAAATGGCTCTCTCCGTTCACGTATTCGCGGGGTGTCTCTCGCGGTTGTGCATTGATCCGCTTCTGGTGCTTGCGGATCCATGCGATCTTCGAAATAGCGAGTAGGCGGATGCTCTGATCCGTCATGCGCAAGGGGGCCGCAATGCGCACGCGACCCGTGGGTGGGTATACCGCGAGATGCGCGTTCTTGATGTCCTTGCGCACGACATCCACGCGGATGTTGCTTACAGTGCTTTGTGAAGCTTCAGTACTCACGTTGGTTCTTGATCAGTTCAAAAAGAGTGTCGAGGTCGAAGTCAGCGGGGAGTACCTTCTTCACGGCAAGCTTCACTTCCTTCTCGCGCAGTCGATTGCCCCGCCAGCCGTCCTGTTTCACCCGGCGCACTTCCGCGTCCAACGCCAATGTCAAGGCCTCGTTGCCCTCCAAGTTGTCATAGAGCGCGCGTCTGGCACCGGTGCTCACGGTGGCAGGGTAGTCGGTGCCGCTTTCGGGTTGCTTCACTTGGCGGGTGAGGTCCACGACCTTTTGGAGGTAGGCCTCGTATTCAAGTGCGCCGCGCTTGCGGTCCAGGATCAACTGATCGAGCAGCATGGACATCTTCTCGAAGTACTTCGGATTGGTGGGCCGCTCTTCGATGATGACCCGGCGCACGTTGTTCTCGATGGTCTCCGCAGAGGCTTCCCTGTTCTTGCGGATGCTCTCCGGCAACGAATCCAATGCGTCCTTGCCGCGCTCTACGATCAGTTCCACCAACGACATGTCATCGAAAGCCGAGATCTTGCGGCTCGGGTCGGCACTGATGTACATGTCGATCAACTGCCGCATGTCGGACTCGTAGGCCTTCAGGTCGATGTAGTCCCCACTGGCGCGTTTGATCTCGTCGCGCAGGTGGGTGTAGTAGGTCACTTGCTCCTTGATGTGATCAGCTTCCTCCTTGGTGTAACCTGCTTCGCCCATCTCGTTCGCGAGGTTCGCGAAGGCCCGTATCAATGCGGCGGTGAGCTTGTACAGCGATACGCGCAGCTCCTCTGTCCGTGCCAGGTCTTCTCCGTTCTCCGTATCCCCACAGAAGAAGTGGATGAACGTGAGTTGATCCTTCGGGTGTACGGGTTCGCACAAGGCGATCACCGACTCCAGGGCGTGGTCCAAGCGTTCACGCGCTTGCGTCAGGCGGTCCTTGAGCAGGCCTTCCACATCCTGCTTGTCGTAGCCATCGAACACACCCGACGTGTAGTCGGTGATGGACCGCTCCAAACTCTTGAACAGGTCCTTGTAGTCCACGATATAGCCGAACTCCTTGTCCTCATCATCCAACCGGTTCACCCGGCAAATGGCCTGGAACAGGCCATGGTCCTGCATGCTTTTGTCGATGTACAAGTAGGTGGCCGCCGGTGCATCGAAGCCAGTGAGCAATTTGTCCACTACGATGAGCAACTTCATCCGTGCGGGTTCCTTGATGAAGAGCTTCTTCGCTTCATCCTCGAACTCCTCCGTGCTCTTATTGCCGAGCATCTTGATGTAGGTCGCGTGTTTCTCCAACTCGTCGCTCTTCCGGCCAGCACCGGTTTCTTCTCCTTTGATCTTGCCCACACTGGGCTCATAACTGGTCACGATCGCGCATTCGTGCAGGCCCGCAGCCTGGAACAGTTCGTAGAGTTTGCAGGCTTCGTAGACACTGCCCGCTACCAGGATGGCATTGCCATCCCCGGTGGATAGGCGTGGCTTGGTGCGGAAGTCCTTTAGGATGTCGAAGACGATCTTCTCCAAACGGCCCTTGGAGCTGAACAATTTGCGTAAGGTTCCCCAGCGTTTCTTCAATTCCACTTTGGCCACATCCGTAAGACCCTTCGTGGTGGCATCGAACCACTCGTCAATGCTCTGTTGGTCGGTGATGCGTTGGTCGATGTCCCGCGCTTCGTACCGCAGGTCCAGCACCACCTTGTCCTCCACTGCTTCGTTGAACTTGTAGGTGTGGATGTAGGTGCCGAAGACCTCGATGCTTTTCTGCTTGTCCTGCTTCAGCAGCGGAGTGCCCGTGAAGCCGATGAACATGGCTTCTGGCAGTATCATCTTCATGGCTGCGTGCAACCTGCCGCTCTGGGTGCGGTGGCACTCGTCCACAAATACGTACAGATCGCCTTTCGCTTTGAAGCCTTTGGGCAGCGCCGCTTTCACCGCCTCGATGAAGCTGTCGTAGTCACCGTCTTCTTGCCGACCGAACTTGTGGACCAACGAACAGATCAAGGGGTCCTCGTTCTTGTTCAGTAGGGCGATCAGTTCGGCTCCGCTGCGTGCCCGCTTCATCTGCTCACCGGCATCGCTGAACACGCGCACGATCTGCTTGTCCAGTTCGTCGCGGTCGGTGATGATGAGCACACGCGCATCCTTGACGTGTTCCCGGATCCATTGCGTAAGCCACACCATGGTGAGGCTTTTGCCGCTGCCCTGGCAATGCCAGATGATGCCACCGTCCCGGTCGACCACGCGTTGTTGTGCGGCACGCACACCGAAGTATTGGTGTGGTCTGCACACTTTCTTGATGCCGCCATCGAAGAGCGTGAAGTCGTGGATCAATTCCAAGAGGCGCTCCTTGTTGCAGAGCTGGAACAAGTGTCGATCCAACAAGTGCTGGTACTCGCCGCGACTTTCCTCCTTCCACTTCAGGTAGTACTTCTCCGGGGTCTTGATGCTGCCGTAGCGTGCGCCCTCCGTATCGTTACCGGCGATCACCAATTGCATGGTGGTGAAGAACCGTTGGATGAAACGGCTCTGTTGGTTGTCCAGATTCTGCCGGATGCCCTCGCTCACGCTCACCGACCCGCGCTTCAGTTCGATCACGCCCAAGGCGATGCCATTCACGTACAGCACCAGGTCCGGGCGTTTCTTGTTCTCGCCCAGCACGCTCACTTCCTCGGCAATGCCGAAGTGGTTCTTCTGTGGATGTTCCCAATCGATCAGCTCCACCGTTTCGCGGTTGGTGCCTTGCGTTTCGCTCACCTTCACGCCATAGCGGAGCAGGCTGTACACATCCTTGTTCACGTCGTACAATTCGCGCACTTGGTCGCCGGCCACGCGCTGCAGTTCGTGGATGGCCTTGTTGGCCAAGGTGGCCGGGTAGCGCTCTAGTAAGAAAGTGCGCAACAGGTCTTCCTCCACATTGCGGTTCTCGCGCTCCTCCCAGTTGCCGAGGTAGGTATAGCCCAGCACTTTTACAAAGAAGCTGAGCACCCTTTCCTGGGTCTTGCGCTCGCGGTCGCCGATGTTGCTCATGGCTGATCGGACTTATCTGTCTGATCGGACGGGTCTGTCCGATCTGCCTTACTCGATGATGGCGGTTCATATTTTCGTGTGCCCTTGCACTCCGGATAGCCACTGCACCCCCAGAACTGGCTCCCAAGGTTGGCGCCTTGGCGTGCGGTTCGCAGGCGCATTGGCTTTTCGCAGGTGGGGCACTTCGGGCTTTCTTCTTTCGAAATGACCGGGCGACCTTGTTGCCTGTCGCGCTCCGCCAAGCGGGCGGCGGTGAGCTGCTCGCGGAAGCCGCCCCCCTTGATGATGTCCTGCTCCAAGCGCGCCAGTAGCCGGTCCAATAAGTAGTTCGCTTGGTGGATCAAGCAGATCAGGCAGTTGGCGCGCTGGGAGGGATCCGTATGGTCCAGCCAACGGGCGTAGTCCTCGTATAGCAAGGGGGCGATGCCGGGGCGTTTGGCGATGCCACGCACCTCCAACGCCTCGGCGTCGTTCATGTGCCATTGCCGGTGCTTTTTCTGACGCAAGTAGTCCTCGTAGTCCAGCAGCAGTTCATCTTGGCTGGAGCGGGCCACTTGCACCAGCAGCAGTTCACTTTGCGCACTTGCTGCGTTGGCGCGGCTGCCCTCACCGATGTTCTGCCGACCGCTGCGAGCTGCGCCGATCAACTGGTCGGCGAGTTTGTGGCTGGGAATGAACTTGTCGCAGAAGGCCACCGTGCCGTCGTAGATCACCGTGGTGGTCTGGAAAGCCCGCAGTTTGCGATAGCCGCCACTGGGGCGCAAGCGGCCTGGGCCTTGTTCTTCCGGTGGCGTCTTGTCCATGGTTTCGTCACCAAGATGCTGCATTCTTCTCAAACCAGCCACGTCCTGCTGCACTATGCCCTGTTTTTGACCCTCTGGGTCTTGTACTCGCGAGCACCGATGTTGCTCATTCGGCCGCTGGTTTGAGTAGTTCGAACTTCACGCGATACTGATAGAAGTCGATGTGGTCAACACCATTCAGTGCGCGGCGAATGCGCCGGTCATCTTCCAACCCTATGATCAGCCCGCGCACCTTTTGGTCAGGCTCGGCAACCTCTTCCTTGATGTCCCCGATGTACCGCATGATCTGGCCTACTACCACATCGCTGGCCCGGCCTTTCTTCAACTCCACCACAAGGAGGGTCTTCTTGTCCTTGCTTATGGCCAAGATGTCAATGGCACCGGTATCTGTCTTGAACTGTTGTCCCGTAAAGCCCTCTTCCTCGTCCGTATAGATGTCGTAATCCTTTGCCAGAATGGTGTACTTCCAATTCTCCACTAGGAAGTGCTCCAGGTGTTTCTCCAGCGCGAATACCGAAGCGTCTTCCACCGTATCGTCGGTGCTTATGATAGTGGGCTGTGCTTGCCCACCGATCAAACGGTCGAGCTCTGCAGCATATTGGGTGATATCGCTTGATGTGCCGATGGAGCCCGTGCTGTTCTTCAGGGCTTCGCTCATGGCTGACCGCTCCACCACAATAGGTAACCACTCAACTTGTCTACGATGGGGTAGGATGCCTTCGGGATGGTACTGGTAGTCTCCCGTGACCACTCCGACCAAGTACTCATTGCGACCATTGGGACTCAGGATGGTATCACCCTTATTGATGCCCTTGGCGATCGTCCAGAGTGTACCGCAAGCAAGACCGGCTGCGATCTTATGCTTACCGGGGTTCTTTCCCAAGTACACTGGAATGAACTTCTTATTGAACTCCCGCCAATCCTCAGGTAGTTGCCCCGTAAGGTCTTGGTCCATGTCGAAGTCGGCTCCAATGAAGCCTCCTTTCTGGCATTCCTCAGCATGGACACTCTTCTTGCCGAGCATGATCCGCATGTATCGCTTCATTCCACAATGATCGTATTGAATATTAGATCCTTGTTCTCATCGTCCAGAGTTCCGACCAAGAACTTATCGCCGACGCGGCGTTGCTTGTAGTTGGCTATGGAGTCCCGGAAATACTCCAACATGTGCACAATAGCATCAAGTCTTGGGTAGCAGATCATGACCTTCAATGGTGCATTGGAACTGAGCAGCTTCTCAAAATCTTCAGCGATCTTTTCTGGATGGCGATTCCATTCACACTCCATGACCATAGGAATATCCTCCAAGCGTTCAAGCTCACTGTTGTTGCGAGTTGTATACCATACAACATCAAATAGCCACTCCGGGCTGTCGGCAGGTAGGCGCGATACACATACTTTAAATCCCAAAGCATGTCCGAGATCCAGTAGACTTTGATATACCGCACGGGTCCATCCATTTGTATCCAGATCAGGCAGTGCGTAGGCCGTTCTAATGGCAGTTTGTAATGCGCTCTTGATCTCTTCCTCCATAACAACACACTTACACCAACCGCGTCCTTCCCGTTAGCAACTCCTGCATCATGCCCTGCTTCAGCAGCGCCGTTTTCGCGCGCCGCGCCGCCAAGGCTTCCAGCTCCGCATCCATGTCGCTCAACACCGTGGCGATCGCGCTTTGCTCCTCAAGGGGCGGCAACGGTACCCACGGAACATTAAAGAAGTTAGGTCGCAGATTGGGGTAGGCACTTGTAGCCGTGTACTCCGTGAGTAGCCTCTGTGCTCGTTCGGTTGCGAACTGATAATAAAGGAATGCTCCAGTTGCTCTTCCCTTGGGCTTTAGTACTCGAACGAAGTTGGATGCGCATACATCAGGTCTACCATCGCACAACCACACTTTACCCAAACCGTTACCGCTTACTGTGATTACGATGTCGGCTTTATCACATTTTGCTTTGGCATACGCCGGTTCACTCAAATAGCGAGGAGCAGTATCTATGAGCTTACCTTCTGGGGAAATGTCTCCAGCCCGGATAATTCCGACAGCTCTCGGTGCATTCGGATCTCTAGCTCATGAACCCCAGAAACCGGTCACGCGATAAGCTACTTCATCCAAAGATGTCACCTCCCACTCCCCCTCAAACCCCGGCAGCCGCTGCTTGCCGGTGAGCAACTGCTGCATGGCCCCCTGCTTGATGGCCTTCTTCTTGGCGATCAACGTACCTAAGCTGTTAAGCAGAGTATCGAGGTCCGAGAGTACTCCTCCAATCACACGTTGCTCGGCGATAGGAGGATAAATCAGACTCAGATTCCGCAAACTGGAAAATGAAACTGCCGCCATTGTTGAAGAACCGGAGAGTTCTGCGATATCCTTCTGCCTGCTTCCCAAATAGTGGTAGTAGAACAGACTATCGAGGTTCCTCTTCGGTAGAAGTCGAAAGAGGTTGTTGGCTATAACTCCTTCATACCCCAAACCAAGAAGTCCAGGACTCCCATAACGCACCATGAACAAGTCATTCAGGCCCAAATGATGGGCAGGTCCAGGATCCTCGATATAGCGGCAGCTTTCATCAGGATTTGTCAGGTCGATTATTCGGATGAAGCGCTTATATCCTTCTCGCCTTTGTCGCGACTGGTTTTCCACAGCACACTGTATCCCTTGCTTCAATTGGAATACATCAGACAGATTGACGACCTCCCATTCCTTAGGCACCCTTCCCAAAACGGATGTCTTGGACCTGAGCAACCCAGATTCTTCCCCGGGATTGCTCATGACATCTGTTTGAATTGAAATTGCACTCATTAGCTCAATTCAACCGCGTCCTCCCCGTTAGCAACTCTTGCATCATGCCCTGCTTCAGCAGCGCCGTTTTGGCCCGCCGCGCCTCCAGCGCACCGATCTCCGCATCCATGTCGCTCAGCACCGTCGCGATCGCGGTTTGCTCTCCCACTGTAGGCGGCAATTCAACGGGAATGCGATCAGCGATTGACCTATTGAGATTGGTGAG
>Ga0154020_10008557_pt1 | contig 11854 bp, 8 predicted proteins | sample Klosneuvirus_201_FD_109709 | JGI IMG/M metagenome (GOLD analysis project Ga0154020, IMG submission 109709) | Active sludge microbial communities from wastewater, Klosterneuburg, Austria - Klosneuvirus_20160825_MG | ecosystem: Engineered > WWTP > Aerobic digester > Activated sludge | place... | reverse complement strand
TCAGATCCAGACACTTTTCACTTTTTTGAGGGAGAATCCATTTTGGCCACTGATAAATAGTACATAAGTACAAATGGAAAAAATTAAATGCAGGCTAAATTGTTGTAGGCTCAATTGTGGACACGCCCTAGTCTAGATGAGGTTAGTCTAAAACAAAAACACCATTAACTCGAACTAATGGGGAAAGTCCTGATCTTTGACGTGAGATTTTATCAAAATAATTTCCCTGTAAATCAAGGTCTTTTAAAGCATTTAAAGCTCCAAAGGTATTGGGTGGAATGTCCTTAATAGTGTTATAAGAAAGATTAAGATTTTCTAGTGAGATCATGCCACTCAATAAATTATAATTAATCTCTCTTATGGAATTGTAATCCAACTCTAATCCCTTTAAATGCCGCAAGTTTTGAAAGGGAAAGCTAATAAATTTAGATAATTCGTTAAATGATAAATCAAGCCATAACAGGTTTTCAAGTCCATGGAACATTTCGATATCCAGCCAAGTTATTTTGTTATCATTAAGGTATAGTTCTTTTAAATGTGTCAGCGGTCGAAATATTCCTTCGGGAAGAATTTCAATAGCATTATGGCTCAAATCTAAACTTTCAAGTGAGTTAAGGTTTTCGAAAGAATTCAAGGATAATTCTTTAAGATCTTTATCGCTGAGATCAAGATGTAACAGCGATGATAGCTTTTCTTGGGGCACATTATGGCAGGAGGAAAGCTGTAATTGTTTTATTATAACTTCACCAATTTTTCCGCGATGACAGAGATCGATTGTAGTTTCAAGGTGAGCATTAGCTTTTAAAACAAAGCCCAAAGCCAACATTAAAGATAATATCATATGAATTAAGCCAACGGATTTCATATAAACCACCAGTATTTTAATTCTGGTGCTTCTGCTTTTTTCCAAATTTGCAGCACCAAAAAAAAGTTTTGCGAGCATAAAACTTCGTCAGTTTAACCTAATCTCTATTTATTCCAGCATCAAGTATTTACCTAGAAGTGATCTCAAAAATCGCTCAGACGAGGTGTCTAGGAAGTCTCGACTGAGGCTTTTTGGGCACCCCTTTAGAGGGGACTTTGTCCCGTGGAAGTCACAAAGTGCGAGGGACTTATGACGACAATGAAGTCTCAATCATTTTTGAGACCACTTCTAGTGAGATTGAGATTCTTTCCTGATATCATACAAGTTGAGGGTAGACCCTAATGGCTTATGCCAGGAAAACAGAAGTACTTCTTTATAGGCCTCGCAGAACCATGGAGTCCTTGGGAGCCCTCGTGGTTGATTTTTCTTTCGCGTCAGAGGCTGGTGGGAAGTCGATGGTATAATGGATGCCCCTAGATTCTTTTCTTTTGAGAGCACAGCGAACAGTGAGTTCCGCGACAATGGCGATATTTCTGAGCTCTAAAATATCGGAGTTTAATTGCAAATGGGAGTAATATTCTTTCACTTCACTCAAGATATTTTGAAGCCGGTGCAGAGCCCGCTCTAATCGCTTTGTTGATCTTTGAATACCAACATAGTTCCACATGAGATGGCGAATCTCATCCCACATATGAGAGATAACCACGCGTTCATCCTCGTTAGTATCCTGTGGCATGATCCATTCCGGTGGTTGAATCTGATCTAAATTAAAATTATTGGGAAGACGAGAAGAAAAGCCTGTAGGCGACGTCTTGTTATTTTGTGTGATAGAGGCAAAGGCATTGGACGCAGTGGTCATGCATTCTAATAACGAATTACTGGCTAGACGGTTAGCCCCATGGAACCCCGTGCAGGCAGTTTCTCCTAGAGCCCACAAACCACTGATGTCTGTTTGGCCGTTTTCATCGGTTAAAACACCGCCACACAGATAGTGTGCCGCGGGCACAACGGGAACAGGTGCTTGGCTCATATCCCATCCGTAATCTAAACATTTTTGAAAGATGAGAGGAAAGCGTGATTGTAAGTAATCGCGAGAGTGGTGTCGCATATCTAAGTAAACACATTCTGCTCCTGATTTTTTAATTTCAGCATCGATTCCTCGAGCGACAATATCACGAGGGGCAAGGCTACCTAGGGGGTGCTGCTTTTTCATAAAGGCCTCGCCTTTGCTATTGATGAGTTCCCCACCTTCCCCCCGGAGAGCTTCCGAGAGAAGGAAATTGCGAGCTTCAGGATGGTAAAGACAAGTGGGATGAAACTGCATAAATTCCATATTGCTAATGCGGGCACCAGCTCTGTAGGCCATGGCAATTCCATCCCCAGTAGCTCCACTCCAATTGGAGGTATACAAATACGCTTTACCGGCACCACCGGTGGCAAGAAGTGTATGGGGACTCACAAAACTAATAACTTCTTGTTTAGTTTTATAGAGGGCATAGCTGCCAAGGCAGTATGAGGGTCCCATTTGATAAGGCCAAATTTTTTTATTTAAAATGAGATCAATGGCTAGATGATTTTCAAAAATTTGGATACGAGGGTGGGAACGTACGAGACGGAGGAGTTGCTGGTGGATGGCCAGTCCTGTTTGATCTTCGTGGTGAAAAATACGACGGAAACTGTGGCCTCCCTCACGAGTTAAATCTTGGTCAAACTCCACGCCCCACTGAATGAGATCTTTAATTCGGTCAGGAGCTTGATAAATAAAATTTCTGACTACATCTTCACGACAAAGTCCTGCCCCTGCAACAAGAGTATCAGAAATATGACTCTCAAAGGAGTCTTCGGCTCCTGAAACGGAAGCAATGCCCCCCTGAGCAAGGGCTGTATTTGTTTGGGTAAGATCAGTTTTGCACAACAGATTGACGGTACCTTGATGGGCCGCTTTGAGAGCAAAGGTCAAACCCGCCAAACCAGAGCCAATAACCAAAAAGTCGGAGTGAAATGTTTTCATGTCTGAAGCCTAATTGTAGTTAAATATAAAGCGATTCTCGCTAAATTCTATATTGACCACTGGCTTTTACTCTTCTCCGTAATTAAATGCAATACTTCCATCAAAGTCATTTTGAGGTGTGTGCGCTGAGTACTTTTTTTAGCTTCTGCCTGGCCAGAGGTGATCTATTGCTCGGTGAAAGTTCCATTTGAGGACCTGCCTTCGTTGAAAGAGTATGCGTTTGATGAAGAATTTAGTTCTGTAAATAAAATGAATCGAGGAAGTTCCTCTTGGGTCTCAAGGACTGGACTAAAAAAAGGAACGAATATTTTGTGTGAGGGGCGGTATATGTTCTTGATTCTTGGTCTTTAGTCAGGAACAATATTTGTGTGGTTAGTGGAATAAGAGATTTCCCTAGAGCAATGATGCTCTGTGTTAACCTCTAGGTTAGAGTGAGGAATTCAAGGATGAAAATAAAGATCACCGCAATCTTTGCGTTATTCATTTTGTTAACAGGATTTATATCAGTTTTCTCATTTGTAGACCGAGAGAAAGCCTTGGAGCTTCATTGGCTGACAGAGAATTCCCGCAGTCAATTGGATCTCATGGGTGATCTTTTACAAAATGATCTTGAAAAAATGAAAAATCAATTGGCTCAAGTAGCCACTCTTATGGAGTCTAATCAGACAGAAGAAGCACAAAAAAACTTAGGGATGTTTATTGCCGCTGCAGCTTTAAATTTAGATACCAATGAGTTTATTTGGAAAACACAACTACCACGCCGTTCGGCAGAAACGGGCTCATCCCCTGTATTGGCCAATGATGAGTGGGCCGCGAGTTGGGTTCAAAAAACTAAAGAATCCAGTATTGATGATAGTGAACTCAGGTTTTTCGTTTCCCAGTCTCCACAGGGGGAAATTCGTTCTGCTCTCAGTGTCCCAGCCAATGTTCGGGATCATCGCTCTGGCCAAGTCAATAAAGTTCGTTTGATTGGGATAAGATCACAAACTCTATTTCAAGATTATATTGATAAGCTCAAGGTTCAAGGAATTCATATCTTTTTAACAACGCAGTCTGGATTAACTTTAGCTCATTCCGTGTCTGAATATGTTGGCAACTCTATGGTGGGGGACCGTACTTACGAACAGATTAGAAGTCAAAAAGACACCTTTGGTACCATCATCACTCAAGATGTTCGAGGAGACGATATTCTTTCCTTTTTTGTTAAGTTACCAGTCGGTAAACTTACATTAGTGAGTCAGTGGCGCAAAGAGCTTTGGTTAGCAACAGATTGGACCTACTACGGTCAGAGTCTACTTATTATATTAGCATTAACCTTTTTAGCAGGGGCTTTGGCGCAGTATCTTCTGAAGCATTATGAATTAGATTTAGTACGCAAAGGGATTGTTGCTCCCTCCAAATCATTGAATGAGCTTTCAAGCTCTCCAGTCTTAACGACCCCTTCCGTGGTGTCTGAGTCTTCAATGGCACAATCACCAAGTGTTCAAGCTTCGACTGCAGCTGCTGCAATACCTTCCAAAGAGAAAGCACTCTCCTCTGAGGCGTCATCGTCGAGTTCAAAGGTAAATGTCCAACAACCCAAGGTTTCGCCATCATCGGTATCTCCTTCAGACACTTTGCCGATACCATCACGTCCACCACTTCTCTTTGCTACGCCACTAGCGACTCCCGAGGTTAGAGAGCCACAAGTCCCTATGAGAATTTTGGATAAGGTTGTTTCTGCTCTAAGAGCACCGCTCTTATCCGTCCTGGGGCATGTGCAAATGGCAAGATTGAACCCACAAGGTGGAGCTCTGCAATCCATTGAAACTGAAGTTCGTAATGCACGCGAAGTGCTAGATAAAGTAGGGCAGTTTAGTGGCCATGGTCATGTGCCCTCGGTGACAGTGGCTCTCTATGAAATTATTGAATCCGCTTTAAGAACTATGGAAGGTTCTTTATTACGAAACAATATTAAAATCATTCGAGAGATACCCCCGGAGTTGGCGATTAAATGTGATGTGGATGATTTTAAAGCGGCACTGATGGAGTTATTTAAAAACGCGATTGAATCGATGGAGAAAAGCCTAAAACGAAATTTATTTATCAAAGCCAGTAAAGTAAATACTTCCGTGCACCTTGAAATTGAAGATACAGGGGAAGGGATATCTTCTGAAAATTTAGAGAAAAGTTTAGATCCATTTTTTACGACTCGTTCCACGCTGGATCACTCGGGTTTGGGGCTTTCGATGGCCAGTGGTATTCTTCGGCAACATACAGCTCAGATGCAGCTCAAATCAAAAATGGGCGAGGGTACTACGATCATCATTAAACTCCCTACAAGTCAGGAAGTTGTGCAGCCCCTAGCAAATTGTATTATGCCTCGTAAAACTATCTCCAAGGAATTCACTCCTTCTTTTGAAAGGACGAATTTAACCTCCTTTGATAAGCAAGGAATGACTTTTTATGAAGGCACGAATCCGTCTGAAAAGGAGGGCGTTTCTCATCTATCTGCTGCTGTGAAGCAAGAGGCTTTTGGGACCCAACAGGAACCAATGACTCAGTCTGCTGAAAATGACATTTTAAAGTCTTTTAATTTACTGGATGATGATGATGGGATCGGCGACTTTCAATTTGGCCGCTTAGATTTTACAGATGAAGCAAAATCCCTGAATTTAGGGGAAGAAAAAGCGGCCCAGGAAGTTATGACAGTTTCACCGCCACCACCTGTAGAACCTTCCAAAAAGCTGAAGAAAAAAGATGATGGGATTGCTAAAATAAAGGTGCAAATACCCAGACCTGAGGAGAAAATCTAGTGGATTTAACAGAGTATCGATCCCAATTTGATCTTCATTTTTTAGTTCCTTTTTCGGAGGAGTATCAACGCATCAAGGTTGGATTGCGAGAGAAAGGCCACAGTGTTTTTCACTCAACCCACTTGGAGCAATTTAAAAAGGATTTTAAAGAAAGTCCAAGCCATCTGGTGATAGTTGATTGCAGTTCTATTACAGAGCCCATTGATGATTTTTTGGCTGAATGTTTAGAAATTGCTTGTCAAACAAATTTTATTTTAATGGGTCCAAGTTTATCGCGCTCTCAATATTGGAGTTATCGAGATTATGGGGTGCTGGACTATATCTCATTAGAAGATAGACTGCTGGGATTAATTGAGTGGTCTATTGATAATGCCTTGGAGCGAGTTGTTTTAAAGCTAGTGAATAAAAATTTAGTAGAAGAGCAGGAGCAACTTAAGAATAGAGTCGAACAACTTAAAGTTCAGCTACAAGAAGCTTCAACTCTCTCTCAAGGGTTTAAGGAATCTCAATCAGTCATTAAAACTCCTTCAAAAATGGAATTTCAAACCAATGAGAGCGTTCCGTCATTCCAACATGCTATTATGGTCGATGTCGAAGCTGAAACGGAAATTGATCCGGGAGAAGTCAAAGATGGCGGAATGACTCGTGACGAAGAAGGCCCTCTTGCTACTATTGACACTGCAAATTTTTTTCAAGAAGAGGATATTTCCAATTTACTCACACTTTATGAAAATACAAGAACTCGTGAAGATTTACTGCAAGTCTTTTTTCACTCATTGGAGAGTTACTGCCTTGAGGGTGCCAAGGTTTTGTATTTTAAATATTTAGAGCCGGTTCAACTATTAGTGGCTACCCATGGTTGTGGTGTGCCCGTAGATGATATTAAGGGGGCTGGAATTCGGCTCCAACCACAAGAGGTGTTGGATGCAAAAAATTTACTCCTATCTCCTCGCGGTTTCGGAAGTTTAAATAAATTACTCACAGATATTTTTCATGTAGACCAATGCTATGTAAAACCCCTTATCGTTCGTGAAGATATTGATGGATTATTTGTGTTCTTTGGGGAGTCTCTTGAAAGCTTTAATTCGATTCGGTTTAGCAATCGCTTCTCTCTATTTAGAGTTTGCTTTGAACGATTTATTTTTTTAAAGCGACAAATTGAACTTGAACTCGAAGGGATACTGGAAAACATCCGCTCTTATGAGGAGTTTCACGAGATTTTAGTTGAACGAATGGATCAATTGCAGCGGCAGCAAATGGGTTTGGCCATGATCAAGGTGAGTTTAGATCGCTTACAAAACTTGGAAGAGCAATATGGGCCAACGGCTGTTTCCAGTGTCATTAAAACTTTAGCAATGACGGGAAAGAAAATGGCTCGAACCATGGATGGTTTTTATCGGACGGCCTACAATGAGTTTACTTTACTCGCCCATCATTTAAAGCCGCAAGAAGCAACGATCCTCGCAGAGCGCTTGCGATTAGCAATGGAAAGTTTAGATATTCCTCCCATTACAGGTGCGGTAACAGTCAGCTTGGGAGTAAGCACTTATCCTCAACTGGCCACTACTCCAGATTCATTGATAAAAAGCGCTTTGCAAGCCTTAAGCGCGGCGATGACTCAAGGAGGAAATCGAGTGGGTATTGCACGAGTAATCCAACGACCCAAAATTACGAAATTTACCCCTCTCGATATCGACGGCAAAGGATAGGGTGTGTCGCGTCCTACTCTCGCTGAAATAAACATATCTGCTTTAGAAAATAACTGGCGTTTGATGACGGAGTTGTTGGGCGTGGAGCTGCTTATCCCAGTGATCAAAGCTAATGCTTATGGGCATGGAGACGCTATTGTGGCAAATCAATTGCAACAATGGGGTGCTAAGCGCTGCGCGGTAGCCATGGTAGAAGAGGCATTAAAAGTAAGGGAAGCTGGTTTTAAGGGTGAAGTTTTAACTTTAGGCCCTTTGACTTCTGATGAAATTCCTCTCCTTTCTCAGTTGCAATGTACACCTGTGATCGGCGATAAACAAAATTTGATGGATTTAGCAAAGGCTCAATTTAAGAATCCCATTCACATAAAGTGGGATACGGGGATGAATCGACTCGGTTTAAAAAGTGAAGATGTAGAATGGTTAAAAGAATTCTGGCAAGAAAATCCTGGACTTTCCATTACGGCCTTTTGTACTCATTTTTTGCAATCCATGGATTATCTCAAGGATCAGGGGTATAGTGCGCGGCAGCTTTCTGCGTTTGAGATGATTGTTGAACAATTTCCGCAAAGTCAAAATATGGAAAAGCATATTTTTAATTCAGACAGTTTTTTTGCGAATCTTGAAAAACGACGCACTTCAACTCCCTTTGGAGCAAGATTGGGGATTTCACTCTATGGGTACTCTTCGATTCGTAATCAATGGACCCAAAGGCTTCAACCTGTGATGACTTTAAAAACTCGCGTCTCACACATGACAAAAGTCCCTAAGGGACACTCCGTATCCTACAATGCGAGTTGGGTGGCTCCCCGAGATACGGTTGTGGCAATTTTGCCAATCGGTTACGCCGATGGTTATCCGCGAAGTTTGTCGAACAAAGGTCAGGTTTTTATCCATGGACGAAGGGTTCCACTAGTCGGAATCGTTTGTATGGATTATCTTATGATAGATATCACTGATTTAAATAAAGTGCGTTTAGGTGATGAGGTAGAACTATGGGGAGAAAATCTATCCCTCCATTTTTTAGCAGAGACCTCTGGAACTATTGTTTATGAGCTTTTGGCAAGTTTGACGTCTCGTATTCCGAGAAAAGCTATAAGGAGTTCACCCTAAACTCGCCACAGTGTTAAATGAGCGGGAGTGAGTATTTGTGGTTGAAGCCTTGGCTAAGTGGATTGATGAAGTTGTGTTGGGTGTGTTGAGCTCCCTCAATTCATTAATCAAAGAAATTGGCCAAATAAGTCTTTTTTTCTATAAATCCATTTATGCATCAATGCAACGACCCTACCGTATGGCCGAATTAATCCGCTACATGGAATTTATTGGTAATCAATCCGTGTTTATAATCACTCTCACAGGACTTTTTACTGGTCTTGCTTTATCCTTTCAGATTTATTTAGGATTCAAAATGTTTAATGCGGTTAATATGGTGGGACCAACCGTTGCCTTAGGTATCACAAGGGAGCTCGGCCCTGTCTTAACTGGTTTAATTGTAGCCGCTCGGGCAGGTGGTGCCATGGCCGCCCGCCTTGGTACAATGCGCGTCAGTGAGCAGATCGATGCTCTTGATGTGATGGGTATTAATACGAGACAATATTTAATTGCACCACGACTGTATGCCGCTGTGTTTTGCATGCCGCTGCTAACAGCTATATTTGATTTTGTTGCGATGGTTGGAACCTATTTTTTATGTGTAAAATTGTTGGAGCTTGATGAAGCCATTTTTTGGGAAAAAATCTCAGATATTCTAGATCCTCGTCATATCAATGAAGGACTTTTTAAATCAACGGTGTTTGGTCTGATCTTTGCCGTGATTTGTACTTATCGAGGATTTTACACCACGGGAGGAGCCAAAGGAGTTGGAGAAGCAACCAACCAGGGTGTGGTACAAAGTATGGTGATGATTATCATTCTGGATTATTTTTTAACGAATGTGATTCGAATTTATTATACTTTGTCGGGGATACAATAATGAATATAGCAGCTGCTCGACTCTCCGATAATGCCATTGAAATTACGGATCTCAAAAAAACTTTTGATGGAAAAGAGTTCGTTGTTAATGGAATGAATTTAAAAATTCCAAGAGGAAGTTTAACAGTCATTATTGGATTTTCTGGAACGGGGAAGAGTGTCTTAGTCAAGCACATGTTAGGCTTGCATAAGCCAACCAGTGGTTCCTTGAAAGTGCTGGGCGAAGAGATTTCTCAAATGAACATTGATGACTTAGTTCAACTACGTTGTCGCTTTGGAGTTTTATTTCAAGGAGCAGCACTTTTTGATGATATGACTGTTTTAGAGAATGTTTGTTTTCCGCTACTGGAACATCGTCGTACTTTCAGTGAAGATAAAGTGTTGGAAGTGGCTAAACAAAAATTACATCTTGTGGGGCTTGATCCAAAGCATTTTAATAAAATGCCCAATCAGATCAGTGGAGGGATGCAAAAGCGAACAGGTTTAGCACGAGCCCTAGCACTAGATCCAGAGATCATGTTTTATGATGAACCTACTACAGGTCTAGATCCTATTCTAACAGAGATGGTGGATAATTTAATATTAAATACTCACCAAAGTCGTAAAGGCATGACTTCCGTTGTTGTCTCACATGATCTCTCTGCAGCCTTTCGTATTGGTGATTATATTGCTATGCTTGATAGTGGGCGATGCGTTTTGTTTGGGACTCCTGAAGAGTTTTTAAAAACCGATATAGAACTTGTAAAGCGTTTTGTTAACAAAGGAATGAAACACGCATGAAATCGATTTTCCAAATGCCAGAGTTTAAGGTGGGACTACTGGTGTTGATTGTTGCCGCATTGATTGCGGTGATGTCTATGAAGGTGAGCGAAGATCCGACGGTGGGAGGAGCTAAACGCTATTGGTTTTTATCTCCCAATGCGAGTGGATTAGTTAAAAAGAGCGCTGTAAAAATGGCTGGAATTCCTGTCGGTGTGATAAAAGATATTCAACTCTCGCAGGGAATTGCTCGGGTGGATATTGTTGTGCGAGATGAAGTGGATTTGAGGCAATCGGCTAGAGCTGAAATTAAAGCGAATGGGATTCTCGGTGATAAGTATGTAGAAATTTCGCCGGGCTTGCCCGATGATCCTCCTATGAAAGATGGTGGTCAGATACTTAATGTGGATGATAAGGCTTCAATGGATGGATTGATGAGCCAGATTGCGGATATTGGAAGCTCATTAAAACTGGTTGCAGTTGCCATCAAAGAGTCTGTTGAGGATAAGGGAACAGATAAACATATTTTAGGTAGAATAGTTCAAAATGTTGAGCAATTGACGGGTGACATAGCTCACATGACTAAAGAAAACCGAGAGCGAGTAACAGACATTCTAAAAGAGATTCGGTCTGTCACAAAAAGTTTAGCGAGCTCCCTCAATAATGATGATTCGGGCTTTAAGAGAAACTGGGCGCGTCTCGATAAAATTATGAAAAACATTGAAGACGTGACCGGTAAAATCAATCAAGGGCAAGGGACACTGGGTAAGTTGATCAACGATGATAAAACAGTGGAAGAAATTAATACTGCCGTAGAAGGAATTAATAATCTTCTGGATACATCTAATAAATTGCAAACGGCTATTGATTTTCATAGTGAATATTTAGGTGGTCAAGACTCCTGGAAGTCATATATTGGATTAAGACTACAACCTGGATTGGACCGTTATTACTTTGTACAAGTTGTGGATGATCCTTCGGGAGTCAAAGAAACCACGGACACCGTTTCAACGAGCACACCTCCAGGCTCCACACTTTCAGTCAATGAAACGAAAACTTATCGTAATAAAATGAAACTCACTTTGCTGTTTGCAAAGAATTTTTATAATTTTACTTTCAGAGGTGGAATGATTGAAAATTCAGGTGGTGTGGGGATGGATTATTTTCTTATGCGCAACAAACTACGATTCACCACAGAAGCCTTTGAACTTTCTAATTTAAACCTACGAGCTTCTTTAACTTATAACGTTTATAAGGGTATTTATGTGACGGGTGGGGTTTCCGATGCGCTTAATCGCAGCTCCCGATACTCGAACTATATTGGCGCAGGTTTATTTCTTACGAATGATGATATGAAAGTCTTAATCACTAAAATGCCATTTTAAATCTAATTAGTATCTATAATATCCATTATTTTGATTAACGACACAAAGGCCAGGACCACTTTGAGAGTAACCACCATTTCCTCCGCTGCCGATACCATTGAGCGATAAACAAGATGCCGTGGGGCCGCAGGCTCCTTGCACTCCAGTATCACAGGCGATAACTACCGACATCGTTGAGCAGGTCGTGCCACCATAACCGTAATTGTAGTAGTTGTTGGGTTGGTAGGTGGTCCACTGAATGGCTTGAGGGTTCCAAGTAAACATCAAAAACCGAATGGTATTATAGTAACCATAGCCTTGTGGTAAACTTGTATTATTTAGGCAGCCAAGACCCCAGTTATTATTATATACAGGATAGCCTG
>Ga0154020_10008556_pt1 | contig 11855 bp, 10 predicted proteins | sample Klosneuvirus_201_FD_109709 | JGI IMG/M metagenome (GOLD analysis project Ga0154020, IMG submission 109709) | Active sludge microbial communities from wastewater, Klosterneuburg, Austria - Klosneuvirus_20160825_MG | ecosystem: Engineered > WWTP > Aerobic digester > Activated sludge | place... | reverse complement strand
TCCCCGTTATTCTTTTTTATTCCTTTGAGCAGGATGTGATCCATACTCCACTGTCGTTTGATGGTTCCGAACGGGTGTTCTACGATCTGTTGTCGCAAGAGATACTTTTTCAGATCGTATTTAATTCTACTTCCGTTTTCTTCCAATGCTTTTGCGTATTGAGAACGTTCCAGTATTCTTCCCCTTGCATTGGTGGTGCATTGTGACCGCACCGGACAATGTTCACAAGCTGGAGTTCTGTACTGCTTAATTTTTGTCACATAATTTTTATACTTTTTCTCATACCAGTTCCCGTTACTGCTCATCGCATTTCCTTGCGGGCAGCTATACTGATCTGTACTTTCGTCGTAGATGAATTTGTCCCCATAGTATTGTTCCGTCGGAATTTCATTTTTTCGCGGGATTTCCGGAACTGCAACATAAGTCACAATATCATCTTCTTTACAGGCGTGAAGCTGCTCTGCATTATGGTATCCTTTATCTGCCAGAGCAGTAATCTTGTCTTTTCCCAGCACCTGTTTTGTTTCAAGGGCAACACCATGCAATGCCTTGCGGTCGTTATCGTTGGTGGCCTCGAAATGAACGATGAGTTTATTTTTGTCATCAACAGCCGTTTGAACATTGTAAGCTACTTCAATGACACTTCCGTGAAGGATCATTGAACGGGCATCGGGATCGGTTGTGGAGATCTGATCTTCACCTGACTCTTCCAACCGGCGTTTGATTTCCAAATACTTTTCTTGCCTGCCCAATTGAGTTAAAATATCCTGATTAATTTCAGTGCTGCTGCGATCCTGTTCATCTGCCAGGGTTAATTCAATTAAATATTCCTCAATTTTATTGTCGATGTATTTGAGTTGACGTTCTACTTTACGAGGATTGAAATTGTTTTTCTTAGAATTAACAGCTCTGAATTTAGAGGAATCAATTGCAATTGTTTCTCCTGCCACCAGATTCCATTTCTTCATTACCTGAACAAAATAACGGAACAGATTTTTTAATCCTTCCGAATTAGTAGAACGAAATCCGGCAATTGTCCTAAAGCAGGGTTTTAATCCTTTCAACAACCACATCACTTCTACATTGCGTTCACATTCACGTTCCAGCAAACGTGACGTCCGGATACGATTTAAATAGCCATACAAATAAAGTTTTAATAAATCTTTCGGATCATAGGCCGGTCGGCCTTCAACAGCAGACCCTGCCTCCATGAAACCCAGTTTTTGAAGATCCAGTGGCCCGATAAATAAATCGATGATGCGTACCGGATGTTCCTTGGGAATCATCTCTTCCAAACTTAACGGGAAAAGCAATGCTTGCTCCCGATCAATACCTGTTTGAAAAGCCATGGTTGTTCTTTTATTAAAGATGGTTCAATCAAAAGTTAATGCAACAGAAAGAACTAAATATTTATAAATAGTTTTTGCACAGTCTGACGGTTTGCGGGCTTGCGAAGGTGGCGATTTTAACCACAAAACTTCATACGAAGAACCGCACTTCAATTATACGAAAAATTGTCATACGAAGCACTGAGCCGCCACTTTTGCAAGCCCGCTGTTTGCAGATGCCCTTCTGTTTGTTCGAAGTGGTGAAGGCTCAATATTAGTAGGGCCTCCGAAAGAATTATTGTTAGATGGCGTCATTGTCAAGTTTGCAGTAAGCCCGTGCGGTGGGAAAAATAAATTTGTAAAAAAAGGAAGGGTGGATTTTTGGGTGGAGAAAAAACACACTCTTAAAAAAATGGCTTGTGGCGTTGGCTTGCAGCATTTTTTAAGAGTGTGTTTTTTGTGGGTGGGTTTTTTCTTTCCTTGTCTGTTGAAAAGTTTTTCAAACTTTATGGTTGACAGTTCGTTTAATTATCTTATATTTGTCAACCAATAGGAATCGCAAATAGATACAACAATGGAAAATGTCTTTGGAAATAAACTGGTGTCAGCCCGAAAGATGGCTGGCATGTCCTTACAGGACTTAGAAACCAAACTTGAAAAAGTTGTGTCTCGTCAGGCATTGCATAAATACGAACAAGGTAAAATGAAACCTGATAGTCAGGTGCTGATTGCTTTGTCAAATGTGTTAAATGTGCCTGTGGATTATTTTTATTCAATTCCAACTGTGCATGTGGAACTTAAAAATATCAGCTACCGAAAGTATTCTTCTAAGATTTCAAAAACCGAACAAGTGTCGGTTGAAGAAAAGGCAAAAGAAAATTGTGAACGCTACTTGGAGTTAGAACACTTGATTGACCCAAGTGAAAAGGCAGAATACTTTGCTTACGATAATGTAATTGAGAACGCTGATGATGCTGAAACTGCTGCGAAGAAATTAAGAGAGGTTTGGAAACTTGGTTACGACCCGATTCCTGATGTGGTTGAAATGTTAGAGGACAAAGGTTACAAAGTAATTGAGTTGGATGCTCCCGATGGTTTTGATGGAATGAAAGCAGATGTTGACGGCAAAAAAATAATTGTCCTGAAAAAAAGTGTGAAGCAAGGCGAAGATGTTGTAAGAAAAAGATTTACTGCTTTGCATGAGTTGGCTCACCACTCTTTAAAGTTCTCAACCAAACTTACCGACAAAGAAGAAGAAAACTTGTGCCACACTTTTGCTTCTGCTGTTCTCTATCCTGCAGATATGGCAAAGAAAGAATTGAGCAAAGACCGTTTTCATTTTTATCAAAACGAATTAGTGTTGATTAAAGAAAGGTGGGGAATTTCTTTTTCCGCTGTTTTCTCTCGGGCTTTGCATCTCGGCATCATCACTAATTTTATTTACAGAAGATTCAATATTGGTTACAGAGAAAGAAAGTTGCACTTGAATGAGCCGGGGAAATTTATGAGTAAAGAAAAACCTGTTCGTCTTGAAAGGTTAATCTACATGGGCTTGTCAAAAGAAATTATTTCAATTAATGAAGCTGCATTCTTTGCAGGTAAAACCGTTGGAGAATTCCGCAAACAATTGCAGCAATTAGTATGAAACTATTCATCACCGATACAAATGTGTTCTTTGATTTGATGAACATAGAAGCCCTTCCCGAATTTTTCGGGTTGGACTTTGAGATATGCACAACAGATTTTGTTGTGAATGAAATATTGCGGTTGGAACAAGCGGAACAAATTCAAAATTTCATTCGGTCAAAGCAACTCACGGTGTTTAGTTTTTCTTCTGATGAAATTGATGAAGTGGTAAACCTGAAAACAAAACGAATGCTGCGAAGGATTGCAGATAAATCTGTTTTGTGGAAAGCGTTGCAGTTGAAATGCCAACTGCTCACTGGTGATAAAAATTTAAGAAACGAAGCAGAAGAAAACGGATTAGAAGTTCACGGAAGCATTTGGGTGGTGATGAAAATTTTAGATGCAAAATTATTGACTGCTGAAAAAGGAATTGAGCTGTATGAGAAATTGAAAATCGTAAACGACAGTTTACCAAAAGAAGAAATTGAAAAATTGATTAAAAAATTAAAACAATAGGATTATGGCAAGAGAACATGTAAATCACTCTGATATTGCTCAGTTTGCAAAAGACAAGGTTAATTTACCTAAAGATAAGGCTGATGATTATAGAGAACAAGCAAAAAGGTTAAGTGATAGAATAGAATCATATATCGGAGAACATCCTGACTTTACAATAAAGAGAATAATGTTGTCAGGAAGCCTTGCAAAGGGTACTTCATTGCGTTCATCAAGCGATGCTGATGTTGCCTGTTACATAAGTGGTGCTGATGTTCCCAAAGATATTAAAGCACTATTGGAATACTTGGCTGAAAAACTAAAGACTGCATTTCCAAATTTTAAGCCTGAACAAGTTAAACCTCAAACCTATTCTGTAACTGTGTCATTCGTAGGTACAGGACTTGATGTTGATATAGTCCCAATACTTTATGACGGAAATAAGGAGTGGTATGGAAATTTAGTAAGTCAAGATGATGGTTCTTTTCTTGAAACCTGCATTCCAAAGCATATTGAGTTTATAAAGAGCCGCAAGAAAAAACAAGAAGCACATTTTGCTCAAGTTGTAAGGCTTGCAAAATTTTGGGTAAAATATTTAAAGTCTGAAAACGAAAAGTTCCGATTCAAATCTTTTATGGTTGAATTAGTATTAGCTAAGTTATCGGATGAGGGAAAAGATTTTTCAGATTATCCCGAAGCGTTGCAGCATTTCTTTACATACTTAGCGAAAAGCAACATTAAAGATTTGATATACTTTACAGATTACTACGCTGCAAAAGAGTTAGGAGAATTTAAAGAACCAGTTAGAATTATTGACCCTGTGAATCCAAAAAACAATGCGTCAAAATTATATACGACTGAACAAGCAAAAGCAATTGTTGAAGCTGCTATTGATGCAGGAGATGCCATTGATTCTGCTTTAGCAGCAACAACAAAACAAGACACAATATATTATTGGCAAAAAGTTTTTGGACCAACATTTAACATTTAAAAAAATAAAATAAGTATGAATAGTTTTACAAATACAGGAACCCAAGCGTTTACAATTACACACGCAAAAAAAATTGCATCTAAAGTAGCCACAGATTTAAAGCGGTTACAACGTTTTTATAATTCTCCTTCGGATTCAGATATTCAGGCATATGAAACAGAGGCTATTGAATTACTCAAAGAAGGGTATTTAGGTACTGTTACATATGGTTTTAAAAAAGATGATAAATGGATTGAACCTACACTCCGATATACCGCAAAGGATTTTGCAAGCATGTCTGCTGTAGATGATGACCCAGGAAGGATTACGCCTGGGGTCAGTATTGAAGGAGCACAGTTTTATTCTTTTCTTACCTACAGCAGTAAATGGGATAAACTCACAACGGAAGAGAAGGATGGTGTGAAAAAATCACTTCCATTTTATAGGACTGGTGCCAATGAACCGGGTGTAAATGGGTATTTAAGTAGCGACAAAACATACACCTCAGGAGGTCAATCATTAGAACGGTCAACAGTAAAAAATTATTAATGGAAGCAGTTAAACCAAAATTTGAAGAATTATTTGAGCAGGCAATAAATTATCCTGACCCTGATATGCAGGAAAGGCTTGCTAAATTAGTTGGTCTTGATGCTGAGAAGGAGCATTTGACTAAAACTCTTGGATTGTTAGTTAATCCTGAAGGGTTAAAGAAATGGGTAAATCACTATCATCCTAAAGCAAAAAAAATTACTGATATAGTATTAAGGCGACCACCTTTAATTGTGTTGGCAGGTGATGTAGGTTCAGGTAAGTCTGAATTAGCAAGTACAATTGCAGATGCAGTTGCACGACAAGAAAAAATAGACATCACTTTATTCCCACTTAGTCTATCAACAAGAGGAAACGGAATGGTCGGACAAATGACTCAACTCATTTCTGCTGCTTTTGATTACACTGTTGAGAAAGCCAAAAAACTTCAAAGTGATGCAGGAAAAAAAAGAGGTGCTGTAATATTGTTAGTTGATGAAGCGGATTCTTTAGCTCAATCTCGTGAAAGTTCACAAATGCATCACGAAGATAAGGCAGGCGTAAATGCTTTTATAAGAGGGGTTGATAGTCTCGGAAACGGGAAATTACCTGCGGCTGTAATAATGTGTACAAACAGACCTAACGCACTTGACCCTGCAATAAAAAGAAGAGCCGCAGATATTTTTTATTTCAAAAGACCAAGTAAAATTGAGAGGCATAAAGTTTTATTTGAAACACTATCTGAACTTGGTATTAAAGAGAAGGATATAAACGAAATCGTTGATGTTACAGGCTCACAAGGTGAACGGGAATATGGGTTTACTTACTCCGATTTAATTCAAAGATTGATTCCTACTATCATATTAGATGCTTATCCAAACAAAGGTGTAACAGGTGAAAGGGGAGTTGAAATTGCCAAATCAATAATACCAACAGCACCTTTTAAAGAACAATAAAATAAATAGCAATGGCTAAGAGAAAAAATAACATACATCAAATTGATATGAAGCAACTTTTCATGGATATGCAAGAAACCATGAAGAGTAAATTAAAAACTTTAAGAAAAAATATTAAACATGAACCTACTAAAGGAGAAGGTTCTGAAACTGTTTGGATAAAATTTTTTGAAAAGTATTTACCTAAAAGGTACTCAGTTGCAAAGGCAACAATAATTGATAGTAATGGTAAAACAAGCGATGCCATTGATGTTGTTATATATGATAGTCAATACACGCCATTTATTTTTAACGATGATGGAGTAAAATATATTCCTGCTGAAAGTGTTTACGCTGTTTTTGAAGCAAAGCAAGAAATCAATAAAGGGTTATTGGAATATGGAGGAAAGAAAATTGAAAGTGTTAGAACATTATATAAAACAAGTGCAAATGTTGTAGATAAAGGTGTTTCAAAACCGCCTCTCCAACTTTTTACAGTATTAGGAGGCTTTCTTTGTTTAGAAAATGGGTGGCAAAAATCAATAAGCGATACTAAACCTTTTAGTAGTTGTATGGAAAAATTAAATAACGACCAGCTCGTAAATATTGGTTGTGTTTTAAATGATAAATCATTTATATCAGAGTCAAACGGAACAGGATTAGCAATTAAATACAGTACACCAGAGGAAACTTTAATATACTTTTTCTTAAAACTTGTTTTGGAACTTCAGAAGCTTGGTACAGTGAGACCAATTGATTTAAATAAATACATTGACCAATTAGATTCACAATAAAATGAATAGAAAAACGCAATACGCAATTAATGGTGCAATTGGCGGAACGCTGATTGCAGCAATTATTAATGCCTTCAAACAGCATAACAGAATGCAAGAAAATCTAGAAATAAAATTTAATTGGACTGAACTGCTTAAAGCAAGTGGAAAAGGTGCTTTAATTGGCGGTGCGGGTGGTTTGGTTGTCGGGGCAATTGTTGATGAAGTCAATGCAAATACCAAAGCAATAAACACAGATGCTTACCTAAGTTCTTTTGCGTTTGCAGTTCAAGCAGACAAAAATTCTTCTCTTTACAAAGTGAGTGAGAGAAAGTGTGAGCAAGTAATAAAGTTCATTGAAAAGGAATTTGCTTTTGAGCTTTCAGATGTTCCTTTTCAATGGGGTTCAAATGCAAAAGGTACAGCCATTGAAGGGAAGTCGGATTTTGATATTATGGTTCGTTTCCATCGGAACAGTTTTACTGTTGAAGAAATGTACTTCTCTGTGTTAGATGCTTTCAGAGAAAAATTTAATGACAATGCAATTATTGAAGTAGTTGACCAGAAAAAATCTATCGGACTTGTGTTCAGTTTAAAAGGTGAAAGTGTGAGAATAGATGTTGTGCCAATGAGAGATATTGATACTAATCCAAGGAATACCGCCTCTAATTTATATATAAACAACAAAGGGTTGTTTTCAAAACCTACAATTACTAAAACCGATATTCCGTTACAAGCATCGCTTCAATTAACGCCTATACAGAAGAAACTTATTATCATGCTAAAGAAATGGAAGACTGATAATGATGTGCCTATAAGTTCATACATGATTCAATTGTTTGTTGTCAAAGCATATGAAAAAAATAAGTATAACATTCCAAAAAAGTTAACTGATAAGTTGATGTTGGTTTTGGATTTTATGGCTGAGAATATAAGTACAATTAGACTTGTCAGCCCTGAGAACACAAATAATATTGTCAGCGATATTCCAGTTACGGATAAAGATACCATCAGAAAAAAGGCACTCAAAGTAGTTGAAGAGTATGAATACCACCCTAACACAATACAATCATTCTTTGTATTGGAGAATTAATGTCAGTTAATACAAAATAAAAGCAGCCCCGTTTTCGGGGCTGTTTTCATTTATGGTTTTTTCTTTTGGGTGGTGAAAACACTCTTTCATTTTTTTTCGGGTTGGCTTCGTGTGTCGGCAAAAAAAATGAAAGTGTGTTTTGTGCGTTGGAGTGGTTGGGCTTTTTTTACAAATTTATTTTTAGCGTTTGCCATTCAAAGCGGTGTCGGTTGTTCTCCGTCTTAATCCCAAAACTGTTCATTTAAAGTCCAAGTGTTTGATGTCTGCACGGTCGCCAATAGGGTTTCTGCTAACGGTTTGTGGGTTTAAGAAGTTGGCGATTTCGGAGCACTAAACTGTCTGCCACCACAAATGTTTGATTGGAAAACTGAACTTGATTTAACCACTGAACCGCCAATTTCTTAAACCCGCTGTTACCGGATGCCCTTCTGTCTGTCCGTAGTGGTGAAGTTTCAAGTCCGCACACGTTTTGTCCGAAGCTCACTACATTCAAGGCGGTGTCTGTTCGTGTTAGCACTGTGCGTTTGGGTTTTTAATTTTTTGGGGATGGGAGAAATTTTTTAGTTCAATTTTTTTATTGTGGCGAAAAAAACACTCTCTTAAAAAAAAATGCCTTTAGCGTTGGCTTGTGCGTTTTTTAAGAGTGTGTTTTTTTGTGCGGTGGTTTCGTTGTTGTTTTCTTATGAGTTGTGTCTAACTCAAGTTTAATTTTAGAATCCTCTGCTGGAATAAAATCAAGTTTCGTTGGGACTTTTATTGACTTCCACTTTTCATCAAAATTTTCAATTGAGTAACCATCTTGAAAAACTACTGTTACTAATCTGTATAAACTTGCGAAAGCAAAATAATTTGCTGCATCCCCATAAAACTTTCCATCCTTTTTTAGTGGATAGCAAGTAACCCACTTGAAATTATCCAATAATGTTTTCTTGGCATCATCAAACTTTTTGAATGAGAATGTTGAAGTAGTTACGATGGTTGATTGTATTCCTAAATTTTTAAGAGTTAGAAAAATATCTTGGTAAGCTGTGCAATATGCAACTACAAAAATTATATCTTTGCCCTCTAACTTTTTTTTGTTATGAGTTAAGTTCAATTCTCTTGAAATGTTGCCATAATCTTTTTCTTGGATTTCAATTCCTTCTTCGCATTTGTGGTCGGTGCTAACTTTGTCCCAATTCTCTTTAAACTTCTCTGATGTAATCTGTGAATAAATTGTATCAAAGTGAATCATAGAAGCGGTCTTTCCTTCATGTTTTAAGTGGTCAACCAAAAATTTTGCTTCTTCTTCAGCGTTTACAAAAAATCTATAAACCTGATTAGTTACAGTTTTCACATTTGGTGATGCAGCAACCGTGCAAAGTAAAATTGCCTTTTTGTTCTCTGTGGCTAATAGCTCTGAAAATACTTTTGATAAAGGTTCGCAAACAACACTCATTGTGCAAATAAAATATTGGCAACCATTTTTTAATTCATTTTCAACCAGCTTCTTTCCGATTTCAAATTTGTTTTTGTGGTCAAGAAAAATCAATTCAAACTTGTCCATCTTATCACGGACTTTAGAAAATGCGTTTCCGAAACCTTCTAAGATTAATTCAACATCTTGTTCAACAATTTTATCTGCATCATGCAATGGCAGTAAAACTGCAATCCTAATCTTGGTATTCTTAGTAGGTGGTAAAATAGGGCTTTTCGCCATTTCAAGTGCAGTTTCAAGTTCATCAATCCTGTGCTGATATTCACCTTTTAACTTGTTGGTTGCATACTTGCGAAAGATGATAATTGACCAAATGAGAATTACTAATCCAATTATTGAAAACTCGGTAATCCAAAAATATGGCGAAGTATATTTGATGATTAAGGTTGCTGCGTAAGAAATACCCATTATAGTGGCAATAAAGCCAAGCATCTTCCAAAATATTGAAGCTAAACCCGAACCTGTGTTATTGTCTTCTGTTTGCATTTAAACTTCTCTATTTAAGGACCAATGAATAAAATGGTTTTGCAAGAACTCAACAATCTTGTTTAATAGAAATCCTACAAGTCCAATCATAAAAGTAAGTGCGTAAACTTGTGGGTAATGAAGGTTCTGCAATTCATCATTTATTAAACCTCCGATTCCCTGTTTGCTTCCAAGGTGCATGTATTCTAACACTGTTACAATGACGATACAATATGATAAGCTAACTCTAAAACCTGATGCAATGTCTGGAAGTATTTCGTAAAAAGTAACATTAAAGAACCGTTTCAATTTGCTACTTGAACCGCTTATAATATGATAAGATAGAATTCGTTCTTGCTCTTGTTTTGCGATGCCATAACGAATATGAAGAAGCATTATCAAAAAACTTGGATAAGTTGCTAAAATGAAAATGATTTGTGTTGATGTAGAACCAATCAATAATGAAACACCGGGAATTAAAAAGGTAACCGGAACAGACCTAAAGAAATCAACCGTAGGTTGTGATAATGCCCAAACTTTTTTATTGAAGCCAAGCATGAAGCCAAAAAGAATTCCACCAACAAGCGAAAGAAAAACAGAAAGAAAGATTTGTTTAAATGTTTGAAGTAGTGCTGTAAGTGCAGTTGAATTACTAAGCAATTCAATGAATGTTTTACCAATAACAGATGGTGAGGGGAAATTGAGATTTGCAGGTGCAAAAAAATTGATAAGGTAGCTTACTATCCATAAAAAAACTGGAAGTAAGACAAACCCCAAAATCACATAAGTGTTATACCGTTGTAAAAATTTATTCATTCAGCGATTGATTAAATAGTGAAAGTAGATGTTGCTTATATGCAATTACCGATGGATGGTTTAATAATTCATATCGTGGAAATGTCAGCGGAATATTAAAGTCGGCTGCTTTCATTGAATCTTTAAGTAGGGTTTGAGATTTTGTAATGAAAACTGTTCTGTTTGCTAATAATGCAGCTTCGTCTAAGCTATGAGTAACAAATAATACTGTCGGTTTCTCCGTTTCAAATTCTTTATACAAAACATCCCATAAATTTTTTGTGAGTTCTAAATCAAGTCCTGCAAATGGTTCATCAAGCAATAACAAATCAGGTTGGTAGCTTAAAACAACTGCAAGCGAAAGTCGTTTTTGCTCACCACCTGAAAGTTTATAAGGATAGGATTTTGTTCTGTGAGAAAGATTGAGAGATTCAATTAAACCGTTACAATACTTGCGGGTCATTGGATTTAGTTCTCCTCTAAGTTTCAGAGAGTAAAGAACATTCTGTTCAACTGTCAACCAAGGGAAAAGCATTTTCTCCGATGATTGACACAAGTAACCAAGTTTTTTATAGGGGTGTCCTTTCTCAATTTCATTACCATTAATCTTTGCTTTGCCTGTTGTTGGTTTGATAAAGGAAGAAATGATTTTGATTATAGTTGACTTACCTGCACCGCTATATCCCAACATAGCAACAACTTCCCTTTCATTGATTTTAAAATTTAGATTTTTTAAAACCTCTGTTTTTGGAAAATCAAATGAAACGGAAACGTTTTCTAATTCTATTGTCATTTAATTATTGGTTTTATACAAACATCCTCTGCATTTGGAACTGTGGTTATTTCTCCTAAAGTTTTAAGAACAGAAAAATATCCATTTAGATTTTCATAGTTGATTTCAGTTGACAATGACATTGGCAGAATGTGCATTACTTGTGCAACATTCATATCCAAGTTTGTTGCCCTTGAAAGAATTTGTCTTGCCTCATCAGGATGCTGATTCATAAACACAACGGCTTTGTCCATTGTTCGGAAAAATGCTGCTGCTGTTTTAGGATTATCGTTTAACCACTTTGCATTGACCGCACCAATACCAATTGGATTTGGTGTGTATTGCTCCACATATATTGAACGGAATATTTCTCTGAAATTATTTTTTATAATACCCAAAGTCAAAGTTGGCTCATAGGCAAATAGTCCATCTACATCACCTCTTTCCAATGATTGAATATGTAATGGTGGGTCAAGCTCAACAAAAATTGGCAATGGCAGGTTGGGGAATTTTCTTTTGAATACATCTGCAAACGAATTCTTGGCGGTTGTTCCTGGAAACACACCAACTTTTTTACCTGATAGTTCTTCAAGTTTCG
>Ga0154020_10008555_pt1 | contig 11855 bp, 7 predicted proteins | sample Klosneuvirus_201_FD_109709 | JGI IMG/M metagenome (GOLD analysis project Ga0154020, IMG submission 109709) | Active sludge microbial communities from wastewater, Klosterneuburg, Austria - Klosneuvirus_20160825_MG | ecosystem: Engineered > WWTP > Aerobic digester > Activated sludge | place... | reverse complement strand
GGCAACTACAAACAGGCCCGGGAATATGGTCTGACCTATTGGTTCGAGGAACCGAAGGTTGATCTGGAGGAGTGCGTCGAGCGTGACCTGACCTATGGCGCGCCGCTGTATGCCAAGGTCGCCCTGCACAACCGAAAGACCGACGAGCATAAGGTCGACACGATCTACTTCGGCGAGTTCCCGCTGATGACGGAGAACGGCACCTTCATCATCAACGGCACCGAACGCGTCGTCGTCTCGCAGTTGATCCGTTCGCCGGGTGTGTATTTCAACGCCGAGGACGATGTCAACAGCGGGCGGAAACTGGCCCAGGCCAAGCTCATCCCGGATCGCGGCGCCTGGATGGAGTTCGAGACCCGCAAGAGCGACTATTTGGTGCTCAAGTTCAACCGCAAGCGCACCATCCCGGTGACGATTCTGCTGCGCGCCCTGGCGGCGGTCGACGACGGCGTCTCGAGCGATGTGCTCAAGACCGGCAGCGAGGATGAGATCCGGGCCCTGTTCGCCGACGTCGACACGAACAAGGACCACGCCTACATCGATGCGACTTTCCGGCAGGAGCCTGAGTGGGCCAACCGCCCCTCGCGGACCGTCGCCCAGGAAGCGCTGATTGAGTTCTTCCGCCGGGTCCGTCCCGGCGATCCACCCACCCTTGATAACGCCAAGGAATTCATGCAGCAGCAGCTGTTTGACCAGCGGCGGTATGACCTTGAGCGGGTGGGGCGTTACAAGCTGAACAAGCGCCTGGAACTTGACGGAATCGTGCCGCTCACCCATCGCACGGTGACCAAGCTCGATGTCATTCGCCTGATCAAGCACCTCATTCGAATCAACAATGAGGAGCTTGGACCGGACGACATCGACCACCTTGGCAACCGGCGGGTCAAGACCAATGGCGAGCTGATCCAGAACAAGCTTCGGGTCGGTCTGCGGCGCATGGAGCGCATGGTCAAAGAGCGCATGTCGATGCCCGACAACGACTCGCCTTCGCCGGTCAACCTGATCAACATCCGGCCGGTGGTCGCCGCCGTGCGCGAGTTCTTCGGCTCTTCGCAGCTCTCGCAGTTCATGGAGCAGACCAACCCGCTCTCCGAGCTGACCAGCAAGCGCACGCTTTCGGCCCTGGGCCCGGGCGGTCTGCGACGCGAGCGCGCAGGCTTCGATGTCCGGGACGTGCACCATAGCCACTACGGCCGCATCTGCCCGATCGAGACGCCCGAAGGTCCGAACATCGGTTTGATCGGACGCCTGGCCACCTACGCCAAGGTCAACGCCTACGGCTTTCTCGAGACGCCGTATCGCAAGGTCAAGCGCGAGGTGGACAACAAGGCCGAGCAGAGCGAGGGCCGCACGCTGCGCGAGGACGTGATGGACAGCAAGGGCGACAACGTCGCCCAGGCCGGGACGGTCATCGATCATGAGCTGGCAGTCAAACTGGCCCGCTACAAGTCACTGGAAATGCTCCCGGTGAATCCCTACATCGTGGCGGAAGCCATCTACATGTCGGCCGACACCGAGGACAAATTCACCATCGCCCAGGCCAGCGCCAAGACAAACGCCGTGGCGGAGCTGACCGAGAACCGCATTTCGGTGCGGCGCAACCAGAAGTTCGTTTTCGCATCGCCCGATCAGGTCGACTATGTCGACATCGCGCCAAACCAGATCGTCGGCATCAGCGCCGCGCTGATTCCGTTCCTCGAACACGACGACGCGAACCGCGCGTTGATGGGTTCGAACATGCAGCGCCAGGCCGTGCCGCTGCTCATGCCGCAGGTCCCGATCGTGGGCACCGGCGTTGAACGCCAGGCCGCCACGGAAAGCGGGCAGGTCATCCTGGCCGCCGAGGATGGCGAAGTCACCAGCGTCACCGGCCGCTCGATCGCGTTGCAGACCGCCAAGGGCAAGAAAGTCTACAACCTGCGCAAATACAACCGCTCGAACCAGTCGACCTGCATCGACCAGCGCCCAACGGTCCAGAAGGGCCAGCGGGTGAAGAAGGGCGAGGTCATCGCCGATTCGTCGAGCACCCAGAATGGCGAGCTTGCGCTCGGCCAGAATGTGCTGGTCGCGTTTGTGTGCTGGGAGGGCGGCAACTACGAAGACGCCATCCTCGTCAGCGAGCGGCTGGTGCGCGAGGATCATTTCACCAGCATCCACATTGAAAAGCATGAGATCGAGGCCCGCGAGACCAAGCTGGGCGCCGAGGAGATCACCCGCGACATTCCGAATGTCGGCGAGGAAACCCTCAAGGACCTCGACGAGAACGGGATCATCCGGATCGGGGCCGAGGTGAACCAGAACGACATCCTGGTCGGCAAGATCACCCCCAAGGGCGAGAAGGAACTCTCCCCCGAAGAGAAGCTGCTCCGGGCGATCTTCGGCGAGAAGAGCCGCGAAGTGAAGGACACCTCGCTGCGTCTGCCCAACGGCGAGCACGGCAAAGTGGTTGAGGTCAAGGTCTTTGACCGCGACGATCATCGCGACCTGCCAGCCGGGGTTAACAAGATGGTCCGGGTCAGCATCGCCCAGCGGCGCAAGCTCACCCAGGGCGACAAGATGGCCGGCCGGCATGGCAACAAGGGTGTCGTGTCGCGGGTGGTCCCGATCGAGGACATGCCCTACCTGGCTGACGGCACGCCGGTCGACATCATCCTGAATCCGACGGGCGTCCCGGGCCGGATGAACCTGGGCCAGATTCTCGAGACCCATCTGGGCTGGGCGGCCGACCGCCTGGGCTTCCGCGCCATCACCCCGGTCTTCGACGGGGCAAGCGAGGACGAGCTCGAAGCCGAGCTGTGCCGGGCCTGGCTGATTGACTTCGCGTATCGTGATGTCACGAACCGCGCCTGGACGGCCCTGGGTGAAAACAATATCGACACCGAGACCATGCGCGACGACCACGACGCGCGGATGGCCTTCCTGTCCGACTGGCTCGCCGACAAGAGCTACGACCTCGAGCAGGCGGCGATCGACGAGGCTTACGCCCGCCGGATCACCCTGATCGAATGGCTGCGCGAGAAGGGCTTCGACCCCGAGGCGCTGCTCGTCTTCGAGGCCGACAAGCGCAGTGTGGCCGATCGGATGGCCAGCGACAAAGCGGCTGTCGAGGCCTGCCTGCGCCTGTGGATGGAAAAGCACGGCCACAAGGTGTCGGCCAACCTGGGCGAGCAGAAGCTGCGCGACCGCGCGGCCGAGGTCAGCCTGGAGACAAACGATCCGCTGCCGACCCTCGGCAAGCTTCGGCTCATCGATGGCAAGACCGGCACATCGTTCGACAGCCCGGTCACGGTCGGGTATCTGCACATGCTCAAGCTCGCCCACCTGGTCGAGGACAAGGTGCATGCGCGCTCGACTGGCCCATACTCGCTCGTGACGCAGCAGCCCCTGGGCGGCAAGGCCCAGTTCGGCGGCCAGCGCTTCGGCGAAATGGAAGTGTGGGCGCTCGAGGCGTACGGGGCCTCGCACATGCTTCAGGAGATCCTGACCGTCAAGTCCGACGACGTGCAGGGACGGGTGAAGACCTACGAGTCCATCGTCAAGGGCGAGATGATCGAGGAGCCCGGGATTCCCGCCTCGTTCAAGGTGCTGGTGAAGGAACTGCAGTCGTTGGGCCTGTCCGTGGAGGCCATCAACGAAGCGGGCGAGATCACCCACTTCGGCAAGGACGACGAGCGGCGCGCGCCGCCCAAGCTCGGCATGGGCCTGATGGGCATCGAATCGGGCGACCGCTTCTAGAAGTCAAGCAGACAAAGAAACGAGACCAGCATCTCCGCGCGAAGCGCGGAGATGCTGGTCTCGTTGCTTTTTACGGGAGTGGCGTCTTCTCGGCGATGGCGCGAAGCTCCACCGCATAGGCCCGGCCCCACTGCGATTGTTCGCGGGCCGACAAAGATGTGACGGCCTGATTGAGACGCATGCGGGTGACGGCCGACATTTCCTCGGGTGGGCCGGCGAGATCGGGGATGTCGGGATGGGCGGCGATCCAGTTCGCCCGGCGCGCCTGCATCATCATCGTCATCTCGGGCAGACGTTGAACAAGGCTCGCGCGTGGGCGCATGTCGGCGGTGTAGAACACTATGACGGGAGTAGCGTTCGGCGCCGTTGGGGGACTGAGAATGGCGTCAACCATGCTGTCCAGGCCCCGTCTGAAAAGCCGCAGATCTATCGTGCGGACCTCCACCGAGAGCCGGGCGATGATCGGGATGTCGCGCAGGGTATCCGGGCCACTGTCATCGGTCAGGGCTGCCACCCGAATGGGCGCATCCAATCCGCGAAAGAACAACAGATCGTCCCGGGTGAAATAGTCGATGGCCCGGACGAAGTTTGCTCGAAAGTTGTCCCGGTTTTCAACGATGCTGCTGATGTATCGGTCGATTCGAAGGCCTCGCTCGAAAGATGCCAGCGACAGCTCTGGCGGCCAATCCGTTGCCATGAGAGGGTCAGACAGGTGATGAAACGAGCGCTGCCGGAAAGCGGCAAAGAGAACGGCGCCTAGGGCTTGGCGGCGGGCTGAAGATAATCGGACGCCCCCCAGCCGGCAGTGCCATCTGTGTCCTTGAGTTTCCACCAGGTCAGGCCATCCGCCGCGGTGGGGCCACCCACGACCTCATAGACACTGCCCTCGGCGAGACTGCGGATGCGCTCTGCCGTGCGCGACGCTTCCTTGCGGAAGTTCAAGCCATTGGGCCCGGTCGAGACGATGCGCACATAGCCGCCGACCAGCACACTTGGCGCGCCTGGCGTCGCCGGAGCCCCTGGAAGCGGCGTTGGGACGGGCGTATTCGTGGGCGCGACGTAGGGCGTCGCGGTGGGCGGAATGCGCTCAGTTGGGGCGGTCGTGGCGATGACGAAAGTCGCGGTGGGGGCCAGGGCCAGATTGAGCCTGGCAGGCCGATTGTCGTTGACAAAGGAAGCGGCTGCGCCGCAGATGAACAGCACGAACGCGGCGCTGACCAGGGCCGGGATCCAGGCGGGGACCGCCTGGCGCGGGGTCTGGCGCGGTTCACGTGGCAGGCGTGTGAATGGGCGCAAATCCTGCTCCCACTCGATCTCGCTGTTGTCGACGCCCCCACGCCGATCGGGCGATTTCTGAACTGACATTCGGCGATTATAGCGACTCAGTAGCGGCCAATGGCGTCGAGGCGATCGTCGCTCATCCCGAAGTAGTGGGCGATCTCGTGGCGCACGGTCCGGCGGACTTCCTCGCGCATGGCCGCAAGGGTTTGACATTCGTCCTCATGCGCGCGCTGGAAGATCGTGATCAGGTCGGGGACAGCCAGGTTGTAATCGCCCAGGCGCTCGGTCAGGGGGATGCCGTGATACAGGCCAAAGAGCTCATCCTCCGGATCGTCGGCGAGATCGAAGTCGTCGTCGTCTGGCGCATAGCGCACCTCGATCTCGAGGTTTTTGATCTCGGCCTTGAGCGCCTCGGGCAGTTCATCGACCGCCTGCCAGACCATCTTCTCAAACTGCTTGCGATTCACGCGCATGGTTTCGGTAGATTTCCGGCAAGATCACAATCCCCGCGCGCAGCGCGGGGATTGTGACCTTGTCAATCAGAATGGCAGCCCAAGCGAGGCCGTCAATGCCTGGCGGGCGATGACGATGAGCATGATCTCGTTGAAGGTGAGAAAGGCGCCGATGGCGATTGGCCATTGCAGTTGCCGCCACGAGTCCATCGCGCTCTGGCGTTTTGTGGCCAGCAGGACAAAGAGGGTGTTGACGATGGTGAGCAGGCCAAAGGCGCCCAGAGCGCTCAGGGCCGCCAGCGGGCCATACAGAAAGGCGGGTTGCCACAGGGTGACGGCGACGACCCCGGCCGCGATCAGGAGCAGGCGGCCCACCTCGCGCCAGGAAGACACCGAGGCCTGGGTCGAGATCAGTTCGAGCTTCCACACGGCCGAGTTGAAGAGCGCCACGACGCAGGCGCCCAGCGACACGCCCATACCCGCGCCGGTGACCAGGCGCAGCCAGTTCTGGGGTGTGTAGAGTAGTTCCTGGCGGGTCGCGAGCAGCATGTACGAATTGAAGCCGTCAAACCCCCAGGCCAGAAAGAGGCCGATCAAGGCGAAGGCGTAGGGAAAACGCGGGAAGTTGGCAAAACGGCGGGGCTCAACCACCATATAGACGGTGATGGTCGCCAGGGCGGCCGTAAACATGCCCGTGTCGCGCGCGCACAGGGGCAACTGCGCGCCCCCGATGATGAACGAGCGGTCGGGGATGCGGTGGCAGACCGCGTAACCGACGGTGTTGGCGAGCTCGCCGACCTGGCCCGGCAGGGCCAGCGCGAGCGCTGCGACTACGGCGAGGACGGCCAGCGGCCAGTAGTTCAGGGCCGGGGTCGTGGGGCGGGCGGGGCGGCGGGCGCTCATGGGCCGGGGTTCCTCCCGATCAGAATAATGATGAGGGCGATGGCGACCGTCCACAGCAGCGCGCCATCGCTTTCCAGGGCGATGAAGAGGCCCGCCAGCGGCCGGGACAGGCGGGTCATGGCGCCCACCAGCGGACTGATGACAGGTTGGAGTGACAAGGGCGCATCGAGCGCTGGCTCGAGCGCGCGGAGCCGGGCCGGCAAACGCGATCGAAATGCCCAGACCGTGGCGCCAAGCGCGATCCCCGCCGTCCAAGTCAGCCAGCCCGCCACGCCTGTCGCGGCGAACGCGACGGCCAGCGAGCCGCCGAAGAGTGCGGGGGCCACGCTGGCAACGAGCGCGGTGATCAGCAGCAACAAGGTCGCCCCAAGTGCCCAGCCCTGCCGTGAGCGTAGTCGAAGGGGCGGGTCAAGCCGGGAGGCGGCGGTCTCGGGCGAGGCGCGGGAGACGATGCGTAACGCATAGAGGGTGATCAAGGCGTGGGCGAGCGCCCAGGCGAGACCGATCATGAGCGCGCCAAGACCAGCCACGCGGGCCATAAGCCCGTCCACCGCCCCGGCTCGGGCGACAAATCCGACGGTCAGCGGCGGGCCGACGAGCAATAGCGCGCCGGCGATCACGCCGGCCAGGGCGACCCCGCGCAGGAGCGGCGATCGATGCAGCGGGCCATAGTCGCGCCGAAGCAGGGCGCTGCCCAGGGCAAAGGCGATGATGGCGGCGGCCAGCGGGGCCGGCTGCGAGGCCGCGGCGCCAACCACGCCCAACGCAAGAATGCCGCCCATGGCGCGCGGCGCGGACCGGGCGGGATGGGGGTCCATTGCCGCGCGAGCGAGCTGGATCAGCCCGGCCGCGAGCGCGACGGCAAGAACCCAGTCGGGCAGGGGCGGGGCGCCCAGGGCCGGCAGACGCAGGATGAGGATCAGACCGGCCACGGCTGGAGCGAGGGTGGCCCAGACATCCGAGTCGAAGCGGCCCGGATCGCGGGCCGTGGGGTTTTCTTCGTGGAAGATAGACAGGCCATGCCGCAGGGCAACAGCGACCCCCAAGAAGCCGACTTGTCGGGACCCGAATTGGGTGAGCGGGAAATACAGGCTGGTTGCGGTGGCGGCGACCGCGGCCACGGCCATGACGGCGAAGGTGGTGGATAGCAGGAGCAGCAGCCCGTTGCCGGCAACCCGGCGCGCGTCCTCGCCCCGCATGAAGCGGCGGGCGGTGGCGAAGAGATCGGCCAGGCCGATGCCTGCCAGCAGGCCGATCACGTTGTAGGCCGAGGCCGCCAGGCCAAGCGCGCCAAAGGTGGCGGCGGCCATCACCCGCTGCCAGGAGGCGGCCCGGCGGGTCAGCGCGCCGGCGAGCTGGGCGACGGCCAGGGCGAACAGGATGCCGGCTGCCAGCGCGTCGGGCCGGATGAGCATCAGCTCGCCCAGCACCGAGACGGGAAACCAGGCCCCGAACAGGGTCTCTTCACGGCCGGCCCCGGCCAGGACGATAAGCGCGAGCAGCGCGGTGATGCCGCTGCCAATGACGTCCGGGACCCATTGCCAGGGCCGCAGGCGCGGGAAGCGGGTGAAAAGGAGGCCGATGGCCGCGCCCACAAGCGGCAAAACGAACAGCGCGACCATGATCACGCGGCGAGTTTAACACGCGGCAGGCGTCGGGTTTGGCCGGGTGGGGCAGGTTGGTAACGTTGATAACGTTGATAACGTTGATAACGTTGGTAAGGTTCGTCAGGTTTGGTCAGGTGGCTAAGGTTTGATCAGGTGCGCGGTGGAGCTTAGGATTTAGCCGGCCAGGGTACTCTGCGCGTTCGCCAATTCAGCCTCGCGGTTTTGGCCGCCTGGCCCGACCGCGTGAGGTGGGGCCCACCTCCCAGGTGGGGCCCACCTCCCAGGTGGGCTCCACCTGCCGCCGCCATCATCCTCGCGGACAGGCGCCCGCCGCCGAAAAAACCTCGTGGGCAGGCGCCACTGAGCCGACGCTTGATCGAGCCGCTGGCGCCTTCCCGCGAGGTTTTCCTGCCGCAGCCATGGGCTGCCGGTAATGCGCGGAGAACAGTTCGCTATACTCGATTAGCGCCATCCTAAGGTCAGGAGGAAGAAATGCCGGAGTTCTATGTCGTGGGAGTAATGAGCTTGGCGGCCGACATACGACTGTATGCAGGCGGCCAGGCTACAAACGTCGACCTCGTTGAGTGTGAGCACTGCGGGCGCAACAACTGGCATGTCCCAGACACAGTCGAGGTTCAACTGGATCACCTGGGAAAGCGCGGTTTCGTTGAATCTCTTTGGAATTCGGGGCTCCTGCGTATCTTCCGAGAGGACCTACTCGAATTGTGGGAGCGTCGCGGTCTTTCCGGACTGGAAAGAAAACCTGTAAAGATTGCCTCTTGGTCTCGTAAGCCAAACAAGCCATTGCCGCCGAGTATCCCAAAGTACTATGTTCTTACGCCACATAACAGGGTACGGCTGAACAGGCCCATCCTGACGGGACCCATCTGCCCCGTCTGCGGAATCGGCGACTATGACTTTCCTCGGCTGGGCGCTCATCTTGCTTCAGGAATCCAGATTGATGGCACCTCGTGGGATGGGTCGGACTTTTTCGGCCTGCCGGGATACGCGCATGTGTATTGCTCACGCCGCGCAGCCGAGATCACATTGGCCGGCGGATTCAATCGACACATCGTGTTCACGAAACAGGGCGACTTTCATCGTTGGGAAGATTTCGATATTCGAAAAGGATGGACCGCGAAGGCGTATGAGCAGCACGTTGAGAGTTTCCTGATTCGCGATGCTGGAAACCTATGAAACGATCGTCGGGCTGAACCGACAGGAATCGCGCCCTCTGCGCCCGCCCTTTACCCCTTTCTCTTCGCCTTCGCCCCCACATAGTCAGCGAGATGCTCGCCCGTCAGCGTGCTGCGGGCGGCGACGAGGTCGGCCGGGGTGCCCTCGAAGACGATTCGCCCGCCGTCGTGGCCGGCCCCGGGGCCCAGATCGATGATCCAGTCGGCTTGGGCCATCACCGCCTGGTGATGGGCGATGACGATGACCGACTTGCCCGCGTCCACCAGCCGGTCGAGCAGGCCGAGCAGGCGCTCGACGTCGGCGAGGTGCAGGCCGGTGGTCGGCTCGTCGAGGACGTAGATCCCGCCCTTCTCGGCCATGTGGGTGGCCAGTCTGAGCCGCTGCTGCTCGCCGCCCGACAGGGTTGTGAGCGGCTGGCCGAGGATGAGGTAGCCCAGCCCGACATCGGCCAGCCGGTCCAGGATCGCTTGCGCGGCCGGTAAGCGCGCTTCGCCCGCCCCGAAGAACGCCTGGGCTTCCATCACCGGCATCGCCAGCACCTCGCTGATGTTCTTCCCGCCAAAACGATATTCCAGCACCGAGGCCTGGAAGCGCTTGCCCTCGCACTCGTCGCAGGTCGTGGCGACCCCGGCCATCATCGCCAGGTCGGTGTAGATGACGCCCGCGCCGTTGCAGGCGGGGCAGGCGCCCTCGGAGTTGGCGCTGAATAGGGCCGGCTTGACCCCGTTGGCCTTGGCGAATGCATTCCGGATCGGGTCGAGCAGCCCGGTGTAGGTGGCCGGGTTGCTCCGGCGCGAGCCCTTGATCGCGGTCTGATCGACCGACACCACGCCCGCCCCGGCGGGGATCGAACCGTGCACGAGCGAGCTCTTGCCCGAACCGGCGACGCCGGTGACGACGACCAACACCCCGAGCGAGATGTCGACGTCGACCTTGCGCAGGTTGTGGGCTGTCGCGCCGCGAATCTTGAGCGCGCCGGTCGGCGTGCGGACCTTTTCCTTGAGTGCGGCCCGGTCGTTGAGATGCCGGCCGGTCAGCGTGCCGCTGGCCCGCAGGCCGGTTACATCGCCTTCGAAGACCACCTTGCCGCCGGCGCTGCCCGCGCCGGGTCCGAGATCGATGACGTGGTCGGCGATCTCGATCACCTCCGGCTTGTGTTCCACCACCAGCACGGTGTTGCCCTTGTCGCGCAGTTGCAGCAGCAGGCCGTTCATCCGCTGGATGTCATGCGGGTGAAGCCCGATGGTGGGCTCGTCGAAGATGTAGGAGATGTCGGTGAGCGAGGAGCCGAGGTGGCGGATCATCTTGACCCGCTGCGATTCGCCGCCCGACAGCGTCCCCGACGGCCGGTCGAGGCTGAGGTAGCCCAGCCCGATCTGGGCAAACGCGTCGAGTGACCCTTGCAACGCGCCCAGCAGCGGCGCCACCGACGGCGCGTCCAGCCCGCGCGCCCATTCGGCCAGGTCGCTGATCTGCATGGCGCAGGCGTCGGCGATGCTGATCCCTTTGATCTTGGAGGACCGCGCGACCTCGCCGAGCCGAGTCCCAGCGCAATCGGGGCAGACGCTGAAGGTGACCGCCCGCTCCACAAACGCCCGAATGTGCGGCTGCATCGCGTCAACATCCTTGGACAGGAAGGACTTCTGGATCTTTGGGATCAAGCCCTCGTAAGTGAGGTTGATCCCGTCGACCTTGATCTTGGTTGGCTCCTTGCGCAGCAGGTCGTGCAGCTCCTTCTTTGTAAACTTGCGGATCGGCTTGTCAGGGTCGAAGAAGCCGCAGCCGCGGTAGATCCGCCCATACCATCCGTCCATGCTGTAACCCGGAATGGTGAGCGCGCCTTCGTTGAGCGATTTGGCCTCGTCGTAAAGCGCGGTCAGATCAAAATCGGTAACCGCGCCCATGCCCTCGCACCGCGGGCACATCCCGCCGGCCCGGTTGAACGTGCGTTTCTCGGTGACCTTCTCCCCGCCTTTTTCGATCGTGATCGCGCCGGCGCCGCTGACGGCCGCGGTGTTGAAGCTAAAGGCGTTGGGCGGGCCAATGTGCGGCTGGCCGAGCCGGCTGAAAAGGATGCGCAGCATGGCGTTGGCGTCGGTGGCGGTGCCGACCGTCGAGCGCACGTTCGCGCCCATCCGCGACTGGTCGACGATGATGGCCGTGGTCAGCCCATCGAGCAGGTCGACCTCCGGCCGGGCCAGGGTCGGCATAAAGCCCTGCACGAAGGCGCTGTAGGTCTCGTTGATCATCCGCTGCGATTCCGCCGCGATCGTGTCAAACACCAGCGAGCTCTTGCCCGAGCCCGAGACACCGGTGAACACCGTCAGGCGGCGCTTTGGGATGACGACGTTGACGTCCTTGAGGTTGTTCTCGCGCGCGCCCTGCACCCGGATCAAATCGTGGCTGTCGGCGGGGTGCCGATCTGAGTTCTTTGACTTGCTCATCTTGCATTCTCCGTGTCTTTGTGCCTTTGTGGTGAAGTACTCCTGTCAGGCGAAGATCGGCGCGAATCTGCGTAATCTGCGGATGGATCCAGTTCGATGCCCGCTCGGCTCGTCACGGGCGCGGCAGGTTTTGTCCGCAGATTAACGCAGATTCTCGCCGATTTGGTCTGTATGGGGAGTCGCAATCCCATAAGGAATCTGCGTGAATCTGCGGATAGATCCAAGTCGCTGCCCGC
>Ga0154020_10008554_pt1 | contig 11855 bp, 18 predicted proteins | sample Klosneuvirus_201_FD_109709 | JGI IMG/M metagenome (GOLD analysis project Ga0154020, IMG submission 109709) | Active sludge microbial communities from wastewater, Klosterneuburg, Austria - Klosneuvirus_20160825_MG | ecosystem: Engineered > WWTP > Aerobic digester > Activated sludge | place... | reverse complement strand
TCTCCTCTCTTTTCAACGTGTCATCTGAGCATCCTTTCATCATAGAGATGTCTGCGAATGCACAGAAGTTGAACGCCCCAATCTTTCGCCTCCGTCGTTTCGGCAACGCCCTCAAGCTGATTGAGTTTGCTTTGGCAGGTGGCTATAAGTGTTCCGGGTCGACCCGCGGCCACTTCCTAGGCATCCCCAACAAGTATTTTAAAACTCAGCTTGAAATTCTATTCCGTCGCTATCCGTATTCCCCACAATAACAACTATATCATTCGAATAGGTTGAGTAGAAGCAGTTGAGCATAAATCCCTGTGTATTTCCCGAGCCCTCATTCTCCCGTCAATGTCACTGCACTTTAGATCGCTCCTTTCACAACACAGTCAGGAGGCAAAAGTCAAGCCTTGATTCTAGTCATGACGAGAGTCCTCACTTGTACTTGTTCACAGAGCTGACGAGATCCTCTGGCGAGGCTCCCGAGAAAGTGTGCAAGAGCTATCAAAGCCCTATCACGCAAAGTGGCCCACTCAGAAAAGGAGAAGCAGCTACCTTGCCATCTTTGAAGAATTTGAAAGTGGGGATGCCGGTCACGTCGCGAGCATCGCCGACTCGGACCTGATCAGTGTCAATGTGGATGAATAAGCCCGAGGGCGTCTCCTTAGCAATCTTCTCGTAGTGAGGTGCAATGAATTTGCAAGGACCTGACAATGACAGCATTTGAGGAGCGGCCAATGCAAGTTTGGAGAGTTGCAAGGAAGGGAGTACCACACCACTCCGCCGAAAAGTCAACCACAACGAGCTTCTTGGGCGTCGCCTTGAGCTTCTCGTACTCCTCAGGGCTATGAACATGATGGACCTAACAGATAAGAACCTGAGCAACAAATCTATGGAATCCTGCTCGGCGACCGGGACATCAACTAATCAATGGAAATGAAGAAGGGAAGCGGACAACGCCAGTGGCGACTGTCGAGATGGGCGTCTTGTCCTGTTTCATATCGGTGGCAATTGTTTTTTGCATGATCAGCGTGCCCTTTGGTGCCAACCTAATCACAAAAAATATTCAACGCGAGAATGCAATCGAAGCTGCAGGAGATTTTGGTGGAAAAATATAAAATATCCCAAATTTTGTTGTTTCTTAAATATTCTTAAATTGAGAGAAATCATTGATAGAACGAGGAAGAGCTGCGCCTGAAGCGTCATCAACTCCCGGAAAGCAGCGCTCCCGGAATAAGAAACTACCGAGCCGTTGAGAACTCTCGGGAGACAGAAAGCACACCGGGAGCGTTTATAGCGACTTCAACAATCTCAAATAGGATTATCAACATAATAGCTATTTATGCAAAAGGATTCGGGGCCTCAAGCACAACAGCGATGAGAATCTGCTTGAGCAAATGGTAGACGAGGTCGAGGCCGACAGAGAAGAGGGCCGTGTCGAGCCAAACGGCATTGAAGATCGTATAGGTCAAATCAAAGCCAATAAAATTCCAAACAGCAGAGGTGATCGCGTGCTTGATGCCCTCCTCATGGAAGAACGCCTTAGTGAAGACGAGGACGTGCGCGACGACGAAGGCGGTGAGGAGGCCCGAGAGGAAGGACAAGATCATGACAACAGCAGGATGCCCATGCTTGGCGACAGGCGCAGACTCGGACTTCGCGCGCCCGCGAGTGTTTTTGCTCGGCGTCTCAGATCCCCCCTTGGGAGATCCAGCAGGGAGAGGACGGTGGCCAATGTACCAGCGCTTTCCAAGGCCGGAGAGCGAGTACAAGATGAAGCCGAGGAAGTGCACGGCGACGCCGGCAATGAAGACCCTCAAGAAGTCGATGGGGATCACCACGCCGGCTTGCGCAGTGGCAGAAGTGTTCGACATATGTTCTCAATCTTGTGCAAAAAAAGAGAATGGGGCGCGCAGCCGACCTCGGGGCAGGACCGACCCGCGGTCAATCACAAATGAAACGTCGCACAACTGCCGGAGTGGCTTCGCCCCACCTCGTCACCCCTCGCTCAAAAACGGCGTGCAAAAGAATTTTTAGTAATGTATTATAAATTATGGAGGTAACGTGAAGAGTACCCGGCGGCCTTGAGAGTCACGAGGTCGAGGTCTTCGGAGGTAAAGACTTTGCGTGGGTAAGGGATCGAGAGCATGAAGTTGCTCTCGCCAGTGCGCTCCATGAGTACCGCGTAGACAAAGGCCAACGTGTCGCTCTCATCTGCTTTGACTTCTATTTGAGTTCCCGCAAGCGTTCTCACCTGGATAAGGGATCAGAAGCAACAACGTTGCGGACGACGAAGGAATTTCTTTTTCACGAAGACGCCAGGAAACAACGACGCCCTTCACGGACCAGTACGATATCAAAATTACAATTAAAAACTATATTAGTGATAATAGTAAGAGAAATGGCGCAAGGAGACGAGGGGGCAAACAGAAATGGATCGTCGAGAAAATCGTCGAGCGAGGATTGGTCAGCGAGCGTTACCTTGATCTCACACGCCATCTTAAGAAAGGTTAGATCGAATTTTTTGATGACGGGAAAATAAAAAGAAAATGAGGCGACTCTGACGAGTGGGAGCTTTCTCTTGAGAAAGACCTTGCCGATTTGTCGTGAGCGGTCGGTTTTAATCGGAATTGACGACATTTGCAGTCCGACGTTCGCTGTCAAAACAATTGTTGATTCTTAGAAAGCTTGTCATCGTGATTATCCCCACTGTCAATAGTCAGACGGTTGTGTCAGCATCAATTGACGGACCGTTGGGCGAGATGGACAAGGAGACAGAGGGCTGAACAGGAGATGTTAAATTTCTAATACTAGTGGAAATGCTCATATAGTATTACTGAGTACTGACGAAAAACCCTTCTATTCCGTTCTCAAGGATGAAAGTGTACCGCAAGCTCCAAGAATGAGAGAACCGAGTCACCCGCCGAAAGACCATCACTATTCTCACTTGAGAAATTCGCGAGAATATCGCCCTTTCCTGAGCTTCCATGGATTCATTCTCTTATCCGTTTTGTGAAGATTCACTTGCAATGGCCAGTTTTGAGCGAGAGGTGGAAGACGGTCCAATCGTGCACTTTCCTCCCGAGCCGCTGTTGCCATGGCAGATCAGGGCGCTCGAGCTCATCAAGGCCTCGCTCAAGTCGCGCTACGCCTGGCTCGCCGCCCGCGACTTTCCGATCCTCCCGATGGATGTTGATAAGGAGGAGTTCATCAAATACCTCGGCTTCGCTATCCTGGACCACCAAAACGGTGCCTTTGTGTGCGACCGCATCGAAATCAAGTGCCATTGCGCCCTCAAGGCGGGCGAGAGGAAGGAGTTGGAACTCATCCGCCTCATCCCGACCTTCCTTCACGAGCTTGCCCACGTCCTCCGCGAATCCAAGCGAAACATTACCGAGTTTGATGTGCGCAAGAAGAAGCTGAAAAGGATGAATAAGAACGATCACTTCGCCCATGACGACGAGTTCTACCAGGACCTCAAGAACATTTACAAGGATGCCGAGGTTCGGAGTTCTCTTCGATGATTTGGGGATGCATCAAACAGGGCGATTTCTGATTACTACTCTCTTCTAGGACATGGGAATTTATGAACTACCCAATATGTTTGCCAACAAATTTTCCAAGCGGTCGCTTCAGCGCTTCGACGACGTTGACTTGTTCGAGTGCTCGCTCGACCTCTGCGGCCGGTCTCAGCTCTACCCTGAATCGATCAAATTTCAGTTCGAAGGAGATACACGGGTTGATCAAGAGAGTGGCGCAATGGAAAACCAGAGCTCCGACGGCAACACCGAATCATCGCAAAATCTCCGAAAAGAGTTCCTCCGCGCGACTGTCTTTTCCTCTGCCAGCGGCCCTCGGAAGCCTATAATTCTCCAAGAGCGCAGCCTCCAAGCACTTCTCTCTCAGAGTGGCCAGAAGCTCAAGATGAAGAAGGCGCTGGCGGCATACACGGCGAAGGGCGAGCGCATTACTGACCAGAACATCAGCACTCTCCGAAATGACGAGCTCATCCGCATTACCACAGAGTGAATCGCTTTATCTCCTTGATGTAAACTTGTCTTAACTTGAAAATTAAAATATAAAATAATACCCAGTTGGAGATTTTGACATATCGCGGTGGTGGTGCGGCGCCGGACGATGAACGAACGCCGGCGTGGCGGTTGCAGCTGTACAGGTGCCTTGTAGCTTGGTCGCCGTGCTCGACGCCAGGCCATCCGAGCGCCCGAGGAAGCCCCACCGTCTGCCACGTGAGCGGGAGAGTCAAGTATTCAGGACCGTTGAGGGTTTACCATTGTCGAGTGGCGTGCACTCAGCGGCAGGTGAGCGTGGTGCTCGGTCTTACCGTTGCTGGTGTCGGTCGCTCTCGTTGAGCCGTTGCCCTCGGCCGCCTCTATCTCCTCGAGATGAGTGCGCCCTGCGACTCTTTCTACCCGGATCCAGAAGCGACATGGCAATGCATCTACTGCTCGTGCACAGAGGCGCAGCACAATCTGTCCATGGCACCGAATATGTACGAGCCCGACGAGGCGCCCGTCGCTGAGCCAGCGCCCCTGCCCTACACTCCGCCCCCTCAGCCAGCCGTTCGGTATATATTCAATTCTTACCATATCAATTCTATTTTATTTCTGAGGTGTCAATGCGCGTGTGCGTCCGCCGAGGGCGTCGCTGGCTTCTGTGGTTGTGACACGTTGAGAATTGCTCGGCTCGGCGTTTTCGCCCTCGATGACGGAGCGATTCATCAACCTCGCTGGAATCAATGATATCTTATTACAGAGCGCTACCATCTCCTCAGCCTGCAAAAGGAGTGCGCCAATTTCCTGGCTTGCCGCAGCGCAGCGCGACGCCGACAGCGGGCTCGTCGGCCACCTCTCCGACGCCACCTCCAAAGCCGCGACTCGTCCCTCAAGTGCCGCCAAAGCCCATGACGCCCAAGCCTGTTGCTGACTCTTACTCCGTGTCGCCACAAGCTTCCACTACCAGGACCGAGCCTCAGAAGCCGCTCGCGCCCAAGCCCATCCCAGCTCCAAGGCCGAAGCCTGCCACTCCTGCGCCCGCACCTCCTGCGCCCGTCCTAGAGACGTATCAAGCGCCCGAGGAGACGGTTTTCGCTGCCTCGGCCTCCACTTACGATCACAATGGATTCGGATACGAGGCCCCACAGGACAACTCGGTCCGTCTTTGATCCTTTCTGCCACAGAGTTATCGTTCTAAACTATCACACGGATATATGCTGGAGTCGACCGGCTCAGCCCATGTTCGTGCAACTTAACTGCTCTATTTTCAGATTTATTATGCGCAAGAAGACCAACAGTTTGGCTCCGGTGAATTAGGCAGTTACTCGCCATCGCCACACGTACTCCCCATGTTGCTATTGAAATGTCATTGAATGAAGAATGAAAGAAATGATTTCTCTGATTTTAGCGCGACTATTCGATGGAATTAGAAATCGCTCCGGAGGATGTCGAGCAAGATCAAGGATTCTCTGCGGCGGCCTCGCTGCCCGTGACGGGCTCGGCCTCGGTGTCGGGATCATCGTTTGGAGCGACGACGTTTGGATCGACAACGTTTGGCGGTACGAGACCGACGCGACGTCGCGACAGCAAAGAGATCAAAACATTTGGCGCTCATAGAGGTCCGAAACCAGAGCCCATCGCTGAGGCTGCCCCGACCGCCGCGGACAGTGCTGGTTCGACTTGCTGTTTATTGCTGCTATTTTGATGTGTCCACCTCATCATGTTTTCGTCAGGTTCAGCGCCCTTAGAATATTCAGATAGTCAGAGCACTGTGATCTCACCATCGGCCTCATTGGTCGGTGATGAGGATGGCGCGGGAATCACCTCGCCACGCAAGAATGCCTTTGGCATTGACAGCACACTCTCCGCGCTCGGCCTCAAGAAGAAGAAGCCCCCGCCGCCCGCCGCGCCCGCCACTGCGAACACCGCAGGAAAAGAACCTCAGAAGGACAAAGGAATTGCTAAGATTACCAATGTGATCCTCGGCAAACAACCGTCCAAGGAGAACAAGACGCTTTCCAAGGAGGGCCAACTCAAGCTCCAAGTCGAACAGCAGGAGGCGCGCCGCAATCGCGAGCAAGACTATCAACGGCAACTCGAGATTATCAAGAGCCAACGTACATCATTATTTGAGGATGGTCTCACCTTATGATTCGCATTGACATCCGAATTTAGCGCAAACCACGTCCAAGAAATCAATACAGCCGATTCGGTTGCGACGGTTATCGCGTGAAACGGGCCCAGTTCGGCGGCCGTATGACCAGCAGGGTATGCGTTGCCTGCTGAGAATGCGCAATATTTTGGTTTCTTTGCTAATTATTGTCTTCAGGGGCTGCTGCGCCGGCAGAGCTGACAAAGCAGGAGCTCGAGGCGAGCCCCGAGCTGGACAAGAAGAGGGAGTACATCGTGCGGGAGATCTTCTCCACTGAGCAGACCTATGTCAAGAACCTCGAGGTTGCCCTCTCCGTACGTCCTCCCTCTTTCCTCCCCGGTGCGATGTTGGGATTCATCTTGTCCTCTGTTAGACGTACTACAAGCCAATGATCGAGGCCACAAAGGTTCAGAAGGAGATCCCAGCGGACCTCATCAACCAAATCTTCTCTAACATGCAAGTCATTCTGCCCCTCAATCGCGATCACTTACTCAAAGGCAATCCACTTCCTTTTCTGACAATCGCGTTTTGTTTTTCCTGATCTCTGCTCTTGACCTTGCAGAGCTTACGGAGCGCATGAACAATTGGTCAGCGGAGCAACTCATTGGTGACATCTTTGTCCGCTTCGCCCCGTTCCTCAAAATGTACACGCAATACAACGACGGTTTCGACAACGCCATGAAGGTGCCCTCCCCCTTTCTCTTTCTCCCTTATTGTCTGCAAACTTACGTAGTGCTTTCTATCAGGCGCTCGAGACGGCCGCGGTTGCGCCGTGGTTTCTCCAATTCTGCAATGCCAAGGTGCTCATTGAGAGTCTCCTCATCAACCCAGTGCAGCGCATTCCACGATACACTCTCCTCCTCGAGGCACTCCCCATTCTATTCTCCGCTTTTTATCTCTTCTCATTGACCTGTCCAGGACCTGTGGAAGAACACGCCGACCTCTCACCCGGACAACGAGAACCTCTTTAAGGCCATCGGTCTGACCGTACGTCATTCAATCCGTCACTATGCGATGGCCTTGCATGATCGCTTTGTGTTGTGTAGAAAAAAGTGGCAGCGCACGTCAACCTCAGTGTCGCTAAGAATCAAAACTTTGACAAGCTCACCTCCGAGGGCCTCGAGGTCCGCTTACCTCAACAACTAAACTATTTCGTGGCAATCGCTTATTACCATCGTGTAGCATTTGCTGGCGGCGCATCGTATCTTGGTGATCGACGGCGACCTCACTGTCAACAAGATTGTCGACTTTCGCAAGAACAAGAAAACCGAGAAGGCCAAGCTTGCCTTTAAGGTTCCTCCCTCCTCCTTGGTCGACGTTCTATTTTCTGTTCGCTCAGAACATATGAAATGCAGGTCTTGTGCTTCAACGACATTCTGGTGTTCTTCGATATGCAGCTCAAGGAGAAGAAGGAGCGGCGGAAGAAAGAGGAGACGTGGCCGCTCGAGCTCGTCTGGATCGAGAAGGACCCCGGCTCTTCAGAGGGCTTCAACCTCCTCGGTACCATTATCCCGTCTGATTCCTTCTGTGCTCATAATTTGATGGATATTGATTCATAGGTCCTGGAGGTCGTAAGTTGGTCGTAAATGCAGGTTCCCCAGAAAACTTTGAGCGATGGTGGCAAGCGCTGTCGCAGGCGATTGAGAAGCAGCTCGAGTACACCCAGACTCACCTTAAAGGTCCTCTCCTTTCTCTCATCGATCGATTCCTCCTCGTTTCATCTTCTCTCGCCTTCTCATCTTTTCTTGGAATAGGACAAAACTTCTCAAGGACGGCGGAGACGTTGGAGGAGCGCAAGGCGACGCACACCTACAAGAGCGGGTTTGTCTACCAAGGCTGGTGGTCGCGCGGTAATGTGCGCTTCCCCTTTTCTTGTCCTCTCCGCCTCATTCGCCCTCATGATATCATTTGATGAAGATGCATGGCCATGGCAAGTGCGAGTTCTTTGGCTCCATCTACGAGGGAGAGTGGGAGCTCAACAAGAAGCACGGCAAGGGCATCCAGCAATACTCGGACGGCTCCGTCTTCGAGGGCGAGTTCCGGAACAATCTCCCTCGTATATTCCTCTCCCCCTTTCCCTTCTCCAAATCAAAATCTCTTATATATTGGGATGTTTTTGCAGAGGGCCAAGGTGAGTTACTGAACACACAAGGCGACCGCTATGTCGGCGAGTTTGGCAATGGCAAGCGGCATGGGCAAGGCGAGATGTCGTGGACTAACGGTGATCGCTATGTCGGCGAGTGGAAGGCCGACAACATGAGCGGTTATTTCAATTACTTCTCTTTTGTCTTTTCTCTTTTGTTATTGTTATTGTTATTCTTATTGTTTTATATTGCTTCGATTTGGCTTATCGATTTGGTAGGAATTGGTACGGTGGTTTTAGCCAACGGTGTCACTTACATGGGCCAATGGGCGGACGGACTCGTGCGCCTCTCCTCTCATCGGATAATATTACAATTTTAATTTTCGATTGTAGTATAATGGCGAGGGCACGTTGACGACGGCGATTGGCACTTACTTTGGCGGTTTCATGAATGGAGTCATGAATGGCCATGGCCAGATGGTATCTCTTTCTGCTCCTCTTCTCCATTTGTCATCCTATCACATCACTGTTTCTGTTTGCAGAAGTGGACGGGGGCGGCCATGTACGAAGGCGCGTGGAGGAACGGAATGATGCATGGCCATGGAGTGATGCACGATCAGAAGGGCTTCTACGATGGGGAGTGGGTGTTTGGTATGCGCAAGGGCAGAGGCAAGCTTGTCTACAAGGATGGCTCCGTCTACGATGGTAGGCTTTCTCATTCAAGGCAACTTCTCTTTGCAAGGTGATTGATGTAATGGTTGCTCGATCTAGGAATGTGGGAAGAGGATCGGCGCCACGGCAAGGGCGCCTTCGAGGACCTCAATGGCTACCTCAAATCGTACTCTCTTTTCGAGGAATGCATTCTTCTCACAACTTGTTTGACTCTATCCTATCGCAGTTACAAGGGCGAGTGGGCGCGCGATGTGAAGCAAGGCCGCGGCTTAATGGTGTTCAGCACTGGCGTCACCTACGAAGGCATGATCCACGAGGGCCTCGTACGTCTTCGTTCGCTTATCTCTCTCCGGTCGACCTCACTCCATCCTCACTCTCTTATCGCAGCCACATGGCCACGGCGTCTTGACGTGTCCTTCGCCAGACGGCTCAGTCTTGATACTGGATTGCCGCTGGGTGAACGGTGTGCGCGACTCCAAAGCAAATATCACCTTTGATGACGTAGACGGATCGCGCTCCACCATTCAAGTCGACGATGAGGACGAGTGGAATGAGCTCCCTCTACCAAGCTTCTTTGCACCTCTCTCGTGGGAGCACTCGTTTGTCTGAGCCTCTCCCTCTTCTTCTCCTTCTCCCCTGCTTTCGGGGGCGGGGCTATATCTGTGTTATATATCTTTCTCTTCCTCCTTTTTCGATAGAAAGCTTTGCTTGTACTTTACTGAGAGACCTTCGACCGTGTAAATATAATATCGGGCATGAATTATCAGATGTCTGCACTTCATCAAATTCAATGACGATCAAGATCACCATCGCAGAGTTAATTTGTGCCAGCCAGTACGCACGGGTCGAGTTTAGGAAAATGCGTCTTCATTGACAGTCGCTCCAGAGAGACGCGTTGAGCCGTTGACTCTTGGCGGCATTGCATCTTCTTCCCGTTCTCATTCTCTTCTCTGAGGTGATTGCGAGAATTCCAGTGGCCTCATTTTCTCTCATCGTTGCTTATGAAGAGGCTGCTGTCCATGGTCGATTACATAGTCAGTCCCGCCTTGAGTTTTGGCCTCGCTGCGAAGGAGAAGGGCGAAGACCAGTGCAAGGACGATGTCGCCGACAAGGTGATGCCCTCCAAGAAAGCCTGCAAAGAGGTGCCTCTGCCGCATCGATTCTCAACCTGCGAGTACGTGCGAGGGATTGGCGACATTCCCACCGAGATATGGGAGCTCATCTTCAGTGTCTATCCGCCACGCTGCTATTCCTCGTACGTCCTCTGTTCCCGCCGTCGATAGAGCGGATCATCTCTTTGCCTATCGATGCGTGAACTCTTCATGAAGACCTCATTCTGCGCCAGCTTCATTCCAGATTGACGGCCACTCGCAATGCGACTTCGATCCACGCTAGATTGATGTTGTTCGTCTCTCCAGGTTGCCTCGCGTCAGTCGCTTCTTCTTCAACGTCTTCTACGACTCGGTGGCGCGACTCGAGCTGAGGCGTCACCATTGCTCGGACGTCATCAAAGCCGTCCTGTCTCGGGCCACCAACGCAAAGACGATCACAATCGCTCAGATCAGTGGAAGCGCTCTGGCAGAGATTGCCTCATCAATGCGAGTACAGAGTCTCAAGATGTGTTGCACGGGGCTCGGCGACAAGGAGTTGGCCGCACTTGCTTCGGTCCCTTCGCTGACATACCTCCACTTGACGTCGTATTCTGCCGCCTCCGATGAGGGCTTTGCGTTTATCAAACGCCTCAAGAAGTTGCGCAAGTTCGAGATCACGACGAGTCATCCAAGTGTCGGCAATTCTTTCCTGCGCTACTTTGTCGATCTGCCGGAGCTGACGGTTCTCAACCTCGAGGCCATAGCGCACTTTCAGAGCAAAGGCATGCGCAACATTGCTCGGATGAAACAACTCCGCGAACTTGGCATTCACTGCTCGAACGTAACTGATGATGGGCTCGATAAACTGTTGCCTTTGCAGCAGCTGCAGACACTTATCTTGCACAACGGTGCTAACATCTCCGATATCGGCCTCGAGACTCTGGCCAGACTCAAGGCATTGCAGTCGCTTGAGATCACGGGCCTCAGCGACACCTGCTCCGTCACCCACGCCGGTATTGCCGCGCTGCAACAAGCACCGAGCCTGACCCACCTCGGCTTCGACGCGAAGGTCGACCAAGAGAAACTCGAACAGATTGCGCAGCTCAAGGGTCTGACCAGCTTGCGCCTCTACTCCTTTGAGTTCAACGACCGCTCTTGCTTGGCGCTGCTCAGCAAGCTCCACTCTCTGTCCTCGCTCACCTTCAAGCCCATTACGAACGACGACCTACACTACATCACACTCATCCCCGCGCTCACCACACTCAACCTCGTCCACTCACGCGCTATCACGGATGAGGGCATCGCCTTCCTCGAGAGCATGTCCCGCCTGGCGGAGCTCAATGTGAGCAATGACAGCAACTGCGCCCTTGGCATCACCACGCTCCATGAGCGTCTTCCGCACCTCAAGATCACGCACTACGTCTGCGGCATCTGCGGCGAGGTGTGAGAAGTTGATGCGGATGCGATCACCGAGACTTCTCAAGATGGCATCCCAGAATCCCTTTCTCGAGTCAGTTCAAAATTTGCATTATTATACCTTTTACGTGGCATCCAGTTGGCTTCACTAAACTCGATCAGCTCTCAAGATTATTGGAAATAGCGGGGGCAGTCGCCTTGACAAAGCTGCCAGGCGTTCTTGGTGGCTTGTAGCAGAGCTTGAGGGAGCTTGCGATTTCGTTTGCAGATCTTGATGGCGTCCTCAAGATGCTCCGCTTTGGAGACGCCGAAGATGATACCGTCGTGGTGCTTCGGGTCCATCTTCGAATGCTGCATCATCCACGAGTAGGGGAGTTCCACCATCGACCACTTGTCCTCCTCTGCGGCATTCTTATTGAACCTGACCAATAAAATCATACGATATT
>Ga0154020_10008553_pt1 | contig 11856 bp, 8 predicted proteins | sample Klosneuvirus_201_FD_109709 | JGI IMG/M metagenome (GOLD analysis project Ga0154020, IMG submission 109709) | Active sludge microbial communities from wastewater, Klosterneuburg, Austria - Klosneuvirus_20160825_MG | ecosystem: Engineered > WWTP > Aerobic digester > Activated sludge | place... | reverse complement strand
GTAGCCGAAACGATCACCCGTGATGCCCAATGTGCCTTTGCCCAAGGGTATTGCAGCCGCCAATCCTTGTTGGGACAATTCCTTGGTGAGGTAGTGGCTTTGGTAGAAGGCACCGACCATGGCTCTGTCCAATCCCGCCAAACCGGCGGGATTCATGCGCATGGACCACAGGTCGCTCATGGTCAAGCCGCTGTTGCCCATACCTGCGAACCTGGCGCCGGTAGGTTCATGTTCACCGCCCGCTTGCGCAGTGGAAAAGGGAAAAGCGAAAACAAGTGCAAGAGCAAGGGCGAAAAGGGTCGGGCGCATCGCACCGAAAGTAGTGCTTTGGGCCGTTGCACAACGTTTCACACAAAGGAAAATTGACCCGCCAACGATCGTTACCTTCGCGCCCCGAACCATAGGTGTTCGTACCTCTTTCCGCATGAGCCGTATCCGTCTGCACGACCTCGAATTCGAACCCTTCATTCCCGAACAGGAGTTGAGTGATGCGATCAGTAAGGTCGCCGGGGAATTGGAAGTGAAGTATGCCGGGAAGCGCCCGTTGTTCATTGGTGTGCTCAACGGCGCCTTCTTCTTCGCTGCGGAATTGATCAAGCGATTGGGGATCGAATGCGAGATCACTTTCGTGAAGGTGGCCAGTTACCATGGGACCAACAGCACGGGCCGCGTTACGGACCTGATCGGCCTGAACGAACGGTTGACCGATCGCCATGTGGTGGTGCTCGAGGATATCGTGGATACCGGAACCACGGTGCGCTACATCATGGATGCACTTAAGGACCATCATCCGGCGAGCATCTCAATTTGTACCTTGCTGTTCAAACCGGACGCTTACAAACAAGACATTCCCATTGATCACGTAGCGGTGCGTATCCCCAACGATTTTGTTGTCGGTTCAGGATTGGACCACGACGGATTGGGCCGGAACCTTCCGGGGATCCTCCGCATCATCAAAAACGAGACATGACCAAATTGAACATCGTGCTCTTCGGCCCACCGGGCGCTGGCAAGGGTACACAAAGCCAATTCCTGCAAGAGAAATTCGAGCTCGTCCATCTCAGCACCGGCGATCTTCTGCGGGCCGAGATCAAAGCCGAAAGTCCACTTGGGAATGAGGCGAAGGAATTGATGGATCGCGGTGACCTGGTGGCAGATAGTATCGTTGTGGCCATGATCCGAAACAAGATCGAAGCACACTTGGATGCGAAGGGCTTCATTTTCGACGGCTTCCCACGCACAAAGGCACAGGCCGAGGCATTGGACGAAATGCTCGACGGTAAGGATGAACCGATCGTGGCCATGCTTTCCCTGGAAGTGCCCGAAAGCGAACTGGTAACACGACTGTTGCACCGTGGTTCCGAAGGCAGCCGCACGGATGACAAGGACGAAGCGATCATCCGCAACCGCATCAAGGAGTACTCGCAAAAGACCGCGCCCTTGAAAGATTACTACAGCACCCAAGGAAAATTCAAGGCTGTGGAAGGTGTTGGCACCAGAGCGGAGATCACTGCACGTTTGGTAAAGGCGTTGGGCAAGTAGTTGGCTATTCGCCTATTGCTGCTGGCCACTAGCGATTTGTTCTATGTGGAACAAATAGCAAGTAGCCAGAAGCCAGTCGCCAACCCTTCAACCATCACTGCTTCACGAACCGCGCAACACTTCGCGTTTCCTTACCCGTCAACTCGATCGTGTAGGAACCATCTTCTAGACCGGAGATCGTGACTTGCTTGCTGCCGTTCAGACGACCACGCAACACCTCTTTCCCAAGCACATCGCGGAGCACGTAGTTCATGCCTTGGAAGTTTCCAGTAGGAAGCTCAACACGCAATAGATCCGTAGCCGGGTTCGGGTAAACATGCATTTGTTCTGTTGCATGTGCCAATACGCTAGCTTCAACATCCACGGAGAATACAGCTGGCGGTGTAATGATCGGCTCGTTGAAATCGAATACGATGTGCGCGATGTTGCTGATCGTAGCGCCATCCTGCAGATCGGTTGCGGGCAGCATGCTGAATTTGATGAAACCATGGCTACCGGCTTCGTCGCTTGTGCTATCGGGCAATAGGATGTCGTTGTGGATCACGTGTAGCACACCGTCGGTAACATACCAGTGGTTCGGGTGACTGCTCGCAATGAAGCGCATGCTCTCCCATTGCAGATCTTCGGAAAGTGTGTCCAATATCACTACGCGTTCGGCCAAGTAGGTGCCCGTGTTTTGGAAGCGGATGGTGTATTCGATAGGGGTGTTACCCGCTTGCACTTCGCTAGGTGACATTACTGCTGGGGAAGCTGTTTTGTCGTTGGGGTCGTAGCTGCCGACTACGCTATCCGTGAACATATACTCGTTGTTCAGCGGTGTTTCGTCCGTGGCCACGGGGTCTGCTATAAGGTTGTGAATGATGCTTGTGCCCAGTGGTACGGAAGTCGCCGTAGTGAGATCCACGGTAAAGTGCTGCGTTTCACCAATACCGAGGCCTAGCAAATTCCATGTCGCTGAATTCCCACTTTGCGTATCTGGTGTAATCGAACTAGCCACCCACGTTTGATCTGCATCGTATGTTAGCATTACATCCGCATCCACTGGTATAGTACCGTAATTCTGGCAAGAGAAATAGATGCGATTGTCAAAGCCCGGACGCGTTGGGTCGGCATAGAATTGTACCCGAAGATCTTGGATGTTCGGAATAAGGATCGCTGCGAAATCATTGCCGGTGTCGCTGTCGCCCATCGCTGGCACGTCGCCGGTGTGTTGCGCCGGGGCATAGGCGGTCACGTACGGATAGCTCGACGACGGCGTGATCGTGTAGGTTCCGGGCTGCACCCCTGTCTCCCAATAACCATCGTTGTTGCTACCAATTGTTTGGTCTCCGGGTTGTAAGTTGATCATCACCTGTGGCAGTGCCGGTTCACCCATATCATACTGGCCATCGGCATCGGCATCCATGAACACGCGGCCAGATATTCCGGGGTAGATCCCTGAGCAAGTGCTGTTCAATACGGAGCAATAGGGTACTGTTTCTTGTGTCCAATCCGACGGGCCGGAAAAAGACGTGAGTGATACTGGCCAATTTGGGATGCACCCGGTCATTGGGTCGATCGTAAGTTCGGTCAATCCTTCCGGCAAAAAGGGCACGCAGACATATGTTGAATACAAGTCAAGCCGTAGCAGTGTGCTAGGCATTATGCCGAGGGATCCACGTACTACTCCGGTTGATCCGTATCCTACAACTAGCTCCTCCATTGTCTGAGGCCAAATAAAGCCATCGTTGGCAAAACCACGGTTAAAGTAGACATGCTGGCAATCCACAGCAGACATATCCAATCCGGTGAATGGCATATCAGCGATGATGTCGATCCTGCCTGCTTCGATGGGCGATATGATAACGTTGGTGGAGTTCACCCCTAGTTCGATACTAATTCCACCGATGTATCCTGTTCCTGACCACACCACATTCACGTCGCCAAATAGCACCAAACCTCCTAGCGAATCTGGCATTTCGGTTATAGTGGTAGTTGGGATCCCAGTTGGACATCCGGGCCCGAAAAAGGACAACCCAGTCAAATTTTCAGGCACCTGTGGTATCGTTACTGGGGTGCAGCCCGACGCGATATCAAGGTATTTCAAATTTGGCGGCCAGGGTGCCCACGTCATCTCAAATACTGGTGCCATCTGTTCTAGGCCAATGATCAAGTGTTCCAAAGAATCCAGATACTCTATCCCTGTAAGGTCCAGTGATCCGAGGGGAATGTCGGGGGTCTGGAAAACACCTAAGCTTGCAATGCCGGGGTGTACCGTATCCATAATTCCACCAATATCCACAACACCTGGTATATAATAGTTCAGCGCATTCCGCATGTTCGTATCCGGAATGAAGACCTGTGCAATTGCACTAGAGGCAGCACCATTCACCATGAACAGCGCCAATGCCAAACGGAGTAGTTGTGTTCTCATGTTCGACGCATGCCGGTTTGTGTTCTGCCTCCAACCATGCGCCATGAAGGTAACGCAGGGTTGTGTAGTTGGTTGCCTACTCCCAACCAACTCTCCACCTATTATGCGGTCACTGCTTCACGAACCGCGCAACACTTCGCGTTTCTGCACCGATCATTTCGATCGTGTACGAGCCATCTTCGAGATCCGAGATCTTCACCTGCTTGCTTCCGCCTAACCGACCGCTCATAACCTCTTGCCCGAGCACATCACGCACCACGTAGTTCATGCCTTGGAAGTTTCCCAAAGGAAGTTCCACGCGCAATAGATCCGTTGCGGGGTTCGGGTAGACACGCATTTGTTCTGTTGCATGTGCCAGCACACCGGCTTCAACATCCACAGAGAAAACGGCGGGTGGCGTAATGATCGGCTCGTTGAAGTCGAATACGATGTGTGCGATGTTGCTGATCGTGGCACCATCCTGCAAGTCCGTTGCCGGCAGCATGTTGAATTTGATGAAGCCATGGCTACCGGCTTCATCACTGGTGCTGTCGGGCAGCATGATGTCGTTGTGGATCACGTGCAGCACGCCATCGGTAACATACCAATGGTTCGGGTGACTACTCGCGATGAAGCGCATGCTTTCCCATTGCAGGTCTTCGGAAAGTGTGTCCAGGATCACTACGCGTTCTGCCAGGTAGGTGCCCGTGTTCTGGAATCGAATGGTGTATTCGATGGGTGTGTTACCGAGGGCTACTTCAACTGATGTGAGCACATTTGGGGAAGCTGTTTTGTCGTTCGGGTCGTAGCTGCCAACAACGCTGTCGTTGTACACGCTCACATTGTCCAATGGTGTTTCGTCCGTTGCAACTGGGTTGGCGGTAATCGTATGCGAGATATCTGTTCCAAGTGCCACGGAAGCCGCGGTGTTCAGGTCCACGGTGAAGTGCCGCGTTTCACCAATGGCCATGGCGCTCAAACTCCAAGTTGCGGTGGTCCCGCTCTGTGCATCCGGAGCGAGGGAACTACCAACCCAAGATTGGTCGGCATCGAAGTTCAATGTAACATCAGCATCCACCGGTATGGTGCCATAATTCTGGCAAGAGAGGTAGAGGCGATTATCAAAGCCCGGACGTGCAGGGTCGGCATAAAGCTCTATACGAAGATCTTGGATGCCGGGGGTTAATGTAGCTGCGAAGTTATTGTCCGTATCAGAGTCGCCCATATTTGGCACAGAAGCACTGTGGCTTTCGGGAGTGATAGATTGCAGGTAAGGATAGCCTGACGATGGTGTGATGAGATACTCTCCGGGTATCACACCTAACTCCCAATAACCTTCGGTGTTTGCTCCCGTGGTGTTGCCATTTGGCTGCAATTGGACAGACACCAGTTGTAAAGGCGGTTCCTCGGGATCGAGCTGGCCGTCTTGATCGATATCGATGAATATGTTGCCGGATATTCCGGGGAACGCTCCGGGGCAATTACTATTGAGCACCGAACAATAGATCACGTTTCCCATTGGGTCGGTCGGATCAGATGGGCAATCCAAGCAGTTCGCTGGAAGCAGCGAAGTAGGCCAGTTCGGCAAGCAACCAATTCCTTGGCCTAAAAATTCCATTCTTTCCAAGCTATTCGGAAGCCAATGAATACAGTACTGAGAGGAACTTGAAATGTTCAGTTCGCGTAAGGAATCCGGCAAGATCAAGGGACCGGAGGCTGGTTCAAAATGAATGTCGGTCGCCAAAAGAAATCGCACATCGGGTGGCCAACCCACCGGTCCATACAGAGTCGATCCAAACAATGTAACATGTTCGGTTTGGACCATGCTCAAGTCAAGGTCGATCAAGCGTCCATATGTGATACGGAATGAACCGGCAGCGACTTGGGGGAAAATGGCTTCCACTGGTTGAGTTGGATCAAAGAGCAGGTCGAAAACTTCAACGTATCCACTTTCATTCCAGCTGAACTCATCAATTTGATACAATGTCAATTGATCCAAACTATCAGGTAGAGCATCGATGTGGAGTGAAACTGGCGACGAGGAATTCGAGCCACCTATTTGGATCTGATCCATGTAGCGCGGCATATGCGGCAATGAAATGGAACCTCCATGCATGGTAATCTGTAGTGAACGCAGAGAGCGAGGAAGTGCGTCGCACGAAAGAAATAGCACATTGGATGGATCCGTGTTCAAGGTGAAAGATCGGAGTGAATCAAGATATGCCAAGCCCCGCATATCCAAGGTAGGGACTTGACTGGGAACCATGAATAGAACCGAGTCAAGTGCGGTAATGCCTAAGTGAAGCGTATCCATGACCCCGCCAGCATCAACTATCCCTGGTATCTGTTGGTTAAGCCAGATGCGTTCATTCTGGTCTGGGATGAATACTTGTGCATGCGAAACCATTGTCGCAACATTCGCAGTGAATAGTGCCAAAGCCAAGCGAAGTAGTTGTGTTCTCATTTTGGTTGCACGCCGGGTTGTGTTATTTCTCCACCCATGCGTCATGAAGGTAACGAATGGTTCCATAGTTGCTTGCTTGATCCCAACCAACTCTCCACAAGTTCAACGATCACTGCTTCACGAACCGCGCAACACGTCGCGTTTCTGCACCGATCATTTCGATCGTGTAGGATCCATCTTCGATACCGGAGATCGTCACTTGTTTGCTGCCGTTCAAACGACCGCGCAATACCTCCTGACCGAGCACATCGCGCACCACGTAGCTCATTCCTTGGAAGTTGCCTGAAGGAAGTTCAATACGCAACAGATCCGCAGCCGGGTTCGGGTAAACACGCATTTGTTCGGTTGCATGTGCCAGCACACTAGCTTCAATATCCACGGTGAATATGGCAGGTGGCGTAATGATCGGCTCGTTGAAATCGAATACGATGTGCGCGATGTTGTTGATCGTGGCGCCGTCCTGCAAGTCAGTTGCAGGCAGCATGCTGAATTTGATGAAACCGTGGCTGCCAGCTTCGTCGCTGGTGCTGTCGGGTAGCATGATGTCGTTGTGGATCACGTGCAACACACCATCAGTTACGTACCAATGGTTCGGGTGACTGCTCGCGATGAAGCGCATGCTTTCCCATTGCAGGTCTTCGGATAGTGTGTCTAGGATCACTACGCGTTCTGCCAAGTACGTGCCGGTGTTTTGGAAGCGGATGGTGTATTCGATGGGTGTTTCGCCAGTTTGGACTTGGGCGGGTGACATTATAGATGGTGAAGCTGTTTTGTCGTTGGGGTCGCAGCTACCAACAACGACATCCGTGAACAAGGTCGTATTGTCGGCAGGCGTTTGGTCTGTAGCTATCGGCTCGGCCGAAAGGGCGTGCGACAGTGGGGTGCCCAATACCATGAAAGACGGAGTATTCAGGTCCACAGTAATGTGTCGTGTTTCGCCAACTCCAAGCAGGCCCAAATTCCAAGTAACGGTATTCGCGCTCTGCACATCTGGAACAGCGGAAGACACAACCCATGTCTGATCGGGGTGATAGACCAACGTAAGGTCCACTCCTAACGGCACAGTGCCATAGTTCTCGCAAGCCAGAAAAACTCGATTGTCGAAACCTGGGCGAACAGGTTCCGAGAATATGTGTACCCGAAGATCTTCAATGTCCGGCAAAAGGGTTGCGGCGAAGTCATTGCCGAGATCGATATCGCCTAAATTGGGTAGATCCGCATTATGCTGAGCAGGCGATATCGATGTAGCATACGGATAGTTCGAAGATGCAGTGATCGCATAGGATCCCGGTTGGACAATTGCTTCCCATATTCCTTCATCATTACTGCCAACCGTATGGCCACCAGGTTGTAAATTGATCCTTACTTGTGGCAATCCCGGTTCACCAACATCATACTGGCCATCGGCATCGGTATCCACGAACACACGGCCGGATATTCCGGAGTAAGCTCCCGGGCAATCGCTGTTCAGAATTGAGCAGTAATTTGCCTGCGCAGGGCTACTCCAAGGGCAGCTGCAATTTGTAAGTGACGCAGGCCAATTCGGTATACACTCGGTCGTATTCTCAATATAAAGTTCGATCAATCCGTCTGGTAAAAAGGGTATGCAGACATTATTTGAAGTAATTGTAAGACTTCGAAGCGAAGCTGGCAAAGACCCCAAAGATCCACTTACGATGAAATGCACATATAGAGTCTCCATATCCTGAGGCCATATGACACTGGATCCATTGGAACTTTCGTTATAGAACACGTCAACGCATTCAACCGCCGATAGATCCATTTGGAACTCACCACCTAAATTTAAACTGAAAAATAATCTGCCAGCTTGAATCGGTGGAATTGCGGCGCTCACCTGTTGATAACCTGTAGTCCAAATAAGCTGGCCTATGTATCCGGTACCTTGCCATGCTACTTCAAAGTTCCCGTCAACGATCATCGTTTCGACGGTATCGGGCATTCCGGCAATCATAATAGAACCTACACCTCCCCCCCAGTTGCTGAGGTCCAACATCTCCATTTTTGCCGGTAGCCGGGGAAGCGTCAAGGTCCCTTGTATTTCAGATAACCTTAGAGTACTCAAATTGGCAGGGAAACCGGGGCAAATCAAATTATATCCATACGGAAACAACGAAAGATCGGCGCTGAAATAACTAAGGGAATCCAAATATTGTATGCCAGTAAGGTCGATGTTTGGAATTTGATAGCCGCCGATATACATGTGCGCTGTATCCAAGTTTGCAATGCCCGGATGCAGGGTGTCCATGATCCCGCTGCCATCTACAATGCCTGGGATATAGTTGTTCAGCCAACTCCGCATCAGCGTATCCGGTATCAGTACTTGGGCATTCGCCACTATGGGGACATTCAATAGTACGACCAAAGTCGTGATCGGAAGAAAGGAGAAAACTTTCATGGTATTTGGGATCTGGTCATCGATGAAAGGAAGGTTGAAAGTAAGACATCATGTGTTGGCGGATCGCTGCCTAACAACCTTCGAACGAGCGGAAAGCCATACATCGCAGCCAATCGCGACCTTTGCGCCCCAATGAACTTCATCGACCATATCCGCATTGAATGCCGCTCCGGCAAGGGGGGTAAAGGCAGCAGCCACTTGCGGCGCGAGAAATACATGCCCCATGGTGGGCCCGATGGCGGAGATGGCGGCCGTGGTGGCAACATCATCGTACGCGGCAACGGACAACTCTGGACCTTGTTGCACCTGCGCTTCACCAAGCACGTGATCGCCGAGGAAGGCAGGGTGGGTTACAGCAACCAGAGCAGTGGCGCAAGTGGGAAGGACCAAGTGATCGAGCTTCCATTGGGCACCGTGATAAAGGATGCCGAGACGAACGAAGTGATGTGCGAGGTGACCAAGGACGGGGAGGAGCATATCCTACTGCCCGGCGGTCGCGGCGGTCAGGGCAACCAGCATTTCAAAACGGCAACACACCAAACTCCACGCTTTGCACAGCCCGGCGAACCGGGTATGGAGAAGTGGGTGTTGATGGAGCTGAAGGTCCTCGCCGATGTGGGCTTGGTCGGTTTCCCGAATGCAGGGAAGAGCACCTTGCTCAGCGTGGTATCCGCAGCCAAACCCAAGATCGCGGATTACGCGTTCACGACACTTGTCCCTAACCTCGGTATCGTATCCTATCACGAGCACAAAAGCTTCGTGATGGCCGACATCCCCGGGATCATTGAAGGCGCACACGAAGGGAAAGGTCTTGGTCTTCGCTTCTTAAGGCACATTGAACGGAACAGTGTCCTGCTCTTCATGGTGCCGGCGGATAGCCCGAACATCACTGCCGAGTACAAAGTGCTGTTGAACGAATTGGATCAGTATTCGCCGGAATTGTTGCACAAGGATCGTGTGTTGGCCGTCACCAAATGCGATATGTTGGACAAAGGCATGATGGCCGAACTGGCGAAGGAATTGCCCAAGGAATTGGAGCACGTCATGATCAGCAGTGTTGCAGGTTTCGGTTTGGATGAGTTGAAAGACCTGCTCTGGCGGAAATTGCACGCGTAATGTCCCTCTTGCAGCAATTCGATGCGTGGGATCGGTCGCTCTTTCTGGTGATCAACGGACTGCATTCCCCGTTCTTCGATAAAGTGATGTCACAGGTGAGCGAGCCGCTGACGTGGATCCCGGTTTACCTGGTGTTGCTTTTCCTGCTCAAACAACGGTTCGGTTGGAAAGGTCTGGCTTGGTCCGTTCCCGTGATCGCGTTGATGGTGCTTTGCTCCGATACCGGATCCGTGGTGCTCTTCAAGAACACGGTGCAGCGGCTACGTCCCAGCCATGCAGAAGTGCTGAAGGGAAGCATCCATTTGCTTGTCGATGGCAATGGGGAATTCCTTCGTGGTGGTTCCTTCGGCTTTGTTTCCTCTCACGCCAGCAACCACTTCGCCATTGCCGTCTTCATGATCGGTGCGTTGCACAACGCGGTGCGTGGACTGGCGCCGGTGCTCATCTTTTGGGCCGTGCTCATCGGGTACAGCAGGATCTACCTCGGCATGCATTACCCCGGCGATGTGCTGGTCGGTGCACTGTATGGCGCGGTGATCGGTTGGGTTTTCGCACTTTTACACACGGGTGTCATGATGCGCCTACAACGTTTGGGATGAACCTCTGGCTCGCGGTATTTCTCGGTGGTGGTTTGGGCAGCGTAGTGCGCTTCGGTATTTCACGCGCGTTCCTTGCATTGGATGTGCGTGGTGCTTTCCCTTGGGCCACTTTGGTCTCCAATCTTTTCGCCACTGCGATCTTGGCATGGGTGATCCTTCGGATGAACGATGCCTTCCAAGGCCGCGATGCCATGAAGGCGTTCATCGCTGTGGGTTTCTGCGGCGGCTTCAGCACGTTCAGCACGTTCAGCTATGAGAATTTTCTTTTGCTGCGTGAAGGTCTTTTCACCCAAGCCATCGCCAATGCTGTGGTCAGCTTGGTGGCCTGTGTGCTGATCTTTTTCGTCATTGCCCGCTCATCATGATCCAACGTGCCGTTCGCCTTGCCGGAATTGTACTCTGCCTTCCGCTTTTTGCAACTGCCCAACAGCCCACGTGGCAAGCGCCTCCCAAACTCGTTGTAGGCGTTGTGGTGGACCAGATGCGGGCCGACTTCATCTACCGTTTCTGGGATAATTTCGACGAAGGTGGTTTCAAGCGGTTGGTGAATGAAGGTGCGTTCTGCCGCGATGCACAGTATTCCTATTCCAACACGGACACCGGACCCGGACATGCGTCGATCTACACGGGCAGCCTGCCCGCTTACCACGGAATTGTTGCCAATGATCCGTACGATCGCCAATTGAGGCGTATCGGTTATTGTGTTGAAGACACGAGCGCGCTCATTCTTGGAGTGGATGAAAGGACCATGGGCCTCTCACCGCGCCCCATGCTGGCGACTACGCTGGCCGATGAACTGGAACGTGCCTCTAGTGGCAAGGCGATCACCATCGGCATTTCCCTGAAGGATCGAGGTGCGATCCTTCCAATGGGTCGAACAGCCGATGCAGCCTATTGGTTCCACGATATGCGATCGGGTTTCGTTTCAAGCAATTGGTACATGGATGAACTGCCCGTTTGGATCAAAGCCTTCAACCAACAACACGGCGCAGCAACATACATGAGCGGCACGTGGGACCTGTTGTTACCGCAAGTACGCTACCATTCACCACTACCGGACAACAACAGCTACGAATCACCGTTGCCCGGTGCAGCTGCGCCGGTGTTGCCCATTGACCTGGATAGCTTGGCCATGGGAAAGCGCGCCACGACAGCATTCATCAACACTCCCGGTGCGAACACCATTCTTACGGATCTTGCATTTGATGCGATCACAGCCGAAGGGCTTGGTGCCGATGCCATTACCGATCTGCTTACGATCAGCTACTCCGCAACCGACAAACTCGGCCACCGCATGGGGCCCCTGGCTTTGGAACTTGAGGATATG
>Ga0154020_10008552_pt1 | contig 11856 bp, 9 predicted proteins | sample Klosneuvirus_201_FD_109709 | JGI IMG/M metagenome (GOLD analysis project Ga0154020, IMG submission 109709) | Active sludge microbial communities from wastewater, Klosterneuburg, Austria - Klosneuvirus_20160825_MG | ecosystem: Engineered > WWTP > Aerobic digester > Activated sludge | place... | reverse complement strand
TTACGCCAAATTGAAAAACCGCGACGGCATGATCGCCGCGCTGGCCGATGCCATCAAAACGGATTCCTTGGCGAAAGCAAACGCCAGTCAGGATCCCGACTTCATGGCCTATCACAACGACGCGGACTTCCGCAAATTAGTCGGATTAGAGTAAGAAAACAGGGTGAATAAGTTGTAGGGACGGCAGGTAGGAGCGAGGCGGGGGTGTTGAAAAGCGACTATAATATACGACACCAGAAGCCGTCTGTCAATGGTTTTGGGTGAAAACAGCAATTTTTGTTAACCATTTGTTCAATAATTGAATAGATGGTTTTGGCATTGGACTTACGCGGCCGGAGGGGAAATTGGGGAGGCGTGAAATGTCTCGTTAGCAATTCGTAGAGCGTTCGCTTATGTTGCTTGCTCAAATATCTAAGCCCCACTCACACAATCATCGAACAAGAAAATAGCAAGCGGAACCATTTAGGAGAAGCAATGGAAAACCAACCACAGAATTCAGCAATACAACATCAAGCTTCAGGTAACAACGAGAAGCCAATTAGGGAGCGAATCGCAGAGACCCTTGAGTTTTTTTTCCCGGGCGCGCTGAATGGGCCGAGTACTACAGAGGAAGTGCAGTTCATATTGGATCGCTTAGTAAAAATGGACATTCAGGCGATTCATGTAACTCACTTTAATCAACTCCTCCACTATGTTCATCAAGCTGGTGTAACTCCGGGCTTCTTTCGTTACTATTTTATGTCGGAACAAGACAAGCATCCCTATCCTGTAGATCAGATTATGGATCCAACTCCTGGTCTCGATGAAAAAGGTATTTCCTCGCTTGAACAACTTGAGTGGGGGTTGCGAAGGTTTTACACAGATGCATTATTGTACTTTGGAAATATTAGAACGGCTTACCGATATCTTCGAACAATGTCTTATGAGGATTTGGTTGAATTTTTTTCCGAGCAACGGTTTGATTCTGAATTTGCCAGATCGCGCGGCTATGTTCTTGCCTTTCAAAAGATTCCAATTGACGACAGGTATCTAATTTCAGAAATCGCGTGTAAAACTTATGCAAGCGAGTCAAACTCTGGAAAAAGTACACTTGAAGAAATTCTCCTGAAAACGTATCAAGCACGAGGGAGAGGAAAGGCTGCAATAAAAGCACTTGTCGGTGAAAGTAAAATCGAGGCGATACATGATCCACAAAATCAACTTGTGTTAGAATTTGTTTCAGACGACATAGAATTGCTTGATACTGAGATCGAAAATGAGGCCCAGCTTCATGATGTGGTGTCAGGAAAAGTAATGACCTTCGAAAAAGCAAGACGTTCCGCCCTTGAGAATACAAAACTGTATTTGTCAATCGTTAACGAGCTGGATGTATACGTTGCAACCAGCATGCGGCGTCGCGATGATTTTCGAAATATGGCGCGCGATTGTGAATACATCTTTAAGCAACAGGGCCTACGTCGCTTTAGGCTTCGCTATTTTGATCCGACAATGAGTGCTGCAGAAAACCACGAAGACAAAGGACTAATTGAGTGCTTGATGGTAAAATGCGCTAAAGCACTTCTATATTTTGCAGGAGACAAAGACAGTTTTGGCAAAGATGCAGAGGTCGCTATGGCACTCAGCCTCGGTCGCCCCGTTGTAATTCTTTGCCCAGACGATGCCAACGGTGAAACGCGAATGAAGTTCTTTAGAGATGTGCACCCGCTTGGCCGTCTCATTAGATTTGAAAATGGCGTTGCATGTGGAGCAATTGTTACACAAAAGCGAGATGTAGCCGCAAAGCTGCTCGAACGAATCTTCGACAATGGCATGGAGTATGACATAGAACAAAACGGCGATGGTTACTTTAGATTACGTGAACGTCTTACTGGTAGCGTTGTAAGACTTCAAACAAATTCTGAAATTGTTAGAGAATCCTTCTTTAACTATTATCATAATATCCCATAGCCAAGGAGCAAGAAATGGGCTGGTTTGCATTCGCAATACTTTCGGCGCTTGTTTGTGGTGCGCTTGCGTCTTCGAAGAAACGGGATGTTTTTGTTGCTGTTCTTGTCGGACTTGTCCTTTCAGTCGTTGGCATTATTATCTATGCCTTCATACCAACTGCAACAATAACATGTCCTAAATGTGGTGAACCGAATGCGACAACGCGGACAAATTGCAAAGAGTGTAAAAGCGCACTGTACCATGTAAATCGTGAATCAATTTATGAAAAGAATCGGGAAACGCCATTACCAAAGAAGCCGGGCAAGTTGGCGTTACTCCTGTTTGTGGTCATGGTAATTGTGTTCATTGGTCTGGCTTTCTTGGTCAAGTAGAAGTTTGGAAGGTTTGCGCTTCTTTTGACATTCTCTGTTTGCTTGGGTTGATCCTTACCGAGGATGACAGAAGGGGGGGCGGCGGAATTTTCACAGGGGTCCTTCATCCCGCTACGCTACATTCAGGATGACGCCGTGTTTGGTGTTTGTGATGCGCTTTGAACAATTCGAGTTGCTTGGCGCGGGCGACATCCCTACGGGACAGGCTGCCTCTGCCGCCCTTACATTAAATTGAAGAAGTTATTATGAAAGCCATTACATTCACGCAGTACGGCTCGCCGGACGTTTTGAAATATGAAGACGTTCCCACGCCGACTCCTGCGGACGATCAAGTCCTGGTGAAGGTTCATGCGTCGTCGGCGAATGCGGCAGATTGGCATTTGCTGCGCGCGGATCCGTTTCTTGTGCGGTTTATGTGCGGGTTCACGAAACCGAAAGAGAAGTATCAGATTCTCGGCGGCGACATCGCGGGAGTTGTTGAAGCGATTGGCAAGAACATCACCGAGTTCAAAGTCGGTGACGCCGTTTTCGGCGAAACGTTTGCCGACGGGTTGGGAGGTTTTGCTGAATACAAATGCGCAAGCCCCAAATATCTTGTCGCTAAACCTGAGAGCCTTTCCTTTGAAGAAGCGGCCGCCGTTCCACTTGCTTCAGTCACAGCCTTGCATGGTCTGCGCTATATCGGTAACGTCCAGCCGGGACATAAAGTTTTAATCAACGGCGCTGCGGGCGGAGTCGGAACCTACGCGGTGCAAATCGCCAAAGCGCTTGGCGCGGAAGTTACCGCCGTGTGCAGTGCACGCAACGGCGAGCAAGCGCGCGAACTCGGCGCGGATTACGTCATTGATTACGCAAAAAAGAATTTCACTCAAAGCTCAAAGCGTTACGACATGATTCTCGCGATCAACGGCTACTATCCGATTGGCGACTTCAAGCGCGCGCTCACGCCGAACGGAATTTACGGCATGGCCGGCGGCGGCAACAAGTTGTGGTTGGAAGTCATGTTCCTTGCGCCGTTTCATTCGATGTTCGGCAAGAAGAAAATGAAAATGGTCGCCTCCAAGCCCAGCAAAGAGAAGCTGCAAGTCATCAAAGAGCTGATTGAAGCTGGCAAGGTGCGGCCTGTGATTGAAAAGCGCTATCCGCTCAAAGAAGTCCCCGATGCCATTCGTTATCTTGAAACAGGACACGCCAGAGCAAAAGTCGTCATTAACGTATGCTCCTAACTCACAACTCGCTTCTAAATCTAATCTCCCTTGTCGACCAAACAAAGGTGCACATTTGAAAGCCATTACTAACGCAAAGTACGGGTCACCCGATGTACTCGAACTGAAAGAAGTTGTCAAACCCGTTCCCAAGGAGGACGAAGTCTTAATAAGGGTTCATGCGGCTTCGGCGAATGCAGGAGACTGGCATATTCTGCGCGGCTCGCCGTTCATAATGCGGCTGGTGGGATTTGGCTTGTTTAAGCCGAAGTACACAATTCTCGGAACCGACGTCGCCGGAACTATTGAATCTGTGGGCAATAGTGTCAAGCAATTCAAAGTTGGCGATGAAGTCTACGGGGATTTGTCACTGAACGGTTATGGCGGCTATGCTGAATATGTCTGCACGCGCGAAAATTCTATTGTACTGAAACCCGCCAATATTTCTTTTGAAGAAGCAGCGGCAGTACCGACGGCTGCGGTGACTGCGTTGCAAGGTTTGCGCGACCACGGCAAGATTGAAGCTGGACAAAAAGTGTTGGTCAATGGTGCGTCCGGCGGGATTGGAACCTTTGCGGTTCAGCTTGCCAAGGCATTTGGCGCTGAAGTGACCGCCGTTTGCAGCACGAAGAATCTCGAAATAGTGCGCTCGATTGGCGCGGATCACACGGTTGATTACACCAAAGAGAACTTTACGAAAAGCGGGAAGCAATACGATCTGATTTTAGCTCCAAACGGTTATCATCCGATTTCAGATTACAAGCGCGCGCTAACAGACAACGGAAGATACGTCATGACGGGTGGCGCGACGAAGCAGATGTTTGAAGCGATGTTGCTTGGGCCGTGGATCTCAATGACCGGAAACAAGAAGATGAGCAACTCGTTGATAAAGCCAAATCAAAAGGATTTGGAATTCTTGAAAGGGCTGCTTGAAGCAGGGAAAGTTAAACCCGTGATCGTAAAACGCTACAAGCTTAGCGAAGTTGCTGAAGCTGTGCGCTATGTGGAATCCGGACACGCGCAAGGAAAAGTCGTCATTAACGTATTGTAGCCAGCCCCCCCTAACCCCCCCGCGAGCAGGGGGGAATAAAACAAAACCACAATAACATTGTGCTCCTAACCATCATCCTCTCCTCCGCGATAATTTTGCTCGTCGCGTACAAAACGTACGGGAGCTTTCTCGCGCGCTTGTTGAAACTCGATCCGAACGTGAAAACACCGGCGGTCGAACTCAATGACGGTGTTGATTACGATCCGATTGACTGGAAGTTCCTGATGAGTCAGCACTTCTCGGCGATTGCGGCGGCGGGGCCGATTGTCGGGCCGATTGTGGCGGGGATGATGTTTGGTTGGCTGCCGACGCTGATTTGGATTTTGCTCGGCGCGATATTTATCGGCGGCATTCACGACTTCGGTTCGCTCGTGGCCTCGATTCGGCATAAGGCCCGCTCAATTGCCGAAGTGGTGCGCGAACACATGACGCGCCGTAGCTACTTGTTATTCCTCACCTTCGTGTGGATTGCGCTCATCTATATTATTGTCGCGTTCGCCGATATCGTGGCCGGCAGCTTCGTCGGCAACATCACCTTAGAAAATGGCCAATCGGTGAGCGGCGCGGGCATCGCGACCTCAAGCTTGCTCTATCTCGCGCTGCCGATTGTGATGGCGTTCGTGCTCAGATGGACGAAGCTCTCGTTGCTCACCACCACTTTGATTTTCTTGCCGTTGGTTGGCGCGGCCATCTGGTTCGGCCAATATCTTCCGCTTGATTTGGCGGGTTGGTTTGGGCTGTCGGACCTTATCGCGCAAAAAGTTTGGGTCGTCCTTCTCCTTATATATTGTTTCGTCGCGGCGATTGCGCCGATGTGGCTCCTGCTCCAACCGCGCGGACATTTGGGCGGCTTCTTCCTGTTCGCGGCTTTGATTGCGGGCGCGGCGGGTGTGCTTTTCAGCGGCAGTGAGATTCAATACCCGGCGTTCATCGGGTGGAGCGTTCCGTCGGGTGCGGGCGTTGCGACGCTGTTCCCCATTTTATTTATCACCGTGGCCTGCGGCGCGTGCTCGGGATTTCACTCGATTATCGCATCGGGCACCAGCTCGAAGCAATTGAAAAACGAACTCGATGCCAAGAAAGTCGGCTACGGGGCGATGTTACTCGAAGCCATGGTGGCGGTGGTCTCGCTCGCGTGTGTGATGATTCTCTCGAAAGAAGCCATCGCAGGTTTAGGCGGCAAACCGAACTTCATCTACGCGCTCGGGCTGGGAAGATTTATGGAAGTCTTCGGCATTCCGGCGAGCTTCGGTGTGCTGTTCGGGTTGATGGCGTTCACGACGTTTGTGTATGACACGCTCGACGTGTGTACAAGATTGGGCCGCTACATCTTGCAAGAACTCACCGGATGGCAAGGCGCGTTTGGCCGCTACTTCGCCACCGCGTTAACGGCGTTCGTGCCGCTCTTCTTTGTGATGCAAACGGCCAAAGACGCAAGCGGCAACGTGATTCCGAGTTGGCGCGTGTTCTGGCCGCTGTTTGGAGCCAGCAATCAACTGCTCGCCGCGATTGGCTTGTTGGGTATCACCGTTTGGCTGCACCGCACCTACAAAGCAAAGTGGGTTTGGTACGTCGCCGGAATTCCCACACTCATCATGTATATCATGAGCGGCTGGGCCTTGTTACAATATGTTTCTCGAGGATTTGTCACGGCATCGGGCTTCGCGCTGCCAACCAATTTCGTGCCGTGGGTGGCGCTCGTGTTAATTGTGCTCGCAGTAATGCTGTTATGGGAAGCCATAAAAGTGTTTTCAAACAAGAATAATTCTGTTGTAGGGGCGGATGGCAATCCGCCCGTGTTGGCGCGGTAACAAATGTTTCACGTGGAGCAATTTCTTGATTTGCGAGCGGGGATTTAGCGAACCGGTTCCCCGCCGGAATCCGAATTTCTTTTCCTATTTCCTATTTCACATTTCCCATTTCAGATATGTCCCTCAATCAAGACATTCTCGACTACTACACCGAACGCCTCTCGTTACTTGGCAAAATCAATGTAAAGAGGATGTTCGGCGGCGCTGGCTTTTATATGAACGGCCGTATGTTCGCGCTTACCGATGGCGACATGATCTATCTGAAGGCTGATGAAGAAAATCGCGCGCGCTTCGTGTCTCGCAAGATGGAACAGTTCGCGCCGTTTGAAGACAAACCCGAGATGCGTATGCACTATTACTCCTTGTCTTCTGAGGATTTGGAAGATGACGACGCGCTCCGCGAACTCGGCGCGCTCGCCATCGAAGCCTCAACCCGCGCCGCCGCAAAAAAGAAAAGCTCGGGGGCAAAGAGAGCGAAAACAAAGAAATGAGCGTTGGCCGCATTCGTCGAGCGCAATTCAGCACCACACTAGGTCCAGCCTCCAGGCTGGACACGTCCGAAATGTAGCGCCAGCGTTCGCGGGAAAAAACTCCCGAGCAGAATCACAATCGCCAAGCGCGTCGCCATCCTGAATGCAGCGTAGCGGAATGAAGGACCCCTCCGCTTCCGCAAATCCGCCGAGCTGATGAAAGACCTCAACAGCATTAAGTAGTTGAAAGTATCCAAATGTCTAAGATCATAAGCCGTCTTGAAGTCCTGCCTGTCCGGAATGCATTTAAGTACGAAGCTCACGATTTTACCAAGTGGCTTGAAGCAAATATTGATGCGCTTGCAGATCGACTGTCAATTCAATTGACGGTTGTTCAGCGCGAAAATAGTGTCGGCGACTTCAAAGTTGATCTGCTGTGCGAAGACTCGTTTGGGCATCCCGTTATCATTGAGAATCAGCTTGAGCGCACAGATCATGATCATTTGGGAAAGATGTTAACCTATCTTGTGAATCTTGGCGCCACAACAGCTATTTGGATAACGACCGAGCCGCGAAACGAACATCAAAGAGTCGTTGAGTGGCTAAACGAATCGACACCTGCTGATGTATCGTTCTTTCTCGTTAAGGTTGAGGCCGTTCGTATTGGAGAATCGCCATTCGCTCCATTGTTTACCGTTCTGGTATCTCCGGATATACAGTCGAAGCAAATTGGCGAAAAGAAAAAGGAATGGGCTGAACGACATTTTAAGCGGTTGGAATTTTGGCGCTCGCTTTTAGAGAAATGTAAATTGAGGACGAAGCTTTTTGCAAATGTTTCTCCGGGACGAAATAATTGGATTGGTGTCAGTGCCGGAAAGTCAGGTATTAGGTTGAACTTCGTGTTGTGGAAAGACTCTGCCGCGATTGAACTATATATTGATCACGACACAGAGGGCCAAGGAAACAAGAGAATCTTTGACCAGTTGTTTCGGGAAAAAGCCGAGATTGAGTTAGAGATTGGCGAAGGTTTCGAATGGGAGCGGCTGGATGACAAAAGAGCTTGCAGAATTCGCAAGGAGTTTGTCGGCACAGGCTTTTTGCATGAAGATCAGTGGAACGAATTGCAAGAAAAGCTATTAGAGGGAATGATTCGCCTTGACTGGGCTTTTCGCGAACGCGTCTCGAAATTGTAGGATTGCAACCTCCTCTTAATCCTGATTTCTGTCATTCCGCGCCTGTCCCATAGAGATTAGAACCTCGCCAAGCAAATCGAGAATTAAGAGCGATTTACAGATCGCAAATAATTAATGTAGGGGCGGATGGCAATCCGCCCGCCCCAAGCAGATTCGTAATTTCAAAACGCGTCGTCATCCTGAATGGAGGCTCGGCGGAATGAAGGACCCCTCATCGTCACAGGGTCCAGCCTTTAGGCTCGACACAGAAATAGTGTAGGGGCGGCAGGCGTGCCGCCCGCGCCAAGCAAAGTCGAGAATTGCAAACGTAAATATGTAGCGCCCGCGTTCGCGGGCAAAATCCCCTGAGCGAATAAACAATGCCAATGCTCGCGGCGGCAGGTGTCGCGTGCTTAACAAGCACTCGCCTGCCCCGCTAACCGAGATGTTGCACACATTGTCATCCTGAAGCCGTTGCGGCTGAAGGATCTTGTGAGGCAAATCGAGAATTAAGAGCGCGTTAGCGTCCGAATGTAGCGCCAGCGTTCGCGGGCAAAAACCCCCAAGACAGATTGCATTTCCAAACGTGTCGTCATCCTAAATGATGGCTCGGTGCAGTGAAGGACCTCTCTGTATAGTTGACCTTAACAAGAGCAATAATATGCCAATTCCGGAACACCCAGCCCTTATAGATCCAATTGAGTCGTTTCTTCAAAAGAATGGCACGACGAAAAAGGAGTATATCATTGAAGAAATGGCCAACCAGTTTCATGTGTCGAACGAAGAAGTTAAGCGTAAAACACAAGGTGGCAAGCTAATCTTCCGAATGATGGTATCGCGTGCTGTAAATTCCCTGCTGGCGCAAGGGCGTATTGTAAGAGTTTCAACGGGTTTTTTTCAGATTGCTGGTAGCCCCACTCCGCGTGATAATAAAACTCAAATAATTCCAAGCCCTGCGGCGGTCAGTGAGGAATTAGACATCGATGAAATACTTGACTCTGTTGCGTCACGAATGAAGAAAGAACTTGCAAACCAATTATTGGAGAGAGTGAAGAACGCTTCACCAGCATTCTTAGAATCATTGGTTGTAAAGCTCCTCGTCCGAATGGGATATGGCGGACCAGAGCGGGAAGCAATTTCATTCGTACTTGGAAAGTCTGGTGATGGTGGTATTGATGGACTCGTACAAGGAGACCCGCTCGGGCTTGAATCAATATATGTTCAGGCCAAACGATACCAAGACAACCCATTTGGCCAAAGCGATGTTCGCGATTTCTCTGGCAGCCTTGACCAGCACGGCGCTCGAAAAGGTGTCTTCATAACGACGTCGAGATTTACAGATGATGCCAAGAGGTTCGTCGCTGGTTCAAAAACTGACAAGAAGATTGCGCTGATAGATGGTGTTCGCCTTACTGAATTGATGATTGAATACGGACTCGGAGTCTCATTGGAGCGAACGATACAAGTAAAACGTATTGATCAAGATTTTTTTGACGGTGTTTCATTCTAATCTGCTATTAAATCACTCTCTGCACTCAATTTAGCAAGTATCTGAGAGTAACAGAACAATTTGCTCGCACAACAGCAAACTCTTCTCAAACAACTCATTGTACTCGACTTAGCAAGAAATAGAAGGCTTAGCCACCTTTTGCTCATTTGTCTCCAAATTCAACTCAATCAATGAATAATACTGCGCCAGCGCAAAACGGCCCACGTAACACGCGGGTATATGATGTCGTCGTGATCGGTGGCGGACATGCGGGGATTGAGGCGGCTCTTGCCACCTCCCGCATGGGGCTTCGCACCTGCTTGGTAACGCAGAATCTTCAAACTATTGGCCAAATGTCCTGCAATCCGGCCATCGGCGGGCTTGCTAAAGGCCAATTAGTCAAGGAGATAGATGCGCTGGGCGGCGAAATGGGGCGGCTGGCTGATCTGGCTACGGTGCAGTTTCGGATGCTGAACCGCTCAAAGGGGCCGGCTGTCTGGTCGCCGCGTGCGCAATGCGATAGAGTTCTCTATGCTCGCGAGGCCCGCAAAATACTGGATTCTCAGCGCAATCTTGATCTCAAACAAAATACAATCATAGACTTCGAGACTACCGGCGGACGACTTTCGGCTTGCATTGCGCACAGCGGACAGCGCATAGAGTGCCGCGCCGCCGTGCTTTGCGCCGGGACGTTTCTGAATGGGCTGTTGCACATGGGGGATTGGCAGCTCCCGGGTGGGCGGATAGGCGAGGCCCCTTCGCTCGGACTTTCGGAAATGCTGATGAAACAGGGGTTTGAAGTGGGTCGCCTGAAGACAGGCACTCCGCCGCGCTTGGATGGCCGCACCATTGACTACGCGCGCTGCGAACATCAACCCGGCGACGGCCGTATCATTCCGTTTTCCGTGCGCTCACGAAAAGCCGTGTATGATCAGCTTTCTTGCCACCTAACTTACACAAATACAAAGACTCACGACATCTTGCGCGATGGCCTGCACCGCTCGCCGTTGTTCTCTGGCCGAATCACAGGCCGTGGCCCGCGCTACTGTCCATCTATTGAAGACAAGATCGTGCGCTTCTCAGATAAGGATCGCCATCAGATTTTCCTCGAACCAGAAGGCTGGGACACGTTTGAGGTCTATATGAACGGGTTTAGCTCGAGTTTGCCGGAAGATGTGCAATTCGAAGCACTTAGAACTGTCCCCGGGCTTGAAGGCACCGAAATGATGCGGCCCGGCTACGCCGTCGAGTACGACTTCTTCCCCGCTCATCAGCTCCATTATTCCTTAGAAACCAAGGTAATAGAAGGTTTGTTCTTCGCCGGGCAGATCAATGGCACAACAGGCTATGAGGAAGCTGCGGCTCAGGGGTTGATCGCCGGAGTGAACGCCGCTCAGAAACTGAACGGCGGTAATTCTCTGATACTTGGGCGGGACCAAGCCTACATCGGCGTCCTGATAGACGACCTCATCACTAAGACCCCCGACGAACCTTACCGCATGTTTACGTCGCGCGCAGAGCATCGTTTAATATTACGACAAGACAATGCAGATCAACGCTTAACAGAGATTGGCCGCGAGCTGGGTCTGGTTACGGACTCGCAATATGATGGTTATTTAGAAAAGAAACAAAAGCTTAATCAGATAACCGCGCTCCTGCATGACACACGGTTAGACGAACTTGCCGAATCCGGCCTTCTCTCGGACCCAAAGCTCAAAGGCAGCCGCTTTTCCGCCATCCTGAAGCGCCCCGAAGCTGACCTGACTTCAATGCTGAAAGAAAGCCCCCAATTGGCAAGAAAGGTCGAAGAAGAACTCGAAGAAGACCTAATCGCAGGTGTGGAAATGGATGTAAAATATGAAGGTTACATCGCCCGCGAACGCCAGCGCGCCGACCAAGTGAGACGCTGGGAAGAGGTCAAACTACCTGTAGATATTGACCTTTGGGCCGTCCATTCCATGTCCCACGAAGCCCGCGAGAAGATAAACCACTTCAAACCCAAGACTTTAGGCCAAGCCGGAAGAATCAGCGGCGTTAGACCTTCGGATACCTCAGCCCTGCTGATTCACATGAAGAAACTCGGCCATTTGTAAGCTCTTGTTTTAGAGTGTTTCACGTGAAACATCCACATTCTCTCGTGGATAACTATGTGGATTTGCTCAAGATAGACTCAAAAAAATGGCATTAAGTCCGGCATTATCAGACTCCAACGAATAAGGATTATATGAGACAGCTTCCACAATTCCTGTGGACAAGCTGTGAATAGAATTATACTTTGACACCAGAACAGCAGACCCATCTGCAACACTATATGCGCCGCGTGGCCGAAGCCGGGATTCC
>Ga0154020_10008550_pt1 | contig 11858 bp, 4 predicted proteins | sample Klosneuvirus_201_FD_109709 | JGI IMG/M metagenome (GOLD analysis project Ga0154020, IMG submission 109709) | Active sludge microbial communities from wastewater, Klosterneuburg, Austria - Klosneuvirus_20160825_MG | ecosystem: Engineered > WWTP > Aerobic digester > Activated sludge | place... | reverse complement strand
ACTATCGGTTCTGTCTGTGTACGTTTGTTCGTTGTAGGTATAGAAATAAATATCCAATACCTTGCACTTAAACTTATCGTATGGCTTTAAAAATCCTGCCATCCTACCCATATTCATTGTTGCGGGATTCCCAAACTTACCCGCTATGCTTCCGGCAAATTCCTGTAACTCTTTTTCATCAAACAACGGGTTGCCATCTTCATCTGTAAGCAATGCAAGGTCAACCAATGAAACGTCTATAACAGAACCGGCATGAACCATATCGCCGAATGTACCGTCTTTGGCATAGCTGCAAATAATACTTTCTGGGTTTAGCCTTTCAAACTTTGCTTTGTTGTCATCGCCTAACCACTCCCTATACCCGGCTGCACCAAAATCAAATAAATCTTCATAAATAGCCCTTCTGAAAGCCTGATAGTTATTTTCATAAAGACCTAATTCGATAGCCATTTCGGCATCCATTGACCTGTTAAACTGTTCCCCGTTCATCATTCTCATTTCAAGTTCTTCCATATCTAATGGTTCATTTGATTGAGCCTGAACAAGCGGGTGGTTGGCAAGTTCTGAATTTTGTTGTTGTAGTATTTCACGCATCAGTAGCTTTGTTCTTAACTGTGCATAATACTTATCTATTTCTGTTTTACTTTGGCTGTCTATTGGGGTACATACTATGCTATAATCTTCCTTCATTAAACGGGAAATAGCCTTATCCCTATAACCACTTACAACCGCCCTTACAGTCCAATCCACTACAAGCTGTGTATTAAGTGTTGTCATATCAACACCTAACATACTTTTATATTGGTTAACTGGTTGCTTACCTAAAGCATACATACGGAACTTTTCATAATCTCCACCATTGCTATAAAATACTCCCTTTGGGAAGGCAACGGTAAAATCAAAATAAGCAGCTTGTGCATATTGCATACACCATTTACCGTCCTTTTGAGAAGGTGGTACATTATGGTCTGGATAATTATACCCGCTTGCTGAATTGGTTTCTGAGTATCTCATTATTTTTTATTTTTTAAACTGCTTTTCTATATGGTAAAATATCTTCAATATTCCTTTGGTTATCTTCTAACTTTATATGTCTTTTTTCCTTTGCTGCTATTAAGGCAAATCCTGCACCCATCGCATCATCATATTTTTGTGTATCTCCGACATCAAAACCAAGCCACCCTGATTTTTCTCCTAATAAATCTTTGAAATAAACCTTACTAACATCTTTTTCTATGTAAGATTCTGTATAATCACACATAGTTTGAATTACACCACCTTTACCATCCGTATATATCCCCGGTTCTACTTCATCTGCAAGCCACATTAAAAAGCCACTACACTTTTTAGACTGAAAATATGTTTTCCAATGATTGACGTTCCTTTCAAATAGAACCTTACAACCGCAATACCAAGCCATCATTAACACATATTCATTTGCTAAATCCGTTGTTGAAGGTCTATCCACATATCTCATAACAAACATATCGCTATATGGGTAGTTTGGGTTTATTAAATCTGGCATTTGATAGGCATAGGCGGCACAATTTGACTTTCTATTATCCTTTGTCTTATCATATTTAAAAGGGTCTGCTCCTATTCTTACTAAGTAATTCGAGTTGGGAACAAAAAAACCATTTCTTTCATATACATCGTTTGGCACTTTTGGGAACCACCCAATAACCTTTTCATACTTCCCATTATCGTTTTTAACCCATACAAGTTTATTTAATTCTGTTTTGAATGCCCCATCTGGCATTTCTATTTGCTTATAATACTTATCGCCTCCTTCCCAAACAAGATTACCTTTCTCTGTCATTGTATTCCATCCAAGCCAATCCAACTGCTCATTTATTTTAAAGCTATTGTATATTGACCCGGTAAGGGCTGACATAAACATTTCCCTTTCATCAAATGGGTTCATCCTTATTTCTTCTTCCAAAGAAGTGCCTTCCAAACCAACCCGCTTACTTAACAGATAATCTTTTGCCCCTAACCTTATATCTTCTTCTGTTAAGTCGCCTATGCCAATAAAGTTTTCACATAAGTATTTATACTGTTCTTCATTAGGTGGGTCTATAACACTCATACCATGCTTATCTATAAAACCTACATACCCATCATAAGCAGGGGTAAAGTATCTTACCAACCGCCTTACTGTTCTTTCGTTTTTAAAGTGGTCTGAATCATCCCATATCTTTTTAAATTCAGCACCACCGCCTTTTGTTAGTTCATTGACCGTTGAGGGTAATTCACAAAAACCAACCCGCTTAACACCCTGAATCATTGTCTTACTTACAATGGCTAAAAATTCCGAAGCGGGATGCTCCACCGGCCATTTCCCCATTTCATCAGCCAATAAACGGCTTAACCTTCCTGAATCATATGCGTTTTTTCCGGGCGCACGAAAATCTATCTTTGACCTATGACCTGTATCTGTATCAATAACACTACCTTTCCCCCCTTTAACTTCAACTGTCTTATGTGCAAACACTAATTCACTTACACTATCTTTATTGTTTAGCTGTTTTGGTTTAAGGAAAACCGGGAGTTGCCTATACCCAAAAGCAACCATACTTGTAAATGCAGTTTTGGCATCTTTTTCGGTCTTAGATGTTAAACCGCAAAAACTATTTCTAAAAAATATACATTCATAAATAAGGTTTGATGTCGCTTGCGATGTTGCACCCTCTCTACGTTTTTTTCCCCGTACAACACCTAAACACCAAGAGGTTTTTTCCCATTTATCCAAAAATAAAAAATACCTTCTGTCGGTATCCCGGTATTCAGGGTATATATCATTTTCGAGTTTCCAAAATTGCAGGTAGAAATAATGTTTCCCGGTTATAAATGTTTTAATACCATTGTTCATAAACCAAAAGCCTTCCTTGCACCTTCTAACCTGCTCTAACGCATAATCTCTTTGCCTGCTATCTAATAATGCGTTACCGTCTTTATCATATTCAACGTCCTGAAAATAGTCTGGCAATTCAGCTTTACGCCAATACTGTTCTGTTGGGATGTCAGTACCCCAATTTTCTACATACCCGTCATAATCAGGTATGGTTATCTTAGTGCCATATATTTCTATTGTATTACTCATTTCCTGCTTTCTGCAATAGAATCAACAAATGATTTTTTTTCTTCACCCCCATCATCAGGCTTTAGTATTCCAGCCGTTTGCCCAAGTGATTTAGTAGCTTCTGCTACCTTCGCAGCACTATCCCACAAAACTTTAAGCCTTTCAAATGATTTGTCTTTCGGGTCTGTTATGTCCAAACTCTTTAAATTAGTGGCATTTAATAACTGTGCCATCTCTACCATCTTTTTATTTAAAGCATGGTATAACTGCTCTGAACCACTTTGTTCTTCTACTGTATCTGGCATTAGTTAATTTTTTTAATATAAATGTTCACTTTTTAGTTCTTCAACTGGTTCTGATATTTGACCCATTTGATAAGCAAGTTTAGCCGCATCTTTTCGATTTAAAAATATCCCTTGCTCTGTTACAAAACCTTCTATACCTCCCTTTCGTATGTTTAAATGCTTTGGCTGGCTCATTACAATATCCTTATGCCTTTTACCCTTATATACTATTCCATTATTCCATATTGCTGCTTGGGTTATTACTTTCATTACTTGTTTTTTATAGCTTTTCTGAATTTCCTATTTGCGCTACTTTCTTTTTTATCTTCAGTTTTTTCTTGTTTTGTTTTTTCGGGTATTATATACTGTGGGTATTCTTTTAGGAATAATTCTTTGCCATTTTTATACCCCTCATCATAGATAATATTCAATTTGTCTATTTTTTCTTCATCAGATAATTTGGAATAAGTTTTATTACTCCCTTCAAAATTAGCCATATCATTAACGTATGGTGCTGCAAGATTTTTTCTTTGCTGCCCTACAAGTTCTTCTAATCTTGCTGCATCTTTGGTTGGTAGTTTTATAGTTTGCCCGTTACCGCTTATCTCTGGCTTTACTGACGGTGGTAAAAATTGAGTGTTACTTGTTCTTTTATAATCTTCATAAATTGGTTGGGCAAAATTATCAGGGTTAGCCCTACTTATGCCGAATAATCTCATAGGTAAGTTATCCTTTTTTTCTACCTTATCCCCCCATATACCTATTTTGGATGGAGGATATTGTTTAGTTAAATCACGATAAAGTTTTGAACGGTTTAACATAGTATTATTAAGTTCCCCTAAAAATGTATCTGCCTTTTGTTTTGTATAATAAGGCATAGCTGCTCTTTCTACTTGTGCTAATGCTGCTGGCTGCATTACGTTAGCGAACATATTTATAAGATTAGTACCGTAATTTTTAAAGTCGCCTCTTTCAACTGATGTAAGTAATGAAGATGTATTGCCGAATACCCCCGTGTTTAAATCCCTTAAAGCATCTACTTCTAACCCACCAAAAGCTATATTTAAAAATTCATCCTGCTTTTCTTTTTGTTCGGGTGTCATTTCTTCATTCTTCTTTGCAATACGGTCTGACATTGTTCCAAAGTGTCCAAACCAACGTAACCCAACATTCAAACCATTATTTACTTCATCAGGGTCTTTACCTTGTGCTGCTGCAAACATTTTTGATACATTGATTGTACCTTGTTGTTCATAATTCTGTTCCCCTTCTCTTTCTTTTTTAGTATCATCGGCTGTATTTGATGGACGGACTATCCCTGCGCCTACTAATGATACAACGACTGCCCTTGTTGCCATACCTACTGCTGCATGAGCAAACCAATATTTAGATTCATTAAGGTCTTTTTCTGCACTTGTGTTATATTTATCCCCTAAAAATCTATTGAACTTTCCTGATTTTTTTAATCCTGCTTTTGTCCCGTATATAGCTGATTGAAGTAACGCTACTTCTGGATTAATTAAATTATAGTAACTCCAATAAGCATTTGACGGTATCTTTATGTAAGGGGAAATAGTAACTGCCTTCGCTAAACTGCCGATACCACTTTGTTCACCACCGAATACACGATTAATAACATCATTAAGCATATTGTCCTGTTGGAATGTTGACCTTTGCCCTTCTTTAATAATGGTATCTTTTATGTAATCTGCTTTTTTAGCTGCTTCTGCATCACTTAGCCCTTGTTTTTTGTATTGCATATACGCTTCCTCTCTTGGGAAGTCAATGAATAAATCATAATCAATATCTTTTAACCCTAATGCTTTTGCAAACGCTGATGCTTGTGCGCCCTCTGCTGCAAATCTTTGGGGCTTATCCCCTAAATTCAATGTACGGGCAACCATTTCGGCAGGGATACCAACTGTTGCCTGTATTGATTTATCCAATGCCTGCTCCCCTGTAAGATTCTTTTTGCCTCTTATGTGAGATATTAAATCTCTCCATGCTGTTGCAGGTCGTATTTGTTGCCCTTGTATTTCTTTAGCGGTATAATCTGCCCTATTAAGTCCTGTAAAGAATTGCTGGAAGGCTTCTTTGCCGCCCAAACCTAATTTACTAAAAAATTCTGCTTGCGTTGCTCTCGATACTATATTTGTTTCAGGTGCTATTTTCCCACCAGACCCATACTTTATGGCTTGGTCAATAACGGTTTTAACTAAACCTACTGGAAGCCGTAATGTAGTTTGATTCCAAATATTATAAATCGGGTTATTAATTAATGCAGGAATACCTAACGTATTTAATTGCATTATAGAAGTAAGCCTTTTTGTTATATTAGGTCTGTTATACAATATTTCATTTAATTCCTTAGATGCTTTTGCAGCTTTAGTCTGTGCTTCAAAATATTCTTTTCTTGCCTCTTGGGTTCTTTCAAGTCTTGCTTTCTCTCCTGCTTCATCTACAAGGTTTGTTTCTTTAATTAATTCCTTTAATCGAGTAGTTTCAGCTTCGGTTAATTCACCCCTACCTGTTATATCGGCAATTATCTTTTTGAAATCAGCATAATCCAAACCACCACTTTCAACTATCTTTTGAAAAGACTTCCTTACTACTTCCTCTTTTTCTTTATCGGTAAGACCTTTTAATTTTTTTCTGAATTTGTCAAGTATTTTAGCTTTTACTTCTTCATCGGTTAATGGCTTTTTATTTTCTTTATCTTTTAATTTTTCATTCCATTCTTTTCTGAACTTTTCTTTATCCCAATTATCATGCCCTAACTGTTCGGAAATATAATCTACTGCCTCCTGAACTAACTTAACTACATTTTCTCCTGCATGGTAAGCCTGTTTCATACCTTCTAAGGCTGCTGTAATTACCTTTGGTGGGATAATAGTTGAATACGCTGCTCCACCCTTAAATTCATCCTTTGCCTTATCGAAAAATTCATCAACCTTTTTTATCCTTGCTTCTCTTGCTTCGGCACGTTCTTTTTTCATTCCCTCTTTTACCTGTTCTTTTACTATTGCATCAAATTCGGGTTCTTTAATCATTTCATCAAAAAACTCTTTCCATGACTTATCTTTTGGTTTTGACCATTCTTCAAATGCCTCTTTTCTTTTGGCATTTTCAATCATTTTTATACCTAATGGAGATTTTTTATAGAAGTAATTAATTGCAGCATTAAACCTACCGCCCTTTCTTCCCGCTTCATCATATTTTATACCCACTTCGGCAAACTTCTTTGTAAATTCAAATTTTTCTTCTGGTGTCTTGGCCGCTTCTTCTAACTTGGCTAACCTATTCAGGCTTTCGGCATATATTAAAGAATTTACATCACCATCAAATTTTTGGGCTTCTGCTAATAGTACGGCATCATCTATCCCGTATTCTTCTATAATTGATTTAGCGACCATTTCAGCCTCTTTCTGGCTTGCGGTATTATACTTCAATCCTTTCTCCTTAAACCCGGATTTTGCGGATTCTGGCACATTCTCTGCACTAAATAAATGATTTAATATTCCTTTGTCGTTTAACTTATCCTTACCGCCTTTTTCTTCTGTTGGCTTGGGCGGTTCTTTTGGAGGTTCACCCCCTATATTAGACAATATTTTAGCCCCTTCTTCCCCGTATTTAGCCGCTTCTTCTTCCATAGCAATACGCTTACTTCTTTCGCTTTTTTTACCTTCTGCTGCTGCTAAAATGTTCTGTCTGATTTTTTCTCCCGTTTCTGTTTCAGGTACACCTTGACCAGTTTTTGTTTCTGTAATGCCTCCTTCCTCTTTGGGGATAGGTATTTTAACTTGGGGTTCTTCATTCTTTATCTCTGGTTTAGTGGATAGGGATTGTTCTACTGCTTTTGATTTTATTTTTTTATACCCAATTTCTTCTTTTGTTTGCCCTTTATATTCTGGGTCATAATCAAAAATAGGGGATTGTATTTGTGTAGTTTGTTTTTTTGTTCCTACTTGTTTTTTTTCTGTATAATCATTTTCCCATTTTTCAGTAGCTTCACTATATGCTTTATACCTTTCCTTTTCTGGTAAACCTGAAAAATCAGATGGCTTTGGTTTAGGAGGTGCATTTTCCTTTGTTACTACTCTAATATCTGGAACTTCTGATGTATTAGACATATCTTTCCAAAGTGGTTGCCCATCAAGTGATTTATCATTGGTTGGAATAATTTGCCTTAGATTTTTATCCACTTTGCCATCTGCCTCTTTTGTTGGTTCAGTAACAGAATAAACTACTCCGTCTAACTTATCTAACACTGTTCCGTCTTTTTGAACGACCTTCTTAGATGATTCATCTCTGCCTTTATTTGAATAATTATCCAATAGATTTTGTTCCACATCTCCCCCTACATTAGATGCCTTCTCCACTACTCCTTCATCTACTACTACATCCTTACCTGATTGCTGTTCTGCATCTACTACTACTACATCAGTAGGCTTATCTTCTACACTTAGTTCTATTGGTTGTGTTATTTTTTCTGGTTCGCCTTTAACTTCTGGTGGTACATTTTCACCAATAGGTATTCCTTTTTCATTTGTCCCTTCTATTGGTACGGATAGGTCTGGTAGTTCTTCTTCTTTAATGGAAGTATCTTTTCTTTTTTCTATGGTATTATCTATGGCTTCAAGTTCTGCTTTAGCGTATGCCATTTCTTTGTCGGATAGTTCTGGCTTACCTTTATCATCCACTTTTGATATTGCTTTGTCCAGCTTATCCTTCCGGTCATTTGCTTGTTTTTCTGTTAATCCTTCAAGTTCTATTTGGTTTTCCTTATCAATTACAAGTGCTTTTTGCTTTGCTTCTTCAGCTTGTTTTTCTGGAAGTATTTTCGACTTTTCTTTATAGCTTTCTTTTAATGCAAGCCTGTATAAGTAGTCTATTCTTTGTTGGTCATCAAGTACTTTACCCTTATCTGTTGTTTCAGGTACTTGTGGTATAAGTTTTGATACCCGTTCGATTATTTCTTTTTTTTGTGTACCTTCTTCTGATGTAATTTCGTTTTTCTTTACGGCTTCATCAATACGGGCTATGCCTAATTCCGGGTTATCCCCCAATTCCCATAAAGCCATTTTTTCAAGTGGGCTTGCTTTTGACTTCATTGCCCCCTTAACCAAACCCAACCCTATAAAACCAGCACTACCTATAAGCATTTCTTTTGCACTTTCATACCCTTCTTTTGCTATTTGTTCTACTGATTTATTGTCGTCATAAAAAACATTATCTGCAATGGAAGCAGCCGTTGGTGCAGCAACCCCAAACGTGCCAATCATTTTACCTTGTTCCTTTGCAACGCCTTTTACTGTTTTACCTACCCGTTTAAGTAATGGTTCCGCTTCACCTGCTAACTTATTCCATTGCTTTTCGCTTAATCCTGCTATGTATTTACTTAAAGGGGATTTGCCACCTTTCACGGTATTCATTATGGTTTCATACTTGCTGCCAAACTTTGTCATTAAAGACAAAACAGCACCATGTAAAATTCCGTATTCATGTGCATCTTCGGAAGATGCCCCTTCTGATATTTTTTTGTTGTATGCAGCATCGTAACCATCCGTAAATAATGTTGTTGCTTCGGCTGCTTTAGCACCTAACCCAACCCCTTGCAACATACCCATTTTAGTAAGGAAAGCCCCTATATCTGCTGTAAACCCTGCAATAGATAATCCGGTAGCTTTACTTAAAAAGTTCTTTGACTTCCCCGCTTCTGGGTTTGTTATGGTTTTTATCTGGCTTTGATTATTTGCAATTAAATTGTTTAACTGCTGCCTTTCTTCATCGCTTAAAGAAGATAGACTACGTCCGTTTATTATTTCTTTTGCTTTCTTTTTAAGTTCATCCGATGCTTGAATAATAACCGGGGAACCAGTTCGCCTTTCACTTTCGGGAAGGTAAGTATCTGCTTCAAACTGCTTGCCTTCCCCTATTCGCTTCACCCTTAATTTGGTCTTATCCGATTCGCTACCGAATATATTTGTTACAAGATTTTCTACTGCATCAACCCCCGTACCTACACCATGAGCATACCTGTTATACATAAATCCACCAACCCCCATACCTATGTCATCTACAATTTCTTTTACTTGGTTTTCGTATTTTAGTTTTGCTGTTAATGGGTACTTTTTATCATTCTCTAATTCAACTTGCTCGAGTTGCTTCATCCTATTTTCATTCTCAACCGATTTAGTAATAATACTTACTCTTTGTTCGTCCGTTTCTGCATCTTTATATAATTGCTTTAAATCGTTTTGCTGCGAAGTCAGGTCGTCGTATTCGTTGTTAGCCCCCATTAAAGCAAGTTCACGCAATACTTCTTCTTTACCTATTCTTTGGTTAGTGGTTAATTGCGAAATTGTACCACCTAATTTTTCAGCCAATAAACTATCGGTAACAATACCCCTTGTTTGTCCTTCCGGGCTTGTTTGTACGTTTACATTCCATTGCGGAACTATTTTATCCTGAACAACATTAAGGTAGGTTTTGTATTTTTCAGGCTCAAAAAGTTCAAGTGTTTTTAACCCTGCATATTGATTAATGTCAATAGCACCGCCTAAACCGGACTGCTGATATTCTTCCTTAAAATCTAATGATTCAGGGCTTATAGCTGGTGCGTACGTTTGACGTAGCAATCCATGATATTTCTTTTTTTGTTCAGGGTCATCAATATTTTTATCTATAAGCCCCTGTTTTTGCCTTACTATATCGTAAAACTGCTGCATACTTTCGGGCATCTGCTCATCTCCCGAATATTTGTTGCCTTCAAGTATGCCTATATTTTTTGCTATTTCATCCCTTTGTTTGTCCCCTTCTAATTCGTTATAAGACTTTTGTGCTGCTGCATCTTGTATGGCATACTTTATTTTAGCTTCGTTTGTTAACTGCTTAAACTTAACGGGGTTGTTACCATACAGGTTTATAAGCGTTTCTTTTGAAGTTGTTGGGTTACGGAAGGCTGCTTCAGGCATATCCGAAACGGCCTCAATAAAGTCCTTACCAAACCCTTCCCCTTCTAATTCACTTGTTATATTTTCAGCTTCTTTTATTGAGCCTTCATCCGGCACTTCCGTAAATACCTCACCAGCCTTACCACTTGAAGGTATTGCTGCCATCCTTTTACGCTGACTTAAATCTTTTGACTTCTTAACCCTTGTAAATGGGTCATCTACTAAACCACCAGAAGGTGTTTTATAAAGTTCAATAGTTGGTATTGGCTCTTTATTCGTAGATATTGTACCATCTAAGCCGCCATCCAAAGAATCTTTTGATAAAGGTTCGGAAGGTTCTTTTTTTTTTAAGTCGGGCAACTCATCAACACTTTTAAATGATGGTTGTTGTTGACCTTTGGATAAAAGATTTGGTAATTCATCTACCGTTCTATATGTGCTGTCTTGCCTCATTATTGTATTTTATACCCTTTGGCTTTGGCTTTATCTGCTGCTGTTTTATCAACCCCGCTTAATACAACCTTGCCTGTACTTGGGTCAACTACATTAAATGTTTTTGATTGTGATTTACCAATTTCTACTACTTCACGTTTTTCTTTTACACCCGGCTGTGCTTTTATGTTTATATCGGTAAAGTCCATTGGGGCTATTATTTCACCTGACGGGGATTTTACTATATTAAATTTTCCGCCACTATCCTTTTTAACGAAAATATCGGACTGCGTTAAATCGTCATTGGTAAGTTTGTTTGCGTATTCTATTACAATACCTTGTGCTGTTGGGGATAATTCATTTAATGGGATACCTTTGTAACCACTACCAAATGTCTTTTCCCCTTCTTCCTGTTTATTTTGTAATTCATTATACACATCCCTTATTTGTGCTGTATTATCACCTCCACCCTTACCAACATTAACATTAACTCTTGGCGGCAAAGGTTGTAAATCCTCTTTTATTGGGTTAAAGGCACTCCCCTTTAGATTTGTTTTATTAATTAAATCCCACAAATAACTATCTCTATATGTACTTAATGCCCTTGAATCAAGTTTTTTTCTATCAACTCCAATATCTTTAAGATGCCTAATAAACTTTACTTTGAAATCAAGTGCCGCCTCTGGATTACCAAGTGCAACATCTTGTAATTCTTTTGGCAAAGTGTCTATCATTATTGGCTTACCGTTTTCATCATTGCCTAATGAAACCCTTTCTGTTTTAGGCGACATCCCTATTACATCCCCTTCTTCATCCTTAACTAATTCATCAAACATACTACCAGTTCCAGTAAATTTTCTTAATGTTTTCTTACCACTCTTATCCCGTATAGCAAACCCACCTGATATTGGCGGGGTCGGGAGTGTGGATATATGCTTTTCAAATACCCCGCTTGGCTTATACCATTGACCTATATTATCATCATTCATTAATCCTTCTAAATAGTTTTTTTCGGGTATTAATGAAGCATCTTTATACCCTATTGCGTTACCCTTGTCATCAAATTCAACCACATCTTCAATCATTGGTCTTACTGCAAGTTCCCTT
>Ga0154020_10008549_pt1 | contig 11859 bp, 5 predicted proteins | sample Klosneuvirus_201_FD_109709 | JGI IMG/M metagenome (GOLD analysis project Ga0154020, IMG submission 109709) | Active sludge microbial communities from wastewater, Klosterneuburg, Austria - Klosneuvirus_20160825_MG | ecosystem: Engineered > WWTP > Aerobic digester > Activated sludge | place... | reverse complement strand
GTAGGATGGTGTTTAATGTAGTGGCAAGGAATTGTGATGACCATACGAAAAACTTCGCTTTCCGTTTAAAAAGAGACGGCAAATGGGAACTTGCTCCGGCCTATGATTTGTGCCACGCTTTTCAGCCTGCACACCAGTGGGTGAGTCAGCATGCAATGAGTATCAATGGCAAACGAACGGATATTACCAAAGCGGATTTAATGGTAATAGGAAAATCAATTAAAAACAAAAAAGCGGCTGAAGTAATTGACGAGATTAATCATGTTGTAAGCAAATGGAAAACCTTTGCGGATGAGGTAAAAGTAGCTCCAAAACTACGTGATGAAATAGATGCTACACTAATCACTTTAAAGGAGTGAAATCAAAAAAATGCATTCAAATAAAAACTTTCTTTCCAGACCATATGCCGGTAAAATGTCCGATGATCAGCTTGGCTGGACAGGCTAGTAAACCTTAAAACAGAGGGGTCAGTTTGACGCGGTGAATTGGGGTCTGTTTCGGCGGAATTTTCACTTATCTTTCAAAAATCAAATCTTTCATTTTCAGGGTATCAATTTGATATTTATTACCTGCAACATTGGCTCTTGCTACATAAACAATGATTGAAGAATTAGGGTACTTCCTTTCTTCATTTCTTATCGTAATGATATCCCAAGTAGAAATTAAACTTATAGCTTTATCAGTAAATGATTTTTTAGTATCAAGTTTAATATTATTTGCAAATAAAGAATAGCTAACTGTGTCAGTTTTTGTCCAGATTATCCCATAGTAAGAGGCATCTTCTATCTCATATTTTTCCATGAAATACACAGTGTCAATTCTACCGCTAAATATTGATGGATATTTATCAAATAGCTGTTTCCTTACCTCATAAAAAGTGCTTTGTTTAAGCGACCCTATTTTGTCGTCCTGCTTTTTACCTACCAAATAGGAAATTTTACCGATACTCAGGTGTGAACATCCGCTCAGCGTGCATATAAAAACGAAATATAACATGCAAGTTTTTATCATGGTATTTTTAATATTTGAAAGGTGTTTGACCTTTGACTACAGGAACATACTTTACGTTATTATTTCTGTCAGTGATTGAGTTAATCTGGCCATTTTGAAAAACAAATTTACTATTTGAAGTGCCTCTTATTATCACTCGTGTACTTTCATCAGGAGTACCACTTGCATCTGGGGAATAGTGACTTCTTAATGTGAGCCCATGCTCACTTCTTAATTGATTTTCTCGATGCGTTGAATAGATTTCAGCATAAGAAATAGAACTGGAACCAGTTTGACTTGCCGAAAACCAATCTCCATTATTAATAGTACCCTTCCATCTGTCTTCTTTGTGTGCCAACTCATGCCCTAGTCCAATATATGACGGCCTGCCACTTGAACCATCTGCATTTGGGATATTCAAGCCCTTATTGTTTGGGTCCCATGAAACATAACTATTCCCATATCCAAAAGCTCCCGGGCCTTCATCTTCTGAGTTCCTATTGCCCTGTGCTATTTCCATATTATTCGTACTATTTGCAATGTAATCAACTAACTCGGCACCCTCTGTTCCTAAATGCAGCGTTGCTAATGCTTGGTTTACTTGGCTCATGTAAGTATTTTGGGAAGATACCTGATTGCCATTAGCATCATACCAACCTTGATAATTTTTTGTACTCTGCCAATAATAACGGCTCGAAGTACCATTTGCAATTACTGAAACCCAAATACTATCACCATTTACATCTATGTTCTTTATAGGGTCATTTGCAGCATACTGATATGGTGACATTGACATGTATTTTTCAGCAAACCTATCCAGATTAAAAAACCTCCCCACCTGCGCCTCATACATCCTCGCCCCATAATCCAGCCAATCAAGCCCGCTGCCATCGCTGAACTCTGCTTTTTGCTCTTCCTTGCCGTTGTACTTCAGTTTGTTTTCAGGGGTGCCGAAGGCCAGGGCTTTAGAGGAGAGGCCGGACATTATTAATCCGAACGGGGAATAATGTGATCTTCTATCAAAGAGCTAAAAAATCGAATTAAAAGTAATATTTAATCTTTAGTTGAAAAAACACCCTTACGATTTTATTCTCATAAAACCATGAGAAAAAAAACATTTTCCAACGTTTTTTTCCCATTTCTGTCCCTACACAGATCGCTATGTTTGGTTTAAATAACGGTTAATGGTAGAGTTTTTATACGGTGAAAAGAAATATAAGGGTTTTACTAACACCAACCAATAACCAGAAAATGGTATTTTTTATCTGGAATGTTTGTCCCAGCTTCGTTTGACAAACCTTCCATTACGCCTTATCCTTATTTATGACAAAGAACCTTGTCCTTTTATTATACATACTACTGTTTGCAAAGGCGTCTTTTGCGCAGGATTCTCTCGCTTCATCCAGTCTCATTTCCAAAAAATACCTTGATGTCGTTTCATCCTCTTCTGGCAAGATTTCCAGGCAGATGGATAAAAAGGCAGAAAAGACCCTGACTAAATTCCGGAAGCAGGAAGAAAAACTGATCCGCAAATTATCGAAGGTTGACTCGGTGGCCGCTAAACAAATGATGACCGAAGCCAGAGCCCGTTATAAAGAACTGGAAGAACGGATGAAGGGCAATGCTATTAAACAGTACATCCCCCAGGTAGATAGTCTGGCCACATCGCTTGCTTTTCTGACAGTCAATCCGCAGTTTTTAAAGGATGCGAAGGAAGTAAAAGATAAGTTGGCTGAAGCCATGGGGAAAATGGATGAATTGAAGTCCCAACTCCACAAAGCTGAGGAGATTAAGGCCTTTCTGAAAGAACGAAAGGAATACCTGAAACAACAACTGGGGCAATTAGGCATGCTCAAAGACTTAAAGAAGATCAATAAACAGGTCTACTATTATGCCCAACAGGTAAATGAATATAAGGAAGCTTTAAAAGACCCCAAGAAGGCCGGCAAGAAAGCCCTTGAACTGCTGGCAAAAAATGGAAAGTTCCGGGACTTTATGCGGAAGAACAGCCAGCTCGCCAGTCTGTTCCGTATGCCCGGCGATCCGGACGATGCCGGTAACATGGTCAGTCTCGCCGGACTACAGACCCGCGCACAGGTCAATTCCCTGATTCAGCAGCAGATCGCCGCCGGAGGCCCGAATGCCCAGGCACAGCTGCAGCAGAACCTGCAGGCAGCCCAGGGTCATCTTAATCAGTTAAAAGATAAAGTAATAAAGATGGGTGGCGGAAGTAGTGATGCCGAGATGCCGGAAGATTTTAAGCCAAGAAATTTAAAAGTGAAGTCCTTCTGGAATCGGGTTGAAATCGGCACCAATATACAATCGGTACGTTCAAACGGAATACTTCCGACCACATCCGATCTGGCAATCAGCGCTGGCTACCTTTTGTCGGAAAACTCTGTAGTAGGCATTGGCGCGAGTTATAAGCTGGGCTGGGGACAAAACATTCAGAACATCCGGATCAGTCACCAGGGAGTGGGAGCCCGCAGCTTTATTGACTGGAAACTCAAAGGTGCCTGGTGGATCAGTGGTGGTTTTGAGATGAATTACCGACCAGATCTTTCGGGTTTAACAATCCCTTCCCCCTTTGGGGGAAGCCGGATGGGGGCCGCCTGGCAGCAGAGCGGTTTGATCGGGATGAGCCGGAAAATTCCGATTAAGACAAAGTTTTTCAAGAATACCAAAGCAATGCTTTTGCTGGACTTTTTAAGTTATCGGCAGCAGCCGCGGACACAGCCAGTGTTGTTCAGGGTGGGGTATAATTTTTAAAATAACAAGTATAAAACAGTTCATATGCGTTTGATGAGAATTTTGTTAGCATTGTTTTTTTGTGTACTCATAGATAATGATGCTATTTCTCAGGATGGAAGACAGTCACCGGGATCATCGGTAACGTTGCAACCCTCTCCCGACTTTCTGTCAAAGATGGGCGAGGTACTGACAAGTCCTCCTAATACAGCGGCTATTGAGCGATTTGGAGGTGTGGATGTCGATTTAAATACCGGGGTTGTAAAAAAGTCAATTGAACTTCGCCCGTTTGTTTCAAGAGGTATGACTGTACCAGTGAGTCTGGGATTTAGTTCGCTGGGATTAAGGGTGAATGACTATCCAACCAGAACCGGAATGGGCTGGAGCCTGAGTGCGGGTGGACAAATATCACGGGCCATTTATGGGAAAGATGATTTAATTGCCACAAGGTATCCTCCGAATTTTACCGTTAATCCTTCACAGGATGATCCTCAGTTTACTACATATGCTTTTGAACTGATCAATGGTGGTAACCGAGATGCAACACCTGATATGTTTACTTATAGTTTTGGTGGCTATTCAGGGAAATTCTTTTTTGATAACTCAAACACTATTCAGCAAGTTGAAATCACCAATTTAAAGATTGAGTATAATCCGATCTTAAATGCGGCATGGACGTTTAAGGTGAGTACACCGGATGGTAGTGTTTATTTGTTTGGCGGCCCCGGAGCTACTGAAAAGACAAAGATCGGGGGCACAATGAACTTCAGCGATTATGTGGCGAATGCCTGGCATTTGATTAGTATTACCAACCGCAAAGGTCAAAGTATCTATTTTACTTATGAAGAGGATTTTATTTCATTGATGCTGACTGATAAATCCCAGACACAATATAAAAACTCACCCACCCCCATTCAGGAATGCCAGCTTCCAAGCGGGGGATTAGTTCCAACTAATGTCACTGCGAATGCAACGATGACGCCCAGTGATGTAACAAGTTATATGTCATCCAAGCCGAAACGTCTGAGAAAAATATACAACAATGAAGGAGATAGCCTGGTATTTGATTGTTCAGAGACCGGATATCCTGAAAAGCTGTATACCAAACTTAGTTATTATTATAACGGAGCTTCTGTTCAGTTACAGTATTTATTTGAATATATTAATGTTACATCCGGTATCTCGACAATGCCATTTTTGAATAAAATTGTGGAGAAAGGTGCAAATGGGGCTTTAAAATCAACGGGATATGCATTTAATTACTATTCACGCAATTCCGTTCCGGAACGTTTTAGTTATTCGCAGGACCATTGGGGCTTTTATAACGGAAAGTACAATTCAACACTTATACCTGTTCCGGATGATCCGATTGTGGCGCAAAACTTTCCAAATGCTACTGCAAACAGGGAGCCTGATCCTTACTATGCCGTTGCAGGGATGCTTAGCTCTGTCAGCTATCCAACAGGAGGGAAGGATTCTATAATTTATGAGCCAAATACCAAGTCTGAGTATAAGGATGTGAACGGGTATACCACACTTCAGCAGAATGTGACAGCCAACAGTTCTTATGAAACACAGTATCTATTTACTGCTACGCAAGGGTTTAATTTATATTATGATGGTCAGGTGAAGATTACGATAACTTCTGAGTATACGATCCCGGATAGCCCTTCTCCACATGCAGGCAGCCAGTTGGAGATACAAAATTCATCCGGTCAGGTCGTGTTTCGGGAATATGTTTATCCTCCGCAGACGGGTAGTACAACCAAGACCTTTTATATAACATTGCCAATTGGATATTATAGCTATAAGACAGGTGCGCAAGGGGCCAATGTTAAGTCAACCACCAGTATAAGAATCAGATCTGGTCAGACTCCCAATAATCAGATTGTACAGACAATTATCGGCGGGATGCGGGTTAAAAAAGTAATTACCAGTAATAATTCAGCTAATCCGGATATGGTGAAGCGTTATTACTATGGTACAATTGATAATAAAGAGCAATCGACCGCACAATATGACTTAAAGCCGAATTATTATTTGCCCAATGCAGTTTTTCATTCTGCCATTTATGATTATCACGGCTGCCTTGGTACTTATTGTCTTGCAACAAATTATGCTTCAGTAATGTACTCATCCCCCAGGGAGAAGCTGTATGCCACTGATGGTAAACTGACCGCGTATACTTCTGTGATCGAAAGTATTGGAGGTGATGATTTTGAAGGAGGAGCTGTGGAGCATAAATATCAGGTTGTTCAGGATGCAGCGCCACAGATAGTCAGGGGGCCTGTTTCTATGAGTGTTTCACCGTATTCAAACAGTTCAGTTTGGGCTTTAGGTGAAACGGAGACCAATTATTACAAAAAATCTACTTCCGGATTAGTAAAAATCAAATCTGACCAGTATGAGACAATTGTAGATTCCAGAAAGGGGGTGGACCTGCCTTTTTACCTAGTATCACAAACAGGGACTATACAATGTATGCAATGGAATAACGGTATGATTATAGGCCCTGAATTCATACATTCTATGATCAGTGCAACAAGGTTCAATATTGCAACTGCGTGGAAATACCTGAAGAAATTAACACAGATCGAGTATGATGAAAATGGTCAGAATCCGTTAACAGTTGTTACGGAATATGAATATAACGATCTGCAATACCTGATGCTGACAAAACGAAAATATACAAATAGCAAAGGTGAAACTTATGTTGAGAGCTTCAAGTACCCCAATGATTATAATACGTTGCCTCCGTATAATCAAATGATTTTGGATAACTGGCTTGATCCTGTAATTGAACAAAAGTCGGTTTTGGTAAAACAGGGCAATGTTGAGAAGGACCTTGTAAAAACGAATGTAGACTATACATATGTCAATGGCTCAATGATTGAACCCACGGAGGTTTTTAAAACGATGGAAACCCAGACGTCCAGTGAGTTAAAGATACTTGAGTATGACGCTTACAGGAATATCCGGCGGACTGAGGATAAAGCCGGAAACAATACAGTTTATTTATGGGGTTATGGCGGAAGATACGCGGTGGCAAAGGTTGTTGTTCCTGGTTTAACGTATGCTGCAGTAATAAGTACTAGCGGACTATATCAGAGTGTTCTTGACAATATGGCGACAACTCCGGGAGCTATGGCAATGGAGTTAAATAAGCTGAGAAGTATTCCCAATTCATTTGTATCAACTTTTGTATTCCGGCATCCGCTCGGGATTATTTCTGAGACAGATCCCAATGGCATTTCGAAGTATTATGAATATGATCAGTTTGGCAGACTGACATTGGTCAGGGATAAGGATAATAATATACTTAAGCGTATTTGCTATAATTATTACGGCATGGTAGAGAATTGTGCCAGTGTGTCTTCCTGTGTGGACCTGAATGCAGATTGGCAGAATACAACTACGCCACTAAGATGTCAATTAAGCGGATGCAGTTATTCCGGTTATCAGGAGCAGGAACAAAAGGATATGAATCCATGCAGCCCGACCTATAATACAACCAGGTGGGTCACCGGGGCTTACAATCCTGCTGTTTGCAGCGGTTCTGGAGGAAACATTATACTTACATACAATAATCAGATTCTAACTAATGGAACCGGATATACAGCGGTGTATACAAACCTTGCGACAAGTCAGGTTTATACATTCAATATTCCTGGTTATGGTTCTGGTACATTAGGATGTCTGCCGTCAGGGAGCTATAGCCTTACTATCAGTAAAGCTAATAACAGTACTTATATTTTGTTTGATATTGGCTGTATGACGCAGGGCGGCACATCTGCTGTTTTTTCATCTGTAAATGTTTCCTCTTGTAACCAGGTTGTATTGTCTTGGGATATTAATTAAAAATTTATTGTATGAAGAAAATATTATTATTTACTGTTTTTAGTCTGGTTACGGGTATTTGTAATTCGCAGGTTAATTCTTTTCAATTTAGTGTTGATATGATAGAAGGCGGGAAAGACTCATTGGTTCATTACCAGGGTATGAAAGTGTTGATAGTCATAATACCAGCGTCTGTCTCTCCGGCTGGTGACAGCCTGCTGATGTCGCTGGATTCTCTGGGAAGGTCAAGAGAAGGGCAGTTAAAGATTATAGCTGTTCCATCTGTTGAAGCAGGATTTAGCCAGGTTAATCGTGATGATTTGTACCAGTGGTACCGGGCTAAACTCGGGGCACATATTGTTGTAACAGATGGAATTTATACAAGAAAGATATCTGGATCACTTCAGCATCCGCTATTTAAGTGGTTGACTGATGTGGCTATTAATAAGGTATTTGATATTGACGCGGAGGCCGCTGGTTATAAGTTTTTTATTAATAGCGGAGGACTACTTTATGGTGTATTACTTCCACATTCCAGAGCGAGTGGTCAAGCAGTTACCCGGACATTAGCTATTCAATAAATTATTTTCCAAATTCAGTTATATGGGATTCGTTAAGTCAAACTATTTATTTGCGATCTGTATTGGTTCTATATTATCCGGCAGTTTCAAAGCTGAAGCGCAAATTCCGAGACAGCCTCCGGCAGGTTATACAGTAAACACTGCGGTAAATTATATACGCACGTGGGACGCTGCTGCACCAGTATCGGATGTCAATCAGTTGACGAGTCGGGAAGTCAGGGACGTAAAAGTGGCAACACAGTATTTTGATGGTTTGGGGAGACCGTTACAGACTGTTGTAAAGCAAGGATCGCTGGAAACCGGGACTTCGCCTACGGATATAGTTAGCCCTGTTGAGTATGATGCATTTGGAAGGGAGCAGTATAAGTGGTTGCCGTATGCAGCAGGTTCTACGGATGGGGCTTTTAAACTTTCGCCCTTTACAGAATCTGTATCATTTTACAGTAATCCCATTGGTGTTCTTAAGAACCAGAACGAGAATTTTTTTTATAGTGAGACAGTTTTTGAGGCAAGCCCTTTTGACAGAGCTACAAAGAGTATGGCAGCAGGTGTAAGTTGGACCGGTTCCGGGCGTGGGTTGGAACAAAAATACTGGTTCAATACAACTGTAGATGATGTAAAGATCTGGAGTGTTTTGGACAATCCATTCAGCATGGGAAGCTATTCGCTCAATACAACTGTTTCTGCAAATGGCTCTTATGGCGCCGGATTATTAAGTAAAAGTGTGACGGTGGATGAACATGGGAAGCAGGTTATTGAATTTAAAGATAAAACGGGTTTGGTTATCTTGAAAAAGGTTCAATTGACTGCCACGGCTGATAACGGATCGGGAAGTTCTTATAATGGTTGGCTAAGTACTTATTATATCTATGATGATTTTGGCAGGCTCAGATGTGTAGTTCAACCAGAGGGGGTTAATACTTTGGCAAGCTCAAACTGGCTGATTGGGGCAGTGGTGGCTGTTGCTGGTGAACAATGTTTTTTTTATGAGTATGACAGCCGGGGGAGGATGATTGTTAAAAAGGTTCCGGGGGCAGATCCTGTTTATATGGTATATGATAAGCGGGACAGGCTGGTAATGACACAAGATGGTAATATGCGGATTGGGAGCCCGGTTAAATGGCTGGTTACCCTGTATGATGAGTTTAACAGACCTATTCAAACTGGGCTTTGGAATAACTCCGGAACCAGAAGTTCACATGCGCAGGCTGCTGCTGTAAGCAGTAATTATTTTTATCCATTTTCAGTAAGTACAGTTCCTGGTTCAGGTTGGGAAAAACTATCGGCTAGTTATTATGATGATTATGCAGGTCTACCATCCCCTTTAACTTCAACGCTAATCACTACCTGGGACAGTTATTTTAATGCCCCATCGGGAAGTTATCCTTATTCACAGCCTATTACAGCGTCTTCTAAGACTAAAGGAAAGGCAACATGGTCAGAAACAAAAGTGCTGGGCACTGTAAGCCAGTTCATTACTACTGTAATGATATATGACGAAAAGGGCCGGGTAATTCAATTAAAAACGGTTAATAAGACCGGGGGGATAGATGTGATGACTACCCAGTACAGTTGGGTGGGCCAACCGCTTGTGATCATTACCAAATCGCAAAAATCAGGAGATGGTCAGCAGGAAACAGTGATTGTGACCCAGAACAGCTACGATGATCTTGGGCGGCTGGTAAAAGTGGAGAAAAAACAAGGCAATTCTTTGATTAGCGGAGGTTCCATGAGCGCCTATAAAACTATTGTAAAGAATGATTATGACAAACTGGGTCAATTGAAAAAGAAAGAGATTGGCACAAACCCTGCTACCAGTGCTGCTTTGGAAACCCTTAATTATGATTACAATATCCGTGGCTGGATGCTGGGAGTGAACCGTTCGTACCTGAACCTTTCGGGTCAGAGTGGCACAACCCGCTTTGGTTTTGAGCTCGGGTATGATAAAACGGATAATGCAGCGGGCAACAGTTATGCCAGCCCACAATACAATGGCAATATCAGTGGCATGACCTGGAAATCCGACGGGGATGATGTCCGCCGTAAGTATGATTTTAGCTATGATGCGGCCAACCGGCTGATGAAGGGGGAGTTTAAACAGGATAACGGGGGAACTACCTGGAATAACAGTCAGATGAATTATAATATGCAGATGGGGAATGGTACTGATCCGCTGTCTGCCTATGATGCCAATGGTAATATTAAGGGAATGATCCAGTACGGCTGGAAACTCGGGGGATCAACGTCTACACCCATAGACAATCTGGTTTATAACTATTATGATAATAGTAACCGGCTGAAAAATGTGATTGATGCCAATAATGATCCTTTAACCAAGTTGGGAGATTTCAGGACATCAACATTACATACACAGTCAAAAAACGTGAATACGGTTGACTATACCTATGATCAGAATGGCAACCTGAAGAAAGACCTGAATAAGGATATTGGTACAACTACGGCTGAGGATATTATCTACAACTACCTGAACCTTCCTCAATCTATTACCGTCAGAACAACGGGAGGGGCTGTAAAAGGAACGATCACCTATACCTATGATGCTGCAGGGAATAAACTACAAAAGACCGTGGCTGAAACCGGCCAATCCATTAAAACCACCCTCTATATGGGCGGGGCGGTGTACGAGAACGATGTGTTACAGTTTTTTGGACACGAAGAAGGCAGGATGCGGCCAGGAACTACGGGTTTCAACTATGATTATATGATCAAGGATCATTTGGGAAATGTGAGAATGGTGTTAACGGAGGAGCAAAAGCAGGATTATTATCCGGCTGCTACATTAGAAGGAAGTACTACGGCCGGTCAGAATAGTATGGTTAACCAAGAGAAAAAATTCTTTAATATCGTTGATGCTAATATTGTACAAGAAGAAAATACTCATGCTAGCTGGTTACCTGAATCTGTTAGTAATACCAAGCTATATTATAATCATAATAATATACCACCTGGCTCACCTAACCCCGGTTACCCCGCAGGTGTTAGTCCAACCCCTGCCACAGGCAGCACAAAGCTTTATAAGTTAAATGCCACCACAAACAGAACGGGGCTGGAATTTGTGGTAAAAGTGATGGCAGGAGACAAATTGGATATACTCGGTAAGTCTTACTACGTGAATACCACCCAGGTAACCAATTCAAATTCTACAGCCCTGAGTATCACCCAAATAATGACCAGCCTTTTATTCGGCCCGGCCAACCCGATTGGGGCCAAGGGGGCCACCGCAACGGACCTTAGCAACTTAAATACCGGGCTTATACCTTCGTCATTTATACGAGGCAATAATAGCGAAAGCCCGACCACGGTCCCTAAAGCATACATTAACTATATTTTACTTGATGATCAGTTCAAATATGCAGGTGGCGGAGCCAGCCGTGTAGGGAGCAGTGGGGTTGTAAAAGACCACTGGACGGATGGTTTGCAGAATATTAACGTAACAAAAAGCGGATATCTCTTTGTTTATGTCAGCAATGAGAGTAATTTTAATGTGTTCTTTGATAATTTGCAGGTGGTACATACACGAGGACCGATTTTGGAGGAGACGCATTATTATCCGTTTGGGCTCTCTATGGCCGGCATTAGTTCGAAAGCGTTAAACTTTGGAAACCCTGAGAACATGAGAAAGTTTAATAAGGGGTCAGAGTTACAAAACAAAGAGTTCAGTGACGGAAGCGGTCTTGAATGG
>Ga0154020_10008548_pt1 | contig 11859 bp, 8 predicted proteins | sample Klosneuvirus_201_FD_109709 | JGI IMG/M metagenome (GOLD analysis project Ga0154020, IMG submission 109709) | Active sludge microbial communities from wastewater, Klosterneuburg, Austria - Klosneuvirus_20160825_MG | ecosystem: Engineered > WWTP > Aerobic digester > Activated sludge | place... | reverse complement strand
TACAGCTGGCGGCAATGGTTTGAGAAGGCCTTCGCCAACCGGGCCGTCTCGGCCAGCGTTCCCGGACAATACGACCCCATCAATTACACCCGCCAAGAGTCTTTCTTCGGTGAATTCAAGGGCGGTAACAATCCTTCATTGGACAGTTCCGCCGGGACGGATGTGACCTTTTCCGACGAGGCGCGAGGTGTGGACGTGGAGCTGATTTTCCAGCCCAATCCCAACCTTCAGTTTCTCTTCAACTACTCTTACACGGAGAGGGCCGCCGAGGGGGCTTTCAACATGGTGGACTACATCTCGTTGGAAGACGGACAGATGTTTGCAGGAACGGAATATGACCGGATCGTCCAGATCTTTGGTCGCGAAGCGTTCGGCATTGTTTCCAAAGACACCAATGGAGACGGATTCGACGACGAGTTCCTCGACCAGCATGGCAAGGAGTTGAGCGAATCGAACCCCTTGCGTCCGAGCGAAGCACTTTCAGGCATCGATGGCGTCAGCCTTTTCTTTAATCCTGCGCACCAGGTGACTTTCTGGGGCAAGTACGACTTCACCGAAGGTCGGCTGAAGAATCTCGGTCTGGGCTTGGGGTTCAACTACACCAGCGGCGCACCGACGTCCGTGTCCATCGGTGGAACCCGGATCGGAGAGAACCTGTTTCCGACTCCGGAGACCCCGGAAAACTGGACGTTCAACTCCGGCATCTACTATCGCATCAAGGCGGGCAAGGTGCGGTGGCGCCTCCGGTTGAACGTCAACAATCTCCTGGATGATCGGAAGGACCTCGCGACGGTTTCCTACCGCGACGACTTCAACAATCGCACGGTCAACAAGAGAACTGAGGTTTACCGTTATCCCCGGTCGTTCCGCTTCTCGGCGACCGTCGAGTATTGATCCCGGAGCTCGTGCGTTCCTGCTGGTTCTTCTCCTTTCCGTTTCCAACCTCGGCTCCGGCCGACCTGTGAAAAGCAACGTTTCCCCCAACTAGATACAAAATCCATCAATGAAAATCCGTAATCTGGCATCCGTTACCCTGCCCCTGTGCCTCGCGATCACCGCGAGTGCGCAATGGCAAAAATTCGACGACTTCGAGGGAGGCAATCTCAACAAGTGGGTCTTCACACAGAGTGACGTCGGCACCACGGCCGATTCAAGCGTCGCCATCGTCGCCGATCCCGACGCCGCGGGTGCTGCCAAGGGAAACAAGGTGATGCTGATGAGTCCGGGCTCCCCCTTCGCGAGCGATCACCGCAGCCGGATGATCGGTCGTGTTCCTCCGATCAACTACGGAACCACCGGCACGTTGTTTTTCCGGTGGTACACGAAGACGGTGACGATTAACGGCACCACCTTTGCCCCGGAAATTGACATGGTTGTGGGCATGTCGGCAGTCGATATTCCGACCCAGTACAATGAGTACGGACCGCTGTCGGGTTTCGATGTGGGAGAGCAGCAGTATCGCGCCTACAATGGTGACCCCAATCCCGAGACACCGGCATCGGTCATTGGGTTCCAGAACATCATGGCGAACAATCGTCCGAATAATGTTTGGGTCTCTCAGTGGTTTTACGTGAGGAATCTGGATGTGGCGAACCAGCGCCAGGACTATCAAATTTACAACCGTGTCGGCGCATCCGGTACACCGGTTTTGGTTTACCCCTTTGTTGCGGGCGAGTTTGCCGGTTTCCGGGCCAAGCCTGACGGCGATTTGGACAAGGCGGCCGCGCATCTGGATGTCTTTGCCTTCACCAACAGCGCGGGCACGATCGCGGTTCCCCAAGCTCTGGATGCGGCGTACTTCGCGGATGATGTTTATGTCGACCAAAATGGAATCAATCTTTCGGATCCAACGGGCGCGACGAGCACGCCGGCTCCGGCGGCGACGCGGTTGACCAACATCGCCACGCGCGGTGAGGTCCTGACGGGTGCGAAGATTCTCATCGGCGGATTCACCATCACTGGCACGACTCCCCAACAGGTCCTGATCCGTGCGGTCGGTCCGACGCTCGGCGCGTTGGGCGTCCCCGGATCCCTCGCGACCCCGGTTCTCACGCTTTTCCAGGGTACGACGCAGATCAATACCAACACGGGCTGGGGTACGGCGACGAACGCGGCCTCGATCCCGGCAGCCGCGGCCTCCGTCGGAGCTTTCGCCCTCCCGGCGGGTTCGGCGGACAGCTGCTTGTTGGTTACCTTGGCCCCGGGCGGTTACACGGCCCAGGTTACTGGTGTGGGGACCGCGACCGGCGTCGCATTGGTTGAGGTCTATTCCGTTTCACCCTGATTCCAATTCCTCATGTCAAATTCCTCTACGCGCCGAGACTTCTTCAAGCAGACCGCGAGCATTTCCATGGTCGCAGCCGCTGGTCTCGGTCTTTCCACCGTGTCAGCCTATGGGCAGGTTCCCGCCAAACGTCGCGGAGGGCCGAAACTCAAGACCAGCCTGAACGCTTACTCGTTCAGTGATGCAATGACCGCCAAGGATGGCAAACCGGCGGCGATGACGCTATTCGATCTGCTCGATTTTTGCGCGGATCAGAACTTCGACGCGATCGATCCGACGGGGTACTTCTTTCCTGGGTATCCCAAGGTTCCGACCGATGCCTACATCGCATCGTTCAAGCGCCGGGCTTTCGAGCTGGGACTCGGAATCAGCGGCACGGGCATTCGCAACAACTTCGCCACCGCTGACAAGGCCGTCCGGGCCACGGGCGTCCAACTGGCCAAGGATTGGATTGAAGTTGCCGCCAAACTCGGTGCACCGGTGATTCGGGTGTTTGCCGGGGCCGAGGACAAGGGCGCGAATCGTGCCGAGGTCGCCAAGTGGATGGCCGACGACCTGCGGGCCTGCGTCGAGCACGGCAAGAAGTTCGGTGTGGTCGTCGGAGTGCAGAACCACGGGGATTTCCTGCGCAATGCCGAACAGACCATCGACATGGTCAAACGGGTGAATTCGGAGTGGCTCGGCGTCATTCTGGACACCGGAAATTATCCAGGTGACCCTTACAAGGATATCGCCGCGGTCTTGCCGTACACGGTGAACTTCCAGATCAAGGAAAGTCCATTGGGCAAGGACAGCCCCGTGCGGTTGGATTTGAATCGGTTCGTCAAGATTGTCCGCGATGCCGGATATCGGGGCTACTTGCCGATCGAGACCCTCGCGGTGACCGGCGTGAAGTATGAGCCGTTCAAGGTTGTTCCGCGCTTCCATGCTGAGGTGTCGGCGGCGTTTGCGCGCGCTTGATGATCCGCGGTCCGGCGGACGCGATGGACGCGTCTGACGGAATGCGGCTGAGGTGGTGCGACCGAAAGGCGGTCAGCCTTAAAGAGGGCTGATCGCCTGGCCGATTTGATTGAAGGACGTGTCCTTGCATCGTCCAGGCACGTCGTCCTTTGATGCTTGCAGGAGCTGCTGGGGACCCGGCGGCTCCGTCTTTGGGCGCGATCCGCGCAGACTCGAAAAAATATGAAACCGTACTTCCTTCTCGCGGCTGTATTTGGACTTACCATGCAGATTCTCCCGGCACAAACCCCCCTGGCGGTTCGCGGTTCCGGGCCGGAGCTGGAGAGGAATCTTCCGGACGGCTTCAAGCGTCTCGAGCTGGGTGACTCTGCGCCCGACTTCAAGCTCTTGGGAGTGGACGACCGCTTTCACACGCTGGCTGATTTCGCGAAGCACAAGTACCTGCTGGTCGTGTTTCTTTCGAACCACTGTCCCTATTCCCATGCGGCGGAGACCCGGATGATTCCGTGGATCAACCGGATGAAATCCCACGGTTTGGGTGTGGTGGCCATCCAGCCGAACAATCCTGAGGCCGTGACGGTGGACGAGTTGGGGTTCAGCAAGTACAATGACAGTTTCGAGGAGATGAAACTCTACTCGGCCGAGAACCATTTCACCTTTCCGTATCTTTACGACGGTGAGACTCAGAAGGTCGCAAAGGCGTATGGGGCGCTCGCCACCCCGGACCTCTTCATTTTCGACCAGGACCGCAAACTGCGCTACTCGGGCCGTTTTGACGACTCACGCTTTGAGGAAGCGAATACGGTGACGAAACACGATGCGATCAACGCCTTTGATGATCTTGTCGCCGGCCGTACGGTCTCCGTTCCTTACGCGCGTCCGATGGGATGTGCGGTCAAGTGGTTGACCAAATTGGACAAGGCGGCGGCGGCCAAGGAGCCGAAGTGGGATCATGAGCCGGTGACGATCGCAGGCATCGATGCGGCGGGGGTAGCCGCGTTGGTTCGTAATCCGACCAACAAGCTTCGGCTGATCAATGTTTGGGCGACCTGGTGTGCGCCCTGCGTCGCCGAGTTTCCGGAACTGGCGAAATTTTCACGTCGGCTAAAGAAGCGGGACTTCGAGGTGATTACGATCAGCATGGACAACCCGAAGGACGAGGCCAAGGCGTTGAAATTCCTGCAGTCTCAGCATGCAGGCATGCCGGCGCGCATTGCCGCCACGCTGAAACAGGAGGGACGGACGACCAATAATTACATCTACACGCAGTCGAGTGCGGACGCGTTGGTGCAAGCGCTGGATCCGACATGGCCCGGACCGATACCGCACACGATCTTGGTCGCTCCCGGCGGTGAGATCCTCTGGCGCTTCAACGGCGCGTTTGACCCGGTTGTTCTTGGTCGCAAGATCTTGGATCGGCTGGGTGGATTCTATCCGGTCGAATAACCGCTCTTTTGGCAAAAATCCATGATCAGGCGGCGATCGCCTCCTGATCCGCAGAACATGATCATGAATATCAAGCCCACCGACTTCGGCCGGTTTTTCAAGCTGATCGCGTGGGTCGCGATTGGCTCGCTCTCCGCGACGTCGGCCTTCGCTCAATCCACCGCACCGAAGAAGGTGCTGTTTTTCAGCAAGTCATCCAATTTCGAGCATTCGGTCATCAAGCGCATGAACGGAAACCCGAGCTGGGCCGAACAGGTCCTGGCCGAACAGGGCCCGCGGCATGGCATTGAATTTGTCTTCTCGAAGGACGGCAGCCTCTTTTCCGCTGAGTATGTGGCTCAGTTCGATGCCTTCATGTTCTATACCAGCGGTGACCTGACCGCGGTGGGTCGGGATGGAAACCCGCCCATGTCTCCGGCCGGTAAGGCGGCGTTCCTCGAGGCGATCAAGAACGGCAAGGGATTTGTCGGCGTCCATTCGGCGGCCGACACCTTCCACACGGGCGAGACGACTGCCACCGTCACCAGCCAGCCGCGCACCTGGCGCTACGTTCACAACGGGGACAAAGCCGACCCGTACATCCGCATGTTGGGCGGGGAGCTGATCGTTCATGGCACGCAGCAGATCGCGAAGTCCCGGGTGGTGAATCCCGGCTTCCCGGGATTTGCCTACCTCGGCGAGAGTTTCCGGATGATGGAAGAGTGGTATTCGATGACCGATTTCTCGCCCGACTTGCATGTGCTCCTCGTGGTTGAAACCTCCGACATGCGTGATCCGAATGCCGGACCCAACTGGCCACCGCCCAACGGCTATCTGCCCTATCAACGTCCGCCGTATCCGTCAACTTGGGCGAGAATGCATGGTGAAGGTCGGGTATTCTTTACCGCGATTGGCCATCGGGAGGATACGTGGACGAACCCGATTTTTCAGGAAATGCTCTTTGGTGGTCTCGCGTGGGCCGTGCGTGATGCGGAGGCGGCGGTGACGCCCAATCTGAAGCAGGTGACCCCGGGGGCTTACGAATTGCCACCAGTCTCCGGCCCAGTGGGGGGCTTGCCGCCACCGCCGAAGAAAAAATAAGCGCACGGCCATGAACCCGCGCTTTGACATCTTCTCCCGACGCAGGTTCATCCCTGCGGCTGGGAAGATGGTCCTGGCGGCGGCAGCCCTGTCCCAGCGACTGGTCGCGGCGGAGTTATCTCTCCCGGATCGGTTGTACACAACGGAGGATCCCACTCACGGAAAGCGCATCCTCTTTGACGGTGCTTCACTGCAGGGCTGGCGGGCAATTCCCCGGCTGGAGATCAGCCCGGTAATGGCGGATGGAAATGTATCGCCCGATCAGTTGATGGAGCGAACGATCGCCCACTACCGATCGCGTGCCGAATCGACTGCGATGGTTGCGCATACGGGGAATTGGAGCGTGGTTGACGGCGCGATTGTCGGAGGTCAGCAACCGTCAGGGAGCGGCCTCGGGGCCTATTTGATCACGGAGCGGACCTTTGAGAACTTCGAGTTGGAGTTTGAGGCGAATCACGATTGGCCGGTCGACAGCGGAATTCTGATTCGTCAGCACCCGGTGGGGGCGCTCGGATACCAAGTGTCGGTCGAGCCCCGTCCGCGCGGCAACATGGGCGGATTCTTTGTCAACGGGATCGGCAACTTTCGTTCCGCGCCCTTCTACGTCGATGCGCTGGAATTGCCCGGATTCAAGTACACGCACCTGACACAGGGGATTCATGACAGCCGTCCCTTTTGGCCGCTCGATTATGCCGCTCATTTCGAGGATTTTCTCAAGGTCTGGAAACCGAACGAGTGGAACCGCTTTCGCGTACGCTGCGTTGGCCGCATCCCTGTGATCACCTCGTGGATCAATGGATTGAAGGTCGCGTCGTTGGATTATGCGAATGTCCGTTTGCCGGGGTTCACCCCTGAACTGGCCATCGAATACCTGGGTCGCCCCGGCCACATTGGCCTTGAGGTCCACAACTCCCCGCCCACGGGTATGGGGCGAAATCGATGGGCACCCGGCGCAGTCTGTCGCTGGAAGAACTTCACGATTCAGCCTGTCTGATTGCGGGGTTTGGTCGGTCGCTTCCAAACCGGGGCCGAACAACGGCTTTCTCGTTGGCCCGGGCTTGATTCCGGCGTTCGTCCGTGGCTGGGTGGTGGTCTCGCATCACGCTCTGCACCCATGAATGCTGAACCTATGACCGTTTCGCCTGAATTACGCGGCCGCGAGTTTACCATCCGGTCCGTCATCACTGGAATGGTCCTCGGAGGCGGGTTGTCCCTCTGCAATCTCTACACCGGTCTCAAGGTGGGTTGGGGGTTGAGCATGTCGATCACGGCGGCGCTGATGGCGTTCGGATTCTGGAAAGTCATGGCCTTGGGTTTCCGCACGCGGGGGCTGACAATCTACGAGACGAATCTCGCGCAGACGGCGGCGTCATCCGGGGCAGCCATTTCTTCGGCGGGTTTGGTCGCGCCGATTCCGGCGCTGACGATGCTGACTGGTCAGACCCTCGCGTGGGCCCCTTTGACCGCCTGGGTCTTTTCCGTCTGCATGGTGGGCATTGTCGTGGCAATCGGGATTCGGCGGCAAATGGTGATCGTCGACAAGTTGCCTTTTCCCAGTGGATTGGCCACCGGCGAGACGCTGAAGGAAATTTATGCAGTGGGCAGCGGCGCGATGGCGCGGGTCTGGATGCTCACCGGCGGGGCGGTGATTGCGACTGTGATCAAGCTGGCGGAACATCTCGCGAACATTCCGCGATGGCCTCTCCCGTGGCAGCTGACACCTCGGGCCGGGGGAGCTCTGGAGAAGGCGGGTCACACGTCGATCACTTTCGGGAATCTTTCGCTCGCGATCGAGCCGACGGTCCTGATGTACGCGGTCGGAGCGCTCATTGGCGTGCGGGTGGGCGTGTCTTTGCTCGTAGGTTCCATTCTCGCTTGGGGCGTGTTGGCGCCGTGGGCGTTCAACCAGGGATGGGCTTTGCCGGGAGCGATGGATCCGTCGCGCAGCTGGTACAATCAGGGGCTGCAGTGGCTGCTCTGGCCGGGCGTGGCGATGATGGTGACGTCGGCCGTGACCTCATTTGGTTTCTCCTGGCGCTCGGTCGCGAACGCGTTCCGAGGTTCGGGCAAGGGGGGCGCCGAGTCTGACGGCGATCTTGCGACGCCGGCGGCGCGGACCTGGTTTCTGACGGCGCTGGTCATCGTGATGGCGGTTTCGGTGGCGCTGCAGGTCGCGTTTTTTGCGATCGCCGCCTGGATGGCGGCACTCGGCGTCTTGCTGACCTTCCTGCTCGCGTTGGTGGCCGCGAGGGTCTCCGGGGAGACGAATGTCACGCCCGTGGGTGCAATGGGTAAAGTGACGCAACTTGGTTTTGCCATCCTTGCCCCTGGGATGCCGGCGGCGAACCTGATGGCGGCCAATGTCACGGGAGGAGCGGCGAGCCAGTGTGCGGATCTGATGCACGACCTGAAGACCGGCCACATGATCGGTGCGCGTCCGGGATTTCAATACATCGCGCAAACCTGTGGGGCATTGGCGGGTTCGATCGCAGGTTCGGCGGCGTATCTTATTCTCGTTCCGGATCCCAAGACCCAGTTGTTGACCGATCAGTGGCCCGCGCCGGCAGCCGCCTCCTGGAAGGCGGTGGCTGAGATTTTCATGAAAGGCATCGAAGCGCTCCCGACGGGTGCCATGGAGGGCATGATGATTGGCGGGCTGGCCGGGATCGTTCTCGCGGTGCTCGAGAAAGTTCTGCCGAAGGGCGTCCGGATCTGGGTGCCGAGCCCGGCGAGCCTGGGTCTCGCGTTTGTCATCCCAGCCTACAACTCGTTCTCCATGTTCATCGGCGCCGCCATCGCTTGGGCACTTTCCCGGTGGGTGCCGAACTGGTCCACGCGTTTCCTGATCGTCTTTGCTTCCGGCCTGATTGCGGGTGAAAGCCTCACCGGTGTGGGCCTCGCGATCGAGCAGATCTTCGGCGGCAAGTGAACCGGTGGAGGGGGCTTCAGCGCTTTTTGTTCAGCGCCGAGCTGAACCAGTCTCCGTTGAGAGTCTGAGGTGGGCGTGACGCAGGCGGCGGGGTCGACGTCCGGTCCTGGCGGCCGGGACCGGAACGCGGGCCGGCGGAGCCTCCGGGGGCTCCGCCCGCAGGCGCTCGCGCGCCGATTTGCGGATTGCTGCGCAGGGAAAGCGCGATGCGGTTGCGCGGCAGGTCGACCTCAAGCACGGTGACATTGACCTTCTGCTGGGGTTTCACGACCGCGGCCGGATCCTTGACGAAGGTATCCGATAATTGGCTCACATGGACCAGGCCATCCTGGTGCACGCCGATGTCCACGAATGCACCGAAGGCGGTGACATTGGTGACGATGCCCGGCAGGCGCATGCCGGGCCTGAGGTCCTCCGGTTTGTGAACCCCGGCATCGAACGCGAAGGCCTCGAATTTCTGCCGGGGATCACGCCCCGGCTTGGTCAGTTCTGCGAGGATGTCGGTCAGGGTTGGCAGACCGACGTCCGGCGTGACGTAGGCTTCGAGTTTGATCTTTGCGCGAAGTTTGGGATCGCGGATCAGATCAGCGACGGTGCAGCCGAGATCGGCGGCCATCTTTTCGACCAGCGCATAACGCTCGGGATGGACCGCGCTCGCATCGAGCGGATTGGCCGCGTCGCGTATCCGGAGGAATCCAGCCGCCTGTTCGAAAGCTTTGGGGCCGAGGCGTGGGACCGAAAGCAGATCGCCACGGGACTTGAAAGGACCGTTTTCGTTCCGCCGGGCGACAATCGCCGAAGCCACCGCGGAGTTGAGTCCGGAAACGTAACTCAGCAGCTGTTTCGAGGCGGTGTTGAGCTCGACTCCGACTCCGTTGACCGAACTGACGACCGTGTCGTCGAGCGAGCGGCGAAGTGCGCTTTGATCGACATCATGTTGGTACTGGCCGACGCCGATCGACTTGGGGTCCAGCTTGACCAGTTCCGCCAGCGGATCCATCAACCGGCGGCCGATCGAGACGGCGCCGCGAACGGTCAGGTCATGATCGGGGAACTCTTCCCGCGCGACCTCGCTGGCCGAATAGATGGAGGCTCCGGACTCATTGACCATGACGATGGAAAGGGAGGTGGGAAGCTCCAAGCCGCGGATGAACGCCTCGGTCTCCCGTCCGCCCGTGCCATTGCCGATGGCAATGGCCTCGACTTTGAAGAACTCGATGAAGCCCTTGATCTTTTCCGAAGCCTCGACCGCGTGGCGGTCGGGGTAGATCACGTCGTTGTGCAGCAGCTTGCCCTGACGATCGAGCAGCACGACTTTGCAGCCCGTGCGGAAGCCCGGGTCGATGGCCATGACTGCTTTCTGCCCAAGGGGTGCAGCGAGCAGCAGCTCGCGGAGGTTGTCGGCGAACACCTTGATGCCGGCCTCGTCGGCCCGCTTCTTTGATTCCAGGCGCATCTCGGTCTCCATCGCCGGGGCCAGCAGTCGCTTGTAGGCGTCAGCGATCGTGACCCTGAGGATGTCCGGGCAGGTTTTGGCCGCCGGAGTTCCGGCTGGCTTGGCGGTTGCCGGAGCCGGCGAGGCGGAGGGGCTGGCCTTGGACTCCAAACTCGGCGCCTTGATGAAGAGCGGCTCAAGTTCGGCCAGAGCCGCAATATCGTCCGGTAATGCGATGCGCATCATCAGGAACAGTTCCTTTTCGCCGCGACGCATGGCCAGAACGCGATGACCCGGAGCCTTGGCCAAGGACTCGGACCAGTCGAAGTAATCCTTGAATTTTGAGGCCTCGACGGAGCCCTCCTTGCCGGGGATGACCTTTGACGAAATGATGGCGTCCCGTTGGAACAGCGTACGCAGTCGGGCTCGGGCATTCTTGTCGTCGCTGATCCGTTCCGCGAGGATGTCGCGGGCGCCGGCCAGCGCTTCGTCGACGCTGGCGATTTTCGCGGGCAGGTTTTTTCCGTCGTCCGCAACGTACTCGCGTCCCACATACAGCTGGGCCGCAGCCAGCGGATCGGTGGCGGGGTCCTGGGCGAAGATGAGGTCCGCCAGAGGTTCGAGTCCCTTCTCCTTGGCCAGCGTCGCGCGCGTGCGCTTTTTCGGACGGAAGGGAAGATAGATATCCTCGAGGGCAGTGAGGGTCTCGGCGGCGCGGATCGCTTTCTCCAGATCCGGAGTGAGGAGGTTCCGTTCCTTGAGCGAGGCGAGGATGACGCCGCGGCGTTCGTCGATTTGGGCCATCTGCTCCAACCGGTCGCGGATGGCGGTCACTTGAACCTCATCGAGCTCGCCGGTGGCCTCTTTGCGATAGCGGGCGATGAACGGCACGGTGGCTCCCTCGGCGAAGAGTTGGGCCGTCGCCGCGACCTGGAAGATCTTGATGCCGAGCTCCTGGGAGACGCGGAGGACGTGCTCTGCGTTCGGAGTCTTGGACGTGGCCGGTGCGGCGGTGAGGGGAGAGTCGGGAGACGGAGAGAAGTCGGACATGCGAGAGGAATGGAGTGCATCGTCCGGCGGTCACTGGGCAAGGGCAAAGAGGGGTGCGAAGTAGGGTCGAATGAACAGCGGAGCCTGGCGATGAGTTCGGTCCCGCGTTTAGTGACGCAGTGCTGTCGTTGTTCGGTGCGGACTCAACCCCGGCGATCTGACCGCCGTTCCGTCTCACAACACGTTGCCTGCCGCTGGCATAAGCCGCCGGTCGTGCCTCCCTTTGGACGCAACTTTAGCACGAATTCCGTCCAGTCCGTGTCCGTTTTCCCCAACACCAGGTCCCCACCCATTGCACGCGCCAGCTCGCGCGCCAGACTGAGGCCCAGGCCCGAGCCAGCTACCTCGGTGGTGTGCGCTGCCCGGTAGAACCGGTCAAAAAGCAGGGGCGCTTCGTTCGCTGTCACTCCGACGCCCGTGTTGCCCACACACAGAACCACCGCTTCGGCGTCCGCACTCAGCGTCACCTGAATCCGGCCGCCGTCGCGGTTGTATTTGATCGCGTTGTCCAAAAGGTTAACAACCACCATCCGCAACGCCCATGACTCCGCTTGAACCGGGGCAGTTCCGCTCAACGCTGCTATGAGCGTCACGCTCCGCTCCTCCGCCACCGGTGCAAAATCGTTGATCAACTGTCGCACGGTCGCGTTTGCATCGAGGTCTCCGCGCGATAGC
>Ga0154020_10008547_pt1 | contig 11859 bp, 12 predicted proteins | sample Klosneuvirus_201_FD_109709 | JGI IMG/M metagenome (GOLD analysis project Ga0154020, IMG submission 109709) | Active sludge microbial communities from wastewater, Klosterneuburg, Austria - Klosneuvirus_20160825_MG | ecosystem: Engineered > WWTP > Aerobic digester > Activated sludge | place... | reverse complement strand
GGCACTTCTGCAAATACAGAAGGTGATAGACAAGTAGAGGAAGAAGTACAAGAACACGTTGAAGAAACTGGAAATACAAGCACTCGCACAGGAACACTTATCTTCAAGAACTTTCCACCATGCGGTGAATTAACCATCAACGGCGAAAAGTATGAATCAGAACTTTGGTATAGAAACGACATTTCATACGGTATTGTTAAAAATGTACCAAGAGGAAACTGCGATATTGAAATTAAATTTGGCGAAATAACATTTGCTGATTCAGTTGAATTGAGGGGAAGAAGCGCAAGAGTATTTGTTGATGTATTTCCAATTATATATTTGATTGGTTTGAGAAGAAATTGGGGAGTGAATATTGATGGAACTTCTGTGCCTTGTATTCACGATATAGTAAGAAATCTATCTATCATAGTTGCACCTAAAGCTGGAAATCAAGCATTTACGATTAAGATGCCTGATAGCAAGACAAAGGAGTTTGAGTTAGATATTCCTATTGGATATACTGTAATTATGTTGGATAGATATCCGGTTGTAGGTGAAGAGCCTGTTGATTCAACTGAATTCTGGACTGAGCGTAGAGTTCCAAGAAGACAGAGAAGAATGCCACCAAGAGAGCAGCCTATATTTGTTGTTGATCCAACTTACGAAGATAGATTTGATAGAAGAAGACACAGAGATGTTGAGCATGGTTATGGTGGAATGATTGATCCTTATGGTGAATATACAAGAGGTGCTGGTAATTTGAGCAAAGAAAAATCCGCTTTACCTTTTGTAGCAGCAGCAGTTGCAAGTTATTTTATCTGGAAAGCACTAAAGAAATAAATTAGACACTCATTTTTGTTTTTATGATTATTGGTGTTAGTATGTAGAAATGAGGCTCAAGCCAAGCAAAAGTAAGAGTAAAAGAATTTCAATACAGAAGGTGAATCCATCTGGTGTTTTGCTAGAAACTGTAATGAATGATGGAAGAAGCCCTGATGGTGGTGCTATCTTTGGGGTTGGCGCTGATTCAAGAGCAGAAGCAGATATTGGGTATCAAGTACCAGTTATGTCAGATATGACGGAAATGGAGGTTTTTTCATTACAAGATGGTGTTATGAGAAGATTAAGTTATGGGTCTGAGTGGATAACTGAGATGTTCAATCCTGTAGACGGAAGAATTGTTATAGGGATTTTTAACTCAGAAATTGGTCTTTCTAACAGGTTTAGATTTGGATTTAAGAATCAAAACTCTGGAAGATATGCAGACATAAATATACATGATTATCCAACTTCTCCAGATGGAGTTAGAGGTTTTATACCTAGAAATGTATTTGTTGATGGGAATCCTCTTCAACCACCCGCAGGATATAGATTATTCCAAACAGAAACTGTATATATTCCTTCTCAGACAGGAGAACAACCAACAGAAACAACAGGTCCAGCTCAATATGCACAGCCAATAGGCGCTGATGAAGAAGAAACAAATATTACTGGCTCAGAGTCTCAAACAACAGATTTAACAATCTCACCATTTATGCCTTGTGGCAAATTATACATCAATGGTGTTGAGCAAAACATTAGAAACTTGGTAACTTATGGTGACACTGTTTCAGTTAATTTAAGTGCTGTTACAAGGGGTAGCAAAAGAATAAGAATAGTAGCTGGAGATACACCCGCTTCAACAGTTACATGGGAAAGAACAGTTGATGTAACTGGACCAACACAAACAATTACACCAGATAGTTTTGGATATCTCGTGATTAATGGATTTGAGCCAGGTTGGATACTCAGAATAAACAATGTAGTAAGAAGTTGCACACAGCAAGAAAATACACACTATGCAGTATCTTCATTGGGCCAAAAAGACATAGAAGTAGAAAATAATGATGGTGGTAAATATAGTTTCAAATTCAATGTCGTAGCCGGAAGAAATGAAATCGACATGGCTGATTATCGTCTCGAATTGCCAACAATGGACCTTATTGGAGGAAATACAGACCCCAATGCAAAAGGACCAAGAGAAAATACTGGAAATAACACTGGAAATAACACTGGAAATAACACAGGAGAAAATCCACCAATAAGAAATCCACCAAGAGATAATACAAATACAAATAGAAATCCACCTCCACCAAGAGATAATACTGATAGAAACAGAACTCCACCCAGAGATGATTCAAATAGAAATACAGGTGTAGGCAGAAACGCAAATACAGGAAATAATACGTCAAACAACACAAATACAGAAACAAATCAATCTGAACAAACACAGTATGGAACAGTAACAATTAATGGACTTCCAAACGGAAGCATTGTTGTAATTACACAGGGCACAAAAAGAAAAGAACTAAGACCCGATAGCTCTGGCAATGTAACCGACTCAAGAATTGAAACTGGAACATGGAATGTAAAAGTAACTGAGAATGGAAGTCCAAGAAATTCTATGGATAGAACAATTGTTGTTGAACAAGGTAGAGTTGCACTCATAGATTACTCAACAAACAACACCACGCCAGAAGAAGTCTCTAGATTGGTCATCTATCTAAATGAGGGCAAGTCTGTTGTCATGCGAGGCCCTGGTGGTGAAGTTGTGAGGGAAACACCTGTGAGGGGCTCTATTGAGATAGATGGTCTTGCAGATGGCAATTGGGAAATCACTATTATGCAGGGTGATAGAGAATTGGAAAAAAGAAATGTAAGAATACAAAAGGGTCAAACTGTTGAAATTGAAATTGACTCAAGAGAAAATGGAATTGGTGTAAGAAGAGAAGGTGAAATTGCTGCAACTGAAGAAGGAAGTAACTTGGTTTATTGGATACTTGGAATAGGCGTTGTTGGTGGAATTGGCTATTATTACAGAAAAGAAATATCTAAATTTCTTGGACTTGATAAAGTTGATGTTGCAGCTAAGGAAAAAGCTGAAGTTAAGAAATAGGTTTATTCAGAACAGGTCTGAGAGATATATATCTGGATTATCAAGAAGTGCATCCAATACTTCTTTTCTTCTTGATGCCTTTAGTGTTTCTATGATGCTTCTTGTTAGATTTTTCTGACTAGCAACATATAGTAAATCATTTAAATTTTTAGACTTAGCCATTTGATCTAGGCTCTTCTTTTTAGAGTTGATTATTCTTTGTATTTCTTCCTCAGTTGTTATTCCTTGTGTTATAGCATGACTTATTATTGCTTCTCTTGATGCTGGATATGAAAAAATTTCAAATGAAGCAAGCATTATGAGTGAATTTTGTCCATTATGCATATAAAAATTCTTAATCTTCCTGTTATCTATTTCAAGCAAAAATTCTGCTTTGAAGTTTTTTGATCTCATAAAGTCTTCAAGCTCTACTGCTGCTCGCAAAAATTTATCATTCAGAAATATATCAAGGTTTTTGAAAATAAATTTAAGTGCCAAACCTTCTATTTCCTTTGCATACATAATATACTGTTGAATATCCGCTCTTATCAAATCCATAAGGAGTGATTTATCTACAGTTGTGTTTCTGATTATACGTTCTAGATATTCAAAATGATTTTCTAGCATCCTACGCTTTCTATCTTCTCTTTCTCTTAGAATTTTTCTTACTACATCTTTGAGAACCTCATTATCTGTTCTTATGTTTTTAATGTTGCCTCTGTGTTTACATAAGTTTATTGCAGAAAGAACTGCCTCTTCTGGAAACAATTTGTGTAGTCTTAAGAATAAAGAATACATAAGTTCTTTGTTGAAAGGATCATATTTTCCCTTTTTGTTGATAATGAACAACAACTCTTCATCTGTAAAATAGTCTATATCTGAGTGCTCAGTAAAGAATCTTGCCTTAACGAATGGGTCTTTTTCATTAATTAGAATAAATTTCTTAATGTTTTTAACCATATATAAACAATATGGTTTTTTTTCTACCATCAATTGCATATCAAATTCAATTATATTGTTTCTTGTCTGTGAATAATCTTCATTCTTTATTTTATTTTCTGCTATTTTTGTGTCAAAAAATCTGTAAAAAGTCTCATCAGAGACATCAGCAGCATTAATTAATTCTATTTTAAATTCATCAAACACTTTGTTTTCTGACAAATGATAAAGAAATCTAATGTCTTTTTTTCTTACTTTATTGACGCAAATACTAATTATTTTTTTGCTAAAGGTTCTCATAACAATAGATTCAAAAACTGGATCACTATCAATGAGTCTTGTGTTTTTAACTAAATCAAATATTTTCTCATCAAATGAGATATTCTCTATAGTTGGGTGATCAAAATTTTGTGCTGTAACAAGGTTCAAAAAATGTTCTTTTTCTGGATAGCCAAGTGAATCATAGTCTACATAAGAGAAAATATTTAAAACGAAATCCAAGTCTCTTATGTCTTGAATATTATGCATATGTTTACGAAATTCATTCCTAAGAAATTCTGGTACATTTTTTGATGAAAACATGTAAGATTTATGCTTGAACATTAGATGTTCGTTTTCATATAGTTTGTTAACTGTATTAATACCTGATACATTAAATAAAAATGACTCCAACAAATCAGACAAAAATATTGTCTTTTCTGCATTTCCAAAATATTTCTCATAAATATATGATTCAAACTCATAACTATAATCACCCAATTTCAATACTTCTTTTTTTTCTTGATCGGTTAACTTATTAAAGCTGTTAATGTTATTTTTTGCTGATTTGATTTTTGTAATCAATGGGTGCTCATTGTTTATAAGCTCTAACTTTTCCTTCATTTTCTTGTAGAATCTCTCATAAGTTTCTCTATCAAATATACGAATTAGGTCAGCTTCGCTTAGCGTGTTATTATTTTCATCAACTGTTTCAGAGGCACCTGTTATTAAAACTCCGTTTTTGAAGCCTATGCTTATTTTTCTTTCTTTTTTAACCGACTTATCTAGATTCACCGCATAGAACAGAATTGCTTTACTACCAAAAACATAGTCAAAGAATCTATTTTCATTATCTCTCCTTGCCGTACACCATACAGTATTAGAACCAAGTGAACAACTTGCTTCAAGAGTATAAGGCATTGTTAATAGCCATCCATTATGCTCATCAATTATCCCAAATTCCTCACTTGAAACAGCTTCGGAAGTTTCACCAACTATTTCTTGTATTGCATAGTTGAGTTCTATAACTGAAACATACTCAGAAAGTTGCTTGAGTCCTTTATTTTTGTATTTCTGATAACCAAGTAAAATAGGAATATAGTCTTCATTTACTGCTTTTTCGTCTAGTTTCAGATCAACTACTTGTTTAGAAACCCATTTTGTAGATTCAGATTTGAGCCCAAATGACTTGCATAATTCTACTATTTTTACTAGATTTTTAATCTGCTCAGGCTCATAAGATGTATGATCTTTGTAAAAGATATTGTCTTTGAGTAGATTGAATTTTTTTATTATTTCTTCACTGTGTTTGTGTGAAGGATTTCTTACAAGTCTCATTTCTGCATGATAACATAATTAAGTAAGCAAACAAATAGTTATGAAATCTGTTCGTTTGGCAGAAGGAATGTCCAGCCAATTCTTCCTGCATTTGGGCCATCTACAAGTCTTACCTGCCACATTTGTTCATTCGCATTTCTTGTAGATGTTCCTCTTGTAATTAGTTCGAGTGTTGGATTGTCAGTAACATTGAGAGAGCCTCTATTTGATGCAGTATCAGTTTCACGAAGATGGAAGCTCTGGTTTCTTCTGGCTCTAGAACCTGCAACAAATCCTGCTACTGTACGCTGTTCCTGTCTTGAATTGTTTACTCTTGTATTTGCCTGTTGTGTTTGTGTCTGTTGTGTTTGTGTCTGTTGTGTTTGTGTCTGTTGTGTTTGAGTTTGATCTTGTGGATTAAGTTGCTGAGTTGATGTTGGTCCAGCCATCATTGTTTGCATTGATGCTTGGGAATTTCTAGTAGCAAAATAAACTCCTACACCTACAAGTGCAAGGATTCCAACTCCACCTAGAATTCCAAGTGTCATTGAATCAGGGTTTTTTACAGTTCTTGTTTGTCTTTTTGCTTTTCGCATACAAAGATACTACATTGAATAAATAATAAAAGCAAATGCTATCATAAAAAATGACAGCAAATGGAGAAAAATACCACGAAGCTCTTGAAAAATTCATAAATAGTGAGGATTTGAAGATACCAAGTAGAGAGTCACTGCTTTTAATCATAAAGGAGCTTGATGAAATTTATGACCCAGAGAGAAAAATGTTTGACTCACAGACAGAATATAGAAAAAAAGCTGTAAGCAAAGGCTTAATTGTAAATGGCTTTCACAACCTACCGTTTGACTATAACGGGATATTGCTTGCGGAACAGATGAAAGAGCTTGGTTATGTAGTAAAGATAGAAGAAGGTAGAATCCATATCTCTATTTTCTAAAATAGACCACTAACACCTATTGTCTTACTCTAATTCTGTGTTATCTTTTGCGTGTGAGCGAAAGAGTAAGAGTGTATTGGAACTTGCATAAGAATATATGGTCTATTATGAGAAAGGGTAAAGTAATTGCTCATAGAGATATTGTTACTCTTAAGGATGTAAGATTTATAGTGAGTCAAGCAGGAAGGAACAGAGTATTGAAAGAGAAAAAGAAGAATGTACATGCCTTTGCAGAGGGTATTATTGTTGAGAATGGAGATTCTGAGAAAAAAGAACAGATAACATACAATCCATATAAGTTTCAATATTTCTACTATAAGAGTGATGAAAGTATTGCATTGATTGCGGATAAAGTTGTACTTGAGAACAAGAAAATATTCACTATTTTGTGATTCACTTTATATTCGGCAAAAACGGATATCTGTTAACAAGAGTGAGTTCTATTGCAGTTGATCTACGTTTGATTATGTTATCAACTGTTTTATCTGTTATGTCAAGTGATTCATCTGTTTGGTTTAGATCAAATCTTGGATCTGATAAATCTGGCATCTTTGGCACCATTGGTTTAATCACACCTCTAAAGATTGTTTGATTTAATAGTGCAAAAGCTTTACGATATGGTTTTATTTCTTTCATTGATAGTTTCTTTAATGATTCTTGATTCTCTCTTCCCCATCGCAAGAATATTTCCATTTCTAGGAGTGATCCAATTGATCTTAGTGTTGCTTCGAGAGTGTTGTAGAATAGTTCACCCTTTGTATTTATTGATGTGCTTATATTTGCGAGTATTAGTTTTATGGCTTCTTTGATTGTGTAGTCGTCCATTTTCAGTGAATATCTTATGAGCATGTCTTCAAAGAAGATTGAGCCTTGATTATTGAGGAGTTGAGATTGAAGCTTTTGTAGGTCTTCGTTTGGAGTTCTTGCCCAATCGTTTACGGTTAGTTGATACTTGTAATAAGGCATTGCCGAGAGGATCGAGTGATAGGATTTGTACCCGTCTTTTAGATTTTCTGGATTTAATTCCTTTATTTGGACCCATTTTCCTTCTACTTTTGGTCTGTATTTTTCCAGACAATGCATCTTCCAAACTGTCACATAATCTCCGTTTAGCCTCTCGAATGGAGAGACTGCGTATAAGATACTGGAAGTCCCGTCTAAAACGTAAGTCATGAATTTTTGTGTAGAAGAAGGCATTACTTTCTTCTTTATCTCTGGAAGACTGTAAAGACCATTCTTGTCTTGTAGTAGAAATACCTCCCTTATTTTGAAGAGAGCTACAACTGCTGTTGTTGTTTTTATACCTATCGCTGCCATTTCCAAATTCCTTGCAAACACTCTCAGCTAGTTTTAGCCTACCGTGCCTAACATGAAAAATAGCAATCTTTCTAGAATTTACAAGCGATACCGACTCATTCTTGCTAATTTGTTTTAACGGCGGTATCATAAGTACAAAATAACACATAAATTATGAAATACAATAAGAAAAAGTAACCGTAAAGCCTAGTCTTCTTTTGGCTTATCTTCTAAAACAGTCTTCAGAAAGACTTCATTTGCAATTCCTGCTGCGTTCATAAAGTTCTTTCTAGCAAGGTCATTTCTATTTAGAGAGCCATCATGAAATGCCTTTGTAAGAGGCTGCAAAATACCAATTAACGAAACAAGCAATTCTTGATTAATTTCAAGATTTTCCTTCATGCTAAGTAAAACATCATTTCTAAGCACATAGCCCATTCCCAGACAAGATTCACAAATCTTGTCATCATATTCCCCATGACCCTTGCACTCAAAACACTGAATCTTCTCAGGGTCTTCTTCAAGCTCTGGATCATAATCATCATCATTGAAACTGTCCCGATCTTCAAGAAGATCAGGACCATTCTCAGGAACTACAAATTCTGTTTCTGTTTCTGTTGTATTCTCCTGCTCATCTCCCTGGGTAGAATCTACGTTTTCGCCACTCATTCTTAGTTGGTCCTGATTTTCTGGTTCCACACTCAGTCTTATCAGACTTCTTAGAATTTTCAACAGAAAAACTTCTATCCCTCAGAACAAAGTCAAACTGATTATCTTTTTCATCACAACATTCTTTAGAAACCTCTTCTTTTTCTACTTTTGGCCTTGGTTTAGTTGTATTGGGTTTTACTGGTTGCTGATTTGTTTGATTTACTTCTTCTTCGTCATTTACAAAAATCAAACCCTCCATTTTCTTAAATTCAGTAGTCTGCTTTATCTTTTCTTTTGCTTCATTTTTTATCTGTCTTGCTCTTTCTCTAACAACACCAATAAATTCTGAAATTTGCTTAAAGTCCAAAGGACCATTCTCAATTGCTCTATTAAGACAAGTTTCCTGTATTTGATCAAAATCTTTCTTCTTGTGAATATATTTAATTTCGCCATCTTCGGTAACATCTAGAAATAAATTATTTTTGCAGCTAAAAAATGGACATGGATTTTCTTTTGTTCCCCAACCTGCATCTAAACAATCTTCATAAGTTCTTGGCTTGATTAAATCTAACATCGTCTTAACTTTTTTTGGATCATTAGATTCCAAAGCACAATAAAATTCATTATCAATCTCATTTAGGGCATCATCTAATCTATTGGAAATTTCAAGATCAAGTCCAGATGAATACTTGGAGTAATCTATCTTTTCTTTTACCTCCTGAATAACAGGCAGTTTTCTTCTTCTTCCCATTGAAATTATGTAGCAGTAAAAACGAAAAAGTAAAAACAAAGGTAGGCGATATTTAACTATTCTTGCTTTTCCTCTTCTTTTTCTGCATTTTCTGAACTTTCTGCACTTTCTGAAGTTAGCAAATCATTTTCTATTTCCTCATCAAAATTTTCTTCTTCAACATCCGTATTTACACCCATCTGATTCAAACCAAGCTTTAGCGCCTCGTCAAGCTTAACATCCTTCTCCTTTGCCCTACGAATAAGAGATGGGTGAAATACCTTTAGACCTAAAGCAAGAAGTTTTCTAATAATCGCAGACCTTGATGCTTTCACAGAGCTATCAGGAAAGAAATAATCTCTAAGCTTATCTATATCAGCGTGCATTTTAGGCGAAACTTTTGCAGAAACTACAAGGTCTTTTGGCTTCTTTTCCATTATTACTAGATAGTAGTTTTTATCAATTTGTCAAGTAATGATTTTATATTTTACATGCCGGGAAGGTATGTCTTCTTGTTAGCCTTCTTTGCTGGTTTCTTTGCTTTAGGTGCTTTTGGTGCTTTTGGAGCAGATAGCTGACTTGCTGATCTTTGTGATTTTGTTTCTAGGAACTTAACGATATCATCTGCTGCTTCGTGGTCTTGTTTATCTACACCACGAATCATTGATAGAACAGTCCAACCAAGTCTGAATTTTGGTACTGAAAGATGATCTGGGTCTTTCTTAGTTGCCTTATAGCTTCTCTCCATTAGTTTTCTTCCCATAAGAGTATTGGCAGGTACTTTAATTGTTGATGGCCATGAAGCAGTTAGTTTGTTCACACCATTGATTACTGACTGCTGATCTTCTTTTGACATTGGACGCAAAGGTGGTTTTCTTGCTGGAGGATTCTCAACCATTGCGTACTTGTCAAGACGACTAGCAGCCCCTTTAAGACCTCTTGAAATTACAGGAGCAGCACGCTTGGAACCTTTGCGAATTGCCCTTCCAGTGGCCTTTATACCTCTCTGAGCAGCACTTGAAGCACTAGAGAGATACTTCTTTGCATTATCCTTCCAAGGATTCTTGGTTTTACGGAATGGCGCCTCTGCCAAATCCATAGTGGATTTAGCTAGAAGATAACCACCATCTCTCACATCCTCATAAGCTCTTTCAGTTAGTCTTCCTGCTTTTCTGCCAACAGAAAGAAGAGGATCACTGAATGGGAAAATATCCTTTTTTGTTGCCATAACAATGATTATTACAATAGGTAGAATAAAAAGCAAGAAAATAACAAAAATAGTAAAACTTTATTGTGCTATTTAGGACTATGCAACCATTCGAGGAAGAAATCCTGGCCAAACTTGAAGCCAAATATGGAAAAACAAATAGAGACAAGTATTCATATGGCTCAGAAGGTAGATGTTCAAATGATATTCTTAGTGTTGTCTATGAAACCAAGAGGCTATTCCAAATAGGAATCAAATACAATTCTATGTATGTCGAAATACTTGATCCAAAGAAGTCTGAAGTATTCACGGATAAGTTTCTTGGTGTTTTTGACAAAATCAACAAGACTGTTATGTCTGTTGATTCTCTCTCTGATTTTCTTTCAAAGAATAAAACAAAGCTAAAAAGCACTTCTCCGTTGAAGTTTTCTATGCACACAGATGATTATATTTTCTCTGTAGTTGATAATCAGATAATTTGTTCTCTTATGGAACATAAAGACTATGGTACAATTATTATTAAGTCAGATAAAGGAGTAATTAAGGATTTGAGTGCAATAAAGGGCTTTTTTGATTCTCTAATTTAAGCAATACTTACTCTAAAGAGTAAACTGGCTCGCCAGTAGAAGAATAACCCTGTAGCTTTAGCTCCACATTTGAGTCTCTAGGGAGTGCTCTATCAATAATTCTGTCATCAATTACCTGTTTCTCTCTAATTTCATCTCGCATTGCGAGATATGAAACACCAGAGGCTACACCTAATGTAAGGCTTGCTGCTGATGTTTCAGGTGAAGATTCTTTTAGAGCAGCACCAATCGTTATCATTCCAGCAGAAAATCCTATTGCAGATATATCTGCACCTAATGATCTGCTATCAGTTACATTGCCTATGATTTTTCCTGCTACTCTTGAGGCAGCACCTACCACAAGAGCAGCAAAAAGTGTTCTGGCAGCAGCGTCGATACTCTTTGACATAAGAGTATCATAACACAGAAAAGAAAAAAGCAAAAAGATTCTTTAGATTTTCTGTGTATTAGACACAGGAAGACAAAACAAGGAATTATAAATTAATGTAATTTAGCTAATTAACCAGTTATTTGCATACGTCGCCCATGCAAGTCCCGTGCCGTCGATTTCCCTTGACGACGCCGCTGTGGGTGCTATTGTCTACGGATGAAGATGCGCGCACCCAAACGTATTACAAAGAAGAAAGACACTGATTCTTCTTCAAAAGAAGATGCGATTGGCTTCTTCAAGAAGCGTCTAAAGGATGAAGACTATACTCCAAAAGGTCACTCTTTTGATATTCATAGAATGACTCAATATGTTGAGCTTGAAAATAGCTTTTGGGCTTCTGTTTTCTCAAATAAAGAATCTCGTGAATTTTACATGAATGTAGCTTCATTGAATGAGGATTTTAGGGATATTTACGTTCCTCTTGACGAAGAGTCTCATTTCGAGTATAGCGAGAGTTATTCCAAACTTACAAACTTTCTTTTTACTGAGATTGCGCTTGCTATTCGTTCTAAGGATACGAGTAGGTTTTTCTTCCACTTTGTTGCGAAGAATGTAAAGAATAAGACAACTCAGTCTATCTATAAGAAAATTGT
>Ga0154020_10008546_pt1 | contig 11860 bp, 9 predicted proteins | sample Klosneuvirus_201_FD_109709 | JGI IMG/M metagenome (GOLD analysis project Ga0154020, IMG submission 109709) | Active sludge microbial communities from wastewater, Klosterneuburg, Austria - Klosneuvirus_20160825_MG | ecosystem: Engineered > WWTP > Aerobic digester > Activated sludge | place... | reverse complement strand
GTGTAGTCCTCCATGATGTCCGCGTCGGCCACGCCCTTGGCCTTCAGGAAGGCGCGCAGGATCTTGTTGGTGGTGCGCGGGTAGACGTAGTCGGTGCCCAGCAGCACGAAACGCTTGGCCGAGCCGCCGTCCTTGCTCATCAGGTATTCCACCGCGGGAATGGCCTGCTGGTTGGGCGCGGCACCGGTGTAGAACACGTTCTTGGACAGCTCTTCACCCTCGTACTGCACCGGGTAGAACAGCAGCGAGTTCTTCTCTTCGAACACCGGCAGCACCGACTTGCGGCTCACCGAGGTCCAGCAGCCGAACACGGCGGCCACCTTGTCCTGGTCGATCAGCTGCTTGGCCTTTTCGGCAAACAGCGGCCAGTTGGAAGCGGGGTCCACCACCACCGGTTCCAGCTTCTTGCCCATCACGCCGCCCTTGGCGTTGATCTCGTCGATGGTCATCAGCGCGACGTCCTTGAGCACCGTCTCGGAGATGGCCATCGTGCCCGACAGCGAGTGCAGGATGCCGACCTTGATGGTGTCGGCGGCCTGGGCGAACAGCGGCAGCGTGGCAACGGCTGCGCCCACGGCGACAGCGCTCAGTTTGGCAGCGAAGGAACGACGGGTGCTTTGCATGGGGGAGGGCTCCTGTGTGGGTGACCGGTTGCCGCCAGCGTGGGGATCGGTTGATTCCGCCGCGGCATGGACGCCAGTGTCGAAGCGCCGCCCCGAAGCGCCTATACGCCGAGTGGCGTAGGCCGGCTCCGGCCTTCCCTTCAGCCCACTTGAAGGTTTCAGTCTGTAAAGTCACGGGATTGTCATCGTCTTCACCATGTCGCGCCCCATCTCCACCCTGCACATCATCGGCAGCCGCCGCCTCGGCGGTGCCGAACGTTTTTTCATTCGCCTGGTGGAGGCCCTGGTGGCCCGCGGGCATCCCGCGGTGGCGGTGATCCGCCAGGACAGCCCGGCGGCGGGTGCCCTGTCCCCCGCGGTCGAGCAGGTCCATGTCGGCATGCGGTCGAAGTACGACCTGTGGTCGGCCTGGCAGCTGCGCCGCCTGATCTCGCAGCGCAGGCCCGACATCGTGCAGACCTACATGGGCCGCGCCTCCCGCCTGACCCGGCTGCCCGGCAACAGCGGCAGCGTCCACATCGCCCGTCTGGGCGGGTTCTACGGGCTGGACCACTACTACCGCCACGCCCACGAGTGGGTGGGCAACACCCACGCCATCGTCGACTACCTGCGCCGTGAGGGCCTGCCGGCCGACCGGGTCCACTACATCGGCAACTTCGTTCCGCCCGGGCGGGTGGCCGATGCGGCCGAAGTGGCTGCGCTGCGCCAGCGGCTCGGCCTCGCAGCCCCCGCGCGGGTGGTGCTGGCCATGGGGCGGCTGATCGAGAAGAAGGGCTTCGACGACCTGCTCGACGCCTGGGCTCAGCTGCCCCCCCACGATGCCGAGGGGCGGCCGCTGCACCTGGTGCTGGCCGGCAGCGGCGGTCACAGCCAGGCGCTGGCCGAGCGGGTAGCCGCACTGAACATCGCTGCCCGCACCCACCTGGTCGGCTGGCAGAACGACCTGGCGCTGTGGTACGGGTTGGGCGAGATCTTTGTCTGCCCCTCCCGCCAGGAGCCCCTGGGCAACGTCATCCTGGAGGCCTGGCGCTATCGCATCCCTGTGCTGAGCACCCGCAACGAAGGGGCCAGCGAACTGGTGCGCGACGGCGACAACGGCCGCCTGGTGCCGCTGCGCGACCCCACCGCCCTGGCGGCGGGCATCCTGTCGCTGCTGCAGGCCCCGGCGACGGAGCGGCAGCGGCTGGTCGAATCAGGAGAACGCTGCCTCAACGAGGAACACAGCGAACAGCGGGTGGCCCAGGCCTACATCGAGCTGTACGAACAGGCCCTGCTGCGCCGGCAGCGTTGAGCAGGACTCCTGCGGGTTGGCGCCCCGGGTGGGCGGAGGAAAGACCGGACCGGAGCGCTCGCTTTCAGGGCCGCGCCAGCCACCAGGCCAGGAGGATCAGCGCCACCACCGCCAGCAGCCAGCCCAGCATCAGGCGGCGCCACAGCGGTGGCGCCTCGCGCAGTTCCATGAAGTCCAGCACCACCCAGCGCCCCTTGACGATCGACAGGCCGAACATCAGCAGCACGCTGAAGGCCCCGGCGCGCTGCGCCCAGCCGCTCTCACCCAGCCAGCCGGTCACGAGAGTGGCCAGCGCCAGCATCAGCCAGATCCGGTTCAACGAGGGGGATTTCATTCGAAGCCTCCGCAGGGTTGGGGTTCACCGCATCACATAGACCAGCGGGAACAGCACGATCCACAGCAGATCCACCATGTGCCAGAAAGCCGCGGCCGTCTCCGGCACATGGCTGCGGCCCGGCCCGTACACGCCCCGACGGGTCTGCACCGCGCAGATCACCAGGAACACCACACCGGCCGCCACATGCAGGAAGTGAAAACCGGTGAGCAGGAAATAGAACATGTAGAAGGTGTTGGTCTCCAGGTCGATGCCGGCATCGGCCTTGGCCGCGTACTCCACCCCCTTGAGGACCAGAAAGGCCAGGCCGCAGGCGATGGCCAGCCCCCACCACGCCTGAGCGGCTCCGATGCGGCCCTGCCGCAGTGAGCGCACCGCATGCGCCACCCCCGCGCTGCCGCTGATCAGCAGCAGGGTGTTGACGACGCCGAAACGCAGGTCCAGCGTGGCCTGGGAGGCATTGAACACCTCCGTCTGTGCCACCCGGGCGAAGGCGAAGGTGGCAAACAGCAGGCCGAAGGTGACCAGCTCGGCAGCGATCACCAGCCAGACGGCCAGGTCGCCCCGCAGCCGGGGCGCTTCGTCGTGCGGCGCCGGGGACGCAGCCTGGAGCGCGGCTTCAACGGCCATGGGGTTCATTGGATTCAGCGACAGCGGGGGTGACATGGGCAGGGCAACAGACTGGGGTCCGGGACGAGACCGCAAGTGTCACCTGCCGCAGCGGCAAGTCGGCCGATGGCCCTGCGACGCGGGGCCCCATTCGGGTCGATTCGGGTCGATTCGGGCCGGTCGGGCATGACCCTGCTCAAGGCCCCGTGCGCCGCACGGGCATCAGCGCCCCGGCGCCATGCGGCGCACCTGACCCATCGCCAGAGCGGCGGCGGCGGTACGGGTCTCCACGCCCAGCTTCTCGTAGATGTGTTCCAGGTGCTTCTTCACCGTGGCAGGGCTGGAACCGAGGATGTCGCCGATGTCCTTGTTGGTCTTGCCCTTGCCCACCCAGTAGAGCACCTCGGCCTCCCGGGTGGTGAGGCGAAAGGCCGCCATCAGCGCCTCCAGCACGGCGGCGTCGTCGGCCTCGCGCAGCACCAGCAGCCATTCGCCGTCGCCGGTGGCCTCGTGCAGGGTGAAACGCAGGCGCCGCCCCGCAGCCTCCAGCTCCATGGCCGGGGACGGCTGGATCGCGCCCTCCACGGCACCCAGCCGGTCCGCTTCGCGCTGCAGCCAGGCCAGCACTGCGGTGGGAGCGCGCCGGCCGTCCCAGTCCTCGAAGTGGCTTTGCAGGATCTGCCGGGCCAGCGCGGTCTGCCAGACCAGGCGGCCATCGATCAGGCGCACCACCAGGGTGGCGTGGCCAAAGGCGTCCAGCGCATTGCGCGCCTGGCGCTGCTCGCGTGCGGTGTGGGTGTGCGCGGCGATGCGCGCCAGCACCTCCGGCACGCGGATGGGTTTGGTGACGTAGTCGCAGCCACCGGCGGCAAAGGCCGCCACCACATGCTCGGTTTCGGTCAGGCCGGTCATGAAGACGATCGGGATGGCGCTGGTGCGGGCATCGGCCTTGAGGCGGCGCGCCACCTCGAAGCCGTCCATGCCCGGCATGACCGCGTCCAGCAGCACGATGTCCGGCCGCGCCTGGGCCGCACGCTGCAGGGCCGCCGTCCCGTCCAGTGCCACCAGCACGGTGCAGCCGGCCTCGTCCAGCGCGTCGTGCAGCACGGCCAGGTTGTCCGGCACGTCGTCGACGATCAGCACCACCTCACCGGCATTGCGGTCCAGGCCGGCCATGGACGGCGCTGACGACTCGTCAGGTTCAGCTGTGGGCTCAAGTGGGGTCATCGTGGCGAGGGGTGGTTCTCTGAAGGGGAGGCGGCCGCACGGGCGGTGGCCAGTTGCTGCTGCAGTGCATCCAGCTGGAAGCGCCCTGCCAGTTCACGCAGGCGGGCGATCCAGGCGGTGGCGGCCGGCTCGGCCTGTTCGATCTCGTCCAGCTGCCGCCGCACCCCGCGCAGGTGCCCGAGCGACAGCGCCTGTTCCAACGCCAACAACCGGGGGAGCGAAGGGTAGACGATCGGCAGGGAGTCCCTCGAGGCAGGGGACGGCAGGGCCACCGCAGGCTCGGCCAGGGTCCACTGCAGTTGCAATCGGCGCTCCAGCCATTCCAGCAGTTCGGTCAGCCGCACCGGCTTGACCAGGAAATCCGCCGGGCGGATGCCCACGTCGTTGTCCAGGGCGCGGTCGAAGGCATTGGCTGAGACGATTGCTGCGGGTGGCAGCGGCCGACCGTTCTCGGCGCTGATCAGGCGCATCCGGCGCAGCGCCTCCCAGCCGTCGATGCCGGGCATCGCCAGGTCCATGAAAACGGCATCCGGCCATTCCTTGCCGTCGATGCCCGCCAGCCGGGCCAGCGCCAGGTCGCCGGAGGCGGCGGTGTCGATCACAAAACCCAGCGGCTCGAGCAATGAAACCAGCAGGCCACGGTCGGCCTCCTCGTTGTCCACCACCAGGATGCGCCGGCGCGGGCCCAGGTAGCCGCTGCGGCTGCGCCGCGGCAGGCTGGGCCCGGCCTGCGGCGCCTGCACCGCCGGCAGGAACAGGCGGATGAAGAAGCGGGTGCCCACCCCGGGTGTGCTGCGCACGGTGAGCTCCCCGCCCATCAGGTCGGTGAGCATGCGGCTGATGGTCAGGCCCAGGCCGGTGCCGGCTGCTGCGGTGGCCGCCTGGCCGCGTTCGAAGGGCTCAAAGACGCGCGCCAGCTCCGCCTCGGTCATGCCCGGGCCGCTGTCGCTGATCTCGATGCGCGCCATCTGCCCGCTGTAATCCAGACGCAGCAGCACCTCGCCGGGGCGCACCGGGTGGCCGGGGTTCGAGTCGCCCGCCCCGGGTGGAGCAGGTGGAGCAGGTGCAGCAGGTGCAGCTGGCGGTGCGGGCGGGGTGAACTTGACCGCATTGCCCAGCAGGTTGATGAGGATCTGGCGCAGCCGCTTCTCGTCGGCCCGCACCACCTCCGGCAGGTGCGCCGAGAACTCGTGCCGGAACACCAGGCCCTTGTCCTGCGCCTGCAGCTCGAACAGGCCCACCAGTTCTCCCAGGCAGTCGCGGAACCGCATCGGCCGCAGGTCCAGCTTGAGTTTGCCGGTCTCGATGCGCGCCAGGTCCAGTGTGCCTTCGATCAGCGACAGCAGGTGGTCGCCGCCGCGGCGGATCACACCGACCGCCTGGCGCCGGTGCGCCGGCATGGCGTCATCCTCCTCCAGCAGCTGGGCGTAGCCGAGGATGGCGTTCAGCGGCGTGCGCAGCTCATGGCTGATGGTGGTGATGTAACGCGTCTTGGCCTGGTTGGCCGCCTCGGCCTGGGCCTGGGCGCGCTCTGCGGCGGACTTGGCCTCCTGCAGCTGGGCGTCGGTGCGGCGGTGGCTTTCGATCTCCGCGCGCAGCAGCTCGGCCTGTTCGTGCAGGGCCTGGGTCTGGCGGTTGGCCTCCTCCTGCGCCACCTCCCGGCTCTTGTGCGCCAGCACCAGCCACCAGGCAAACACGCCGGTCACCAGCAGCAGCGCCGCCCCGGCCTTGACAAAGCCCGCCCGCAGCGCCGGCCCGACCACGTCGATCAGCCCCCCCGCGGGCAGGTCCTGCCGGCTCAACAGCAGGCGCATCTCCTGGTGGTGCAGCAGCCCGAACAGCAGGCCCAGCAGCGGCGCCAGCAGCAGCATCAGCAGCAGGTAGTGGCCCAGACCCTTGTCGATGTAGGGCCGCAGCACCGGCCACCAGGCGCGCGGCAGCAGCCGTTGCAGCAGCTCGGTCCACTGCACGGACAGGCGGGCCTGGGGTTTGCACAGATCGTGGCAACGGGCGTCCAGCGTGCAGCACAGGGAGCAGATCGGCCCGCCGTAGGCCGGGCAGCTGGCCATGTCTTCGCCTTCATAGTCGCGGTCGCAGAGCGTGCAGCGTTGCAATGCGGCCAGACGCCGGTAGGTTCCGGCTGGATCGATCGGCGTCGCCCCGGAGATCGGTGCCGCTGCGTTCGCGGTTGCCCACGGTCGACGCTCACGGCGGTGCAACGCCGCCTGCGCAGCGTCCCATTGCGGCCCCCGCGCCAGGTAGAAGCGCCCGCGGGTGACCCAGGCCAGCAGCGGGGCAGCCAGCAGCGCCGCCGCCAGCGCGATCAGGGCCGACCAGGCCTGCGCCATCGGCCCGAACAGCCCCAGGTAGGCGGCCACCGACAGCCCGGAGGCCAGGCCCATCGCCCCCACACCCACCGGGTTGATGTCGTACAGGTGCGCCCGCTTGAACTCGATGCCCGGCGGCGACAGCCCCAGCGGCTTGTTGATCACCAGGTCGGCCACCACCGCCATCATCCAGGCGATCGCGATGTTGGAGTACAACCCCAGCACACCGCCCATGGCCTGGAACACGTCCAGCTCCATCAGCATCAGCGCGATGCCGGTGTTGAACACCACCCAGACCACCCGGCCGGGGTGGCTGTGCGCCACCCGGGAGAAGAAGTTGCTCCAGGCCAGCGAGCCGGCGTAGGCGTTGGTCACGTTGATCTTGAGCTGCGACACCACCACGAACACCGCGGTGGCCGCCACCGCCCAGCCGTAACGCGGAAAGACATGCTCCCAGGCGGCCAGGTACATCTGGTTGGGGTCCACCGCACGTTCAACCGGCACCATCAGGCCGATGGCCAGGAAGGCCAGCAGCGCCCCGCCCAGCATCTTCAGCACCCCCGGGATCACCCAGCCCGGCCCGCCCACCAGGGTGCCCACCCACCAGCGCCAGCGGCTGCGACGGTCCACGCCCGGCTCCGGCATGAAGCGCAGGTAGTCGGCCTGCTCACCCATCTGCGTGATCAGCGCGATGCCCACCGTCATCGCCGCGCCAAAGGCCAGCGGGTCGAACCTCGTCAGGCCCGGCTCGCCGCCGTAGTGCAGCAGTTCATTGAGCAGCCCGGGGTTCTTCTGCAGCACCACGGCGTAGGGCAGCAGCAGCATCACGATCCACAGCGGCTGGGTCCAGACCTGCAGGCGGCTGATCACGGTGACACCGTGGGTGACCAGCGGAATCACCGCCAGCGCGCAGAGCAGGTACCCCCAGGCCGGCGGGATGTCGAAGGCCAGCTCCAGCGCGTAGGCCATCACCGCGGCCTCCAGCGCGAAGAAGATGAAGGTGAAGCTCGCGTAGATCAGCGAGGTGACGGTCGAGCCGATGTAGCCGAAGCCGGCGCCCCGGGTCAGCAGGTCCATGTCCAACCCGAAGCGCGCCGCGTAGACGCTGATCGGCAGCCCCGCCAGGAAGATCACCAGCCCGGTGGCCAGGATGGCCCAGGCTGCGTTGACGAAGCCGTACTGCACCAGCAGCGTCGCCCCCACCGCTTCCAGCACCAGGAAGGACGACGCTCCAAAGGCGGTGTTGGCCACCCGCCAGGCACTCCAGCGCCGGTGGCGGCGCGCGGCAAAACGCAGCGCGTAGTCCTCCTTGGTCTCGTCGGCCACCCAGGCGTTGTAGTCGCGGCGGATCTTGACCACCCGCTGCGGTGCCGAGGTCCTCTCCACGGGCACGGAGGCCATCCCCACGGCAGGTGTGACAGCAGATTCAGGCACGGCGGAAGTCATCCGGCCGCAGCAATCAAGTTCCGCACCAACCCGGGCTGCGCAGCAAACCCCACAGCCCGACAGCACATCCCCACCACCGATACCGCGCATTTGCACCGGAAACGGGCCCTCACGTTTTCACTGGGAATTCTGCCCATTTGTTCACGCGCTTCGTTCTCCGTGCCGTTTTTCACCCCCTAAAGTGCCTGGAAGGACGTCAAACCGCCGCGGGGGCGGTCGATATGTCATCGCGTCCCGGACCCACAGAACCCTCAAAGGAACCCTCATGCCTGCATTGCGTACCCTGTCTGCTGCCCTTCTTCTGGCGTTTGGCCTCGGCGCCTGTGGTGGAGGTGGCGGTGGTTCCTCGGACGGCACAGACACCACCAGCTCCAGCGGCGTGCTGGTGGACGACCGCATCGCCGACGCCACGCTGTTCTGCGACAGCAACGGCAACGGCAGCCTGGACGAAGGAGAAGCCACCACCACCAGCGACGACCACGGCGCCTTCACGTTCAGCCCGGCCTGCAGTGCGGCCATCGTCACCGTCGCGGGCACCGGCTACGACAAGACGCTGCTGAAGTCCCCGAAGAGCCGCCTGCGCGCTGCGGCCGGCTCGGCAGTGGTGTCCTACTTCACCACGCTGCAGCTCGACAGCGGGCTGAGCGCGGAGGAGTTCCAGGCGGTGATGACCAAGCTGGGACTTTCCGGCGTCAACCCTGCCACCTTCGACCCCAGCCAGGACAGTACCGAGCGCTTCGGCAGTGCGGCAGCCCTGTCCAAGATCCTGAATGAGCTGGCGGAAATCGTCGAGACCCTGGGCGGTGACTCCCAGACTGCCTTCCGCGCAGCGGCACTGGCCCTGGTGGAACAGGCCCGCAACCTGCCCAGCGGCAGCACGGTATTCACCAGCGACGACACCCTGGGCAATCTGGTGCAGGCGGCGGCCGCTGCCGCCTTTGCCACGGTCGACAGCAGCACCTGGTCCGACACCGCCAAGGCCAATGCCGCCGCCATCGCCACCGACGGACTGCGGCTGGCTGCCCAGGTGGTGCGCGGTCACCGCAATTTCGACGATGCACACGATGACCTGAACAACGGTTCGGTGGGCAGCATCATCTCGGAAACCGACCTCGAGGATGCCACCCGGGTCAGCGAGGCCCGCGAGCGCTGCAGGGACCACGACGGCGAGACCCGCCGCGCCCAGTATGTCTACACCGACGGGGATGCCTTCACCTTCGTGGACGGCAGCGACGCGCTGCGCAGCTTCACGCTGGAGCAGCTCGATGCCGGCGTTGACCTGAGCGACACCACGCTGGGCGCCCTGAAGCGGCTGGAACTGCCGCTGCGCGCCACGTCACTGGCGCTGTCGCGCCACGGCCAACGGGTGGCACTGGGCCTGTCGGTGGAACAGACCGACGGCACCCGTGTGATGCAGGTGGCCTTGGACAAAGTCACGCTCAAACGCGACAGCAGCACCGGCGTGGTCAGCGCCACGGTGCCGTCCAGCGCGAAGTTCTACTTCTATGCCAGGTCGGCCAGCGGCATCGAGATCGGCACCGGCGCAGCCGGTTTCTCCGATCTGAACGCCGAACTGCTGAGCTCCACCTCCACCGGCCTGTCGATCGACCTGCAGGTGCTGGCCGAGAAGATGAAGGGCCGCTTCCCGACCCAGACCGCGCTGCTGGACAACCTGTTGCAGGCCAAGGGCAACTTCAAGGTCAAGGTGGTGATCGGCGAGCTGGATCTGCGCCATGCCGACGGTGACCGCTTCGGCGTTGGACGTGTCGCGGTGGCCATCCCCGACAGCCATCGCAGCGCCTACCGCGTCAACGGCACCGCGGTGAACGGGCGGGTGACGTTCTGATCCGCGGCCGCATCGCGCGGCTGGTGGCCGGGCTGCTCACCGGCCTGGCCGCAGCGACCTCGGCCGCCCCGCTGGACGCCCTGCTCACCGCCCGGCCCACCGAGGCCGGGCGCGGTGCCCCCTCACCGCGGCTGGAGCTGGAAGCCGGTGGCGACCTGGCCAACGACCAGGTGGACGTGCTCGGCCTGCGCCGCGGCAGCGCCTACGAAGGCACAGGCATCGGCGACTACCACGGCAGCCACCTCAAGCTCACCGCCCGGCACGGCCCCTGGCAGGCCGAACTGGGCGGCTGGCAGCGCCGGCTGCGTGACCGCGACAACACCCACCGCATCCACAGCTGGCAGACGGCCCTGCAGTGGCGCCTGGACGGCGCGGACGACGGCACCGCCTCGCCCGGCACGGCCTGGGCGCTGCGCGCCTCCGCCTGGGGCAGCCGCTCCGGGCAACTCAGCCGCAGCACCGGTGCGGACCTGCAGGTGGAGGACCTGGACGCCGGCATGACCGAACTGCGCCTGCATGGCCAGCGCGACCTGCAGACCCAGTTCGACCTGATCGGCAGCCGCGATGCCTTCGGCCTGCGCTGGTCCGGTTTTGTCGGCGGCGGTCGCAGCCGGGTGCGCAACGATGCGGTCAGCGCCAGCGGCATCGTCGGCGGCTGCCCCTATGCGTTCAACTTTGCACCCGGCAAGCTGGTCGCCACCCCCGACGCCAGCTGCGGCGACGCGCTGATCTTTGTCATCCCCAGCCACCTGATGCCCTACGACGCAGCGGCCGAGACCACCTGGCGTGCCCGCTGGATGCACGCCGGCGGCTCCCTGCGCTGGGTCGGCGAGCAGTGGACGCTGGCACTGGGCTATGAGTTCCAGCAGTGGCAGCGCAATGGCATCGATGCGCTGATCACCGCGCGGGGCGGCACCGCCTACCGGCGCAACCACACCCTGGTGGGTGAGGTCGGCTGGTCACCGCAGCCCGCCCTGCGGCTGCTGCTGCGCGGCCAGCTGATGCAGCACCAGTGGCTGGGCGAGTTGCCGATGGCCTACAACACCCAGACTGCCACGCACTTCGCGCAACGCCACGGGCTGGTGACGGCCGGAGTGCAGCTGGTCTACTGACCGCCCATCGACCCCGAACGGGTCGCCTCCGGGGTGGCACATCGCTTGCGGCGGGAGGACACTGTTGTCCTCCTCCCCACAGAGCCTGCACCGGCCGCCCAAGAGATGGAACTCACTCCCCGCGAGAAAGACAAGCTGCTGATCTTCACCGCAGCCCTGCTGGCCGAGCGCCGCAAGGCCCGTGGCCTCAAGCTCAACTACCCGGAGGCGGTGGCCCTGATCACCGCGGCGATCATGGAAGGCGCCCGGGACGGCAAGTCCGTTGCCCAGCTGATGAGCGAGGGCAAACAGGTGCTGAGCCGAGAAGACGTGATGGAAGGCATCGCCGAGATGCTGCCGGACATTCAGGTGGAAGCGACCTTCCCGGATGGCACCAAATTGGTGACAGTGCACCAACCCATTGCATGACGATCGATTGATGGCACCGCTGTGGTGCCCATGATCCGCGCTGCACTGCGCCCTCCATCGACCCCCTTGCTGCACACCGGAGCGCCCATGATTCCTGGCGAACTGATGACCGACGACGGTCAACTCGACCTCAACCCAGGCCGCCGCACCACCACGCTGGTGGTGGAAAACGCCAGCGACCGCCCCATCCAGGTCGGCTCGCACTACCACTTTGCCGAAACCAACGCCGGCCTGCGCTTCGACCGCGGCATCGCCCGCGGCATGCGCCTGAACATCGCCAGCGGCACGGCGGTGCGCTTCGAGCCCGGCCAGCAGCGCACGGTGGAACTGGTGGACCTGGCCGGGGACCGTGTGGTCCACGGTTTTCGCGGCCTGACCCAAGGAAAGCTCTGACCATGGCCCAGATCGGCAAACGCGCCTATGCGGAAATGTTCGGCCCGACGGTGGGAGACCGCCTGCGGCTGGCCGACACCGACCTCATTCTCCAGGTCGAGGACGACCTGACGCTGCGCGCAGGAGGCTACGGCGAAGAAGTCAAGTTCGGTGGCGGCAAGACCATCCGCGACGGCATGGGCCAGGGCCAGCGCCCCAACGGCCCGGGCGCCGCAGATGCGGTGGACTGCGTCATCACCAACGC
>Ga0154020_10008545_pt1 | contig 11861 bp, 8 predicted proteins | sample Klosneuvirus_201_FD_109709 | JGI IMG/M metagenome (GOLD analysis project Ga0154020, IMG submission 109709) | Active sludge microbial communities from wastewater, Klosterneuburg, Austria - Klosneuvirus_20160825_MG | ecosystem: Engineered > WWTP > Aerobic digester > Activated sludge | place... | reverse complement strand
CCAACCCCAATCGAGGTCAGTTTAGTCTGGAAATCAAACAGGCAGGTAATTACATTTATAGTCTGTATTCCATTACCGGTGTGTTACTACAAGAAAAAAGGGTGACAGGATTTACGCCCGAACTTATTGAGCACAGCCTCTCCCCAGGAACCTATATTCTAAGGGTTGAGGATAGTAATGGATATTCTTTTAGAAGGAAATTGATGGTGGAATGAGGGTGGTAGATGTTAGATTGTAGATTTTAGATGATAGATTTTAGATGATAGATTTTAGATAACCAACCCTACGGAAACTTCCTTCTGAGTTTAAGACATTAATGGCTAATTTGTACACCGTTGAAATCCAATATAAATTTGAATCGCTAGTGAGAACAATGACAAAAATTCTCAATAAAAAATTCATATTTTAATTTGGAAAAATTAAATTTGGAATCAAAATTCTTGCAATACCTTCTAACATGTATTTATGTTAAAAACTTTAATTTCAAAACGAAAGCAAGTGTTATTTATAGTCGTATTTATAACTTCAATAATTACTTTGAATAATGTTGCAGGAATTAATTTATTAAGAAATAAACGAGTCCTAAATTTGAATGATACCTCTTTATTATGCTTTGACTTACGTTGCGGTTGTAAAACAGAAGTGAGTGTTTCCAGCGGCAAGAACATAAATTTTCGTAATTTCAAAAGAGATAATGATAATGGGTGGGATTGCAACCATAAATCTAGCCATTTAGAGTTAAATATTAACGACTTTGAGTTAATGGATAGCTCAGGAAAAAGGTATACCAAAGTTATATTTAAAGTAACTTGTTACAAGAACTTCAGACAAAACACCCCTGTTTGGGATTCATGCAGAATCTATAATAAGGTCACAAAATATATTTGGTTGGAAGAATTTGATAAATTACATCCTACTTATACAAATGAAATAAGAATTATCCGTTAGTTTCTTTTATTGGATTTCGTCGAAGGAAATTCAAAGTGTTTAATATCTAAAGTCTAAATGTAAGGTTGCCTAAAACATCAACTAATTGCAACGCTTAGTTTATAGGTTAATAAAGTTCATGCAACCAACATTTGTGTTAGCTCAAAGTGTGTCGGCTCCGAAATCCGCACCACATTAACCAGCAAAACGTTATCGTCAATCCGCAACCGGCTTCCAATAGAACTATCGAAACAGGAATGTATATTCATTTTTAGAGACACAGCATGAATCCGATATGATCCAGCCATTCCCGAATCAACATCAGAATTTATCTTAGGTTTGTTAATGTTATTTTGAAAACTTCAGTAAGTTCTTATTTTTGTCTTCTTTTTATTTATCAATCACGATCTTTCCCAGTATCTCAATACCAGGTTGGCAAATTAAACGGTAGAAATACATTCCACGGGTATGGTCGCTCAGATCAATCTCTGTGCGGTCGGAGTTGATCCTTGCACTGAAAACTTCTTGACCGATCGCATTATATATGTGAAGTTGGGAATTCCTTGAAGATGAGCTTACCGTGAATTTCCCATTACACGGATTGGGATAAACTTTTGCAAACCCCTGCTCGATTTTATTTTCTTTAATACCTGCGGTAAATTCACAATTATAGTTTTGTGCTTCATAAAAGGTCTTTAGTATCTTCATACGTTGCCGCAACAAAGCTACGGATCCTATAGAGCTATTAGATTTAGTACTTGCATAAGGAAAAGCCACGTCTATGCAAAAGTCGGTGCCGGGAAGAAAAGTAAAGGGCCCTATCGACATAATTCCACGGCGGTCACCCGGGGTATTTCCAGAACTAATTTCTGTCCAACCTGATCCTGTTTCAGGTTTTCCGGAAAACATAAAATTTGAAGGTGTAGCACCACCATAACCATTCCCCCCGAAAGTCATGTCTTTACCATCCATCCATCTCCCCTTCATGTAATTATAGTAATCCAGGGAATTAACTGGGTTACCTGTATTTGAAGTATCATTGTTATAATATAAAAAATTGGAAATCGGGTGACTGAGGAATACAGAACCCTGAGCGGGGGGATTGAAACCATAGCCCAATATCCCTTCATCAATATCATCCCCATTATAAGTGTAAAACATCCCGAGTAAACTATCGCTTCCGACAAAATCATCACCGTAATTGCCCAAATCCATATCAGTCCAAAGACCCATGTAAACAGAATTATACTTATTATTTGACCTGTTAAATACCTTAAAATTGACAAATACAGTTTCACCCAACATTGAATTCGCTGTATCATAAAATGCATAGGCCATTCCATGAATCTCTATTCTTAGTTTTTTACCACCGGTTTCCGTATGTGCTTGTTTGTCGTCATTGATCATATAGAAAATTGCTCTGTCACCTCTGATATCAGGATAATCACCGTTTACTGGATCATAAATACTATTCTTGTTAAAATCAATATAAGGGGCGAGTTGTGACGCCTCCCCATTTGTGGTATCACCATTCCCCGGCCAATCAGCAATGGTCTTTGGTACTTGGTACCCTGAACTGGTATAATCTTGCATGTGTTCCTCTATAATCATTTTATCCATCTTCCAGACCTTGTTATATTTTGTGATATAGGAAGATGAAGTATAGTTATCTGCTATTGGGCCGTAAAAGAAATCGACTCCCTTTAGGTTATAGGTCTGGGCGGCTAAATGCAGATCCCCACCCTCATCCATTCCTCCTAGCCATATATTAGAGGCAAAAATAGTATGCTTGCCTCTACCTCGGGGGACTTCAAATTTACAATCATAATTATCCCCGCAAAAAAGGATCCCGTTAGAGTTAATTCTTGCCAAAATATTATTGATGTCAAGGGTTGCATAGCTTTGTCCAAATAAAGAACCTGAAAAAAACACAATGCAAATCAGTAGTCTATTTTTCATAATAGTTATTAGCTCTCAATACAAACTTTTAAGAGTTATACAATAATAAGTTATATTTCATAATAACTTCTGCAAAACAAAGAAAAAGCGAATGGGTATTATAGTTATTTGGGAGAACTACCGACCTTGAGAGAACAATGGAAACAGGAGAGAATATTAGAGAATTGGGATTGACAATAAAGTGCAATAAAATATTTTGAGAAAGTTCGGTGCCTGGATAATGGTAAAGAAATTAAAGATGCGGACCGAGCGCTAACAGCAGTCGATTGTGACACTAGTTTTTAGGTTTGGAAAGTCTCTTCTCCCTACCTATTTTTGTGTTAGATGAGATTGCTTTAGCTCCGGAAATCGCTCCAAAGTTGTCTGCAAAACGTTAGCGGATATGTAAAAACACTCCCCCCACTAAAAATAGAACTTTATAACCCCTTAAAAATGAAGAAAACAACCACCCTATTATTTGCAATATTCATAGGTATAATTACAAGCAATGCTCAAATCTACCAATGGGCAAAAGGAATGGGTGGGACTTCCAGCGATGCAGGACGTTCCATTGCCTTGGACAGCTCCGGCAATGTTTACACTGCCGGCTGGTTCCATGGGACCGTTGACTTTGACCCAGGAGCGGGAACAAGCATTTTAACAAGTGCGGGAACCCGTGATATTTTTATCTCCAAATTGGACGCAGCAGGCAATTTCCTCTGGGCAAAAAGCTTGGGAGGGACTTCTGAGGATTATGGTAGCTCCATTGCTGTGGACGGCTCCGGTAATGTTTATACAACTGGCTTTTTCTCTTTAACCGTTGACTTTGACCCCGGAGCGGGAACGAGCAATTTAACAAGTGCGGGAGGTCAGGATATTTTTATCTCAAAATTGGACGCAGCAGGTAATTTCCTCTGGGCAAAAAGCATTGGTGGGACTTCTCACGAATTTAGTTATTCCATTGCCGTAGATGGCACCGGCAATGTTTACACCACCGGCTATTTCTTAGAAACCGCTGATTTTGACCCCGGAGCGGGAACGAGCAATTTAGTAAGTGCAGGAAGTTATGATATTTTTATCTCAAAATTGGACGCAGCAGGCAATTTTGTCTGGGCAAAAAGCATGGGTGGGACTGCTTTCGATTATGGTAATTCCATTGCCGTAGACAGCTCTGGCAATGTTTACACCACTGGCTATTTCTCTTTAACCGTTGACTTTGACCCCGGAGCGGGAACAAGTAATTTAACAAATGCGGGGTTGGAAGATATTTTCATCTCAAAACTGGACGCGGCAGGTAATTATCTCTGGGCAAAAAGAATTGGTGGGATTTCACGCGATTATGGTGAATCCATTGCCGTGGACGGCTTTGGCAATGTATACACCACCGGCAATTTCCAAGGAACTGTTGATTTTGACCCCGGAGCGGGAATGGTTAATTTAACAAGCACGGGAAATGAAGATATTTTCATCTCAAAGATGGACGCTGCAGGCAATTTTCTCTGGGCAAAAAGAATTGGTGATATTGCTAGAGATTATGGTAAATCCATTGCCGTGGATGGCTCTGGCAATGTATACACAACCGGCAATTTCCAAGGAACCGTTGACTTTGACCCCGGAACGGGAACAAGCAATTTAACAAGTACGGGACTTGACGATATTTTCATCTCTAAACTGGACGCTGCAGGCAAGTTCCTCTGGGCAAAAAGCATGGGTGGGACTTATGAGGATTTTGGTAGTTACATTGCTGTGGACGGCTCCGGTAATGTTTACACCACTGGCTGGTTCAAGGGAACCATTGACTTTGACCCCGGAGCGGGAATAAGCAACCTAACTAGTATAGGAAATTCATGGGATATTTTTATCTCAAAACTGGACTCGTCGGCCAGCGTAGGTATCTTGGAAAAGAGTTTTGCAAATACCCTAACGGTTTACCCTAACCCCACCAAGGGTGCTTTGAGCATTGACTTGGGTACAAGCTATGATGAAGTAACCGTCATTATTAGAAATCAACTCGGACAAGATGTTCTGAGGAAATCGTTTAGTGTTTCAAACCTATTGCAAGTCAACATACCGGGAGTAGCTGGCATGTATTTTATTGAAGTAAGCTCCGGTTACAAAAAAGCGATATTAAAAGTGGTGAAGAAGTAACGTTTGCCAACCCAGAAAAATACAAGCAAAGAATAAATTGGAACTTGATTTGTATTTTGATCAAGGAAAAATTTGAGAAGTGCACATACGATAACTATATGCTTGCCTAATGCTAGTTTTTAAGTTTGGAAAGTTTATTCTTCCAATTAAATTTGTAAACGGTTCAAGGTTTGTCGGCTCCGATATCCGCACTAAGGCAAGCCCACCAACGTTTTAGGAGAGTCCTCCAGTCTTCACAATAACAATACAAATCGTATAATTTTATGCTTACTCAAAAAAATAATAAAATAAATTCTGATGTAATTAGAAATTAATACAGAACAATTCGTTTGATAGTTAATATTTCTCCGTCCTTACCAAAAAACACCAATTCATAATGCCCGGCGGCTCCAAAAGTACTTAAATCAATTGTTGTGAAACGTTGTATAATCTTCTCTTCATAAATTAGTTGACCAATAATATTATAAATCTTGACTTTCTCACCTGAATAAGCATCATAATCTCCATAATCAATCGTAAATTTGCCGTTGCTCGGGTTTGGATATACCTTTAAAGGTCGATGTTTCGATCCGTTTTGGCTCCAAGTAATATCAATATATAAAGTATCTTTTACCGATACATACACAGTATCATAAGTAGTAATTTTTATTGTATCATAAATTACAATTCGTAGTGTATCGTAAACAGAAAATCTAACTGTGTCTGTAACCGTATTTTCATGAAAAAGTGCATGAATTTCTAACATATTTAATGGTCTGTTGTAAATTCGAATATCATCCAGTGCGCCATTGTACCATTTAGGGCCATTATTTAGTGTTGATGAAAAATATTGTGATGCCGCACCCATAATCCAATGTTCATTGTTATAGAATCGCAAGCTATCAGTATTACCAAAGCCTCCACTAGAACCTGATTGGTTTTTATAACCAGACAAGCATGCATCTAAATAGATTGCTAAAACATTATTTTTAGAATTATAAATAAGCGTAAACATATGCCACCTATCGTCAGCCAACCATTTATTGCTATGGTGAGCAATAGCATGATTATTAAGTCCTGCACCTAAACCGCCAATTAAACCGGCACTTGGAATATGAACGCAATTTACTCCCCACTCACCATTAAGAGAATTAAAGTTTCCTATCATCACCATGTCAGAAGTCGTATCTGAGTATTTAAACCAAAAATTCACAGAAAGATTGCTTGCTTTTAAATCGGAATGGGAACCACAATCAATATAATCATTTATACCATCAAATAAATAGGCGGAACTGTCGTTCCCAAACCGATCCATTATTAGTTTGGCTCCATAAACTTTACCATTATTGTTCTGTTTTACAGAATCAATAGCATTCTTGCTAAATGGCCACCAACCCATTAGGCCTGTTGCGGGAATCTGAGCACTAAGGTTGTTAAACAACATAAATGCCAATACTAATATAGTGTATCGTTTAAATGGAGGCGTCATCTTTGAAGGGGTTAATATATGCAAAAAACATACAATACAAATTAATTAATAAAGTTATTGTTTACAATGAATCTTATTATCAAACTTATCCGCTACTGGCACCAATCTTTTAACAGCAGTTTGGTGCCATACGGATTTTTAGGTTAGGAAAGTTTCTTCATTCCGCTTACATTTGTCTAAAGGCAGAGTGTATCGGCTCCGAAATCCGCACCACAGTTGCCAGCGAAACCGTAATCAATTATTCTCACGACCACCAGCAATTTTTCTGACTGAAATCTCTTGGAATTTGTAAATAAATATAATGCATTTAAATATTCTGACAATTCACTACGCCAGTCAGACACTAGGTTTTGCTGGACCAACGGGCGTAATAAAATCAAGAACCTAAATTTCCCAGGCAACCTATTTATTTTTATTTTGTCCTAATAAAAAAAATCAATTATGAAACACTTTAATTTTTTACTAATCATGTTTGCTGTCTATTCTACTTTACAGGCTCAAACCAAACTTACACTTAAGCCCAACGCAACCGATGGAAAAGATGCAATGATTTGGACAGCACCTAACCTAAAGTATGATAATTTGAATTATGAAACCGACAATCGCCTTTTATGTCATTCTTGGACAAACAAAGGTGTTAAAGACAAGAGTCGGATATTAATTGATTTTGACTTATCTAATATACCCTCAGGAGCCTACATTACCAAAGCGACCTTAACACTTTTTAATAACCCTAATCCATTCACAGGGTCATTTAATGGCAAACACAAAGAGGATTCAGGTACCAATGCAAGTATTTTGAACCGAGTTATTCAAAATTGGTCGGAAGATACTGTTACTTGGGATAACCAACCATCCGTAACTACCAAAGGGCAAATCACTAATTCCAGAATCACAAATCCTAATGGTGATTTAATCATGGATGTAACGGCAATGATGAATGATATGCTTAAAGACACAGCCCGTTATGGTTTTATGCTTACCTTGAAGACTGAGTCGCCATATAAGGCACTTGTTTTCGCTTCAAGTGATGATGCAGATTCTTCCAAATGGCCGCAACTTGAAATTGAATATTCCACAGCCGGTGTAAAAGAAAGAAAATCCCGAAATGTTGGATCCCTTACAATTATGCCCAATCCATCCTCAAATGTAACCAAGATTATGCTTAATCTCGATCAACCGGAAATTTGGAGTTTTAAAGTCTTTAATCAATTAGGGCAAAATGTTTTCCAAAAAAACCTGATTTATGAAAATGATTTTCAGTTTGATAATTCGATGTTAGCCAATGGGACGTATAACCTATTTATTTATACTGAAAGTGGTACTATTTTGACAGCTAAAATGATGAAATTGTTTTAAACTGTCCAAAAAGAATGTAAACCAAATGGGCCAAATTGAACTTCTTTTGCACTTATTTACTGGAAGCTATCGAATTCAAAATGGGCAAAGATTCTCCGGTTTTTCTTGACAGGCGGCCTAAAAGTTTAATCATGTTTTAGGAATGCATTGGTTAGGTAAAGTTTCACGTGTTTAACTTACAGATCGAAGAAAAAACATTGTGTTTACAAGGCAACGGGTCTGAAAGATTTTCATTTTGCAAATGTTCTTAGACTAGAATATTTTATCATTCGCCTTGAATATATAACACCCGAATGAATAGAAAGTACAAAGTTAAAAATTGATAACAGTATGCTTTCCTTGTGCTGGTTTTTAGGTTTGGAAAGTTCCTCCCTCCCACTATCTTTGTTGCAGGTAGAAAGTTTTCCGGCTCTATAGCTGGTTGGCTCCGAACGCCACCTCGCCTTTACCGAAAACATTAACAGTGATTTTTTTGAGGCTACCAAGTATTGAAAACTTCTTTTTTATCCTGCGCTTCGCCAACATTCTTAAGTCCAAAGTTATTCATAGCTTTTTGTTTCTTAAGATTTTGAGAATATTTAAATACTAATAGAAGTGAGGCTAGTATTCCAAGCAGAATTAAAAGCCTCAAAAGAATTCTAACATTTCTAAACGGGAGTATTTTAATTAATTTCAAGTTTACAAAAAATCCTCCGACTATTAATATTATAAAAAACCCAATAAAAAATGGGTTCATGCCGGTAATACAAAGACTATAAGTGTTATAAACCAAATAACATAATAAAAGAGTTAATACTATTGATGCGACTATTTTAGAATGATATGCTTTCATTTTTTCGTTTATCAAAAGACCATTAAATAATTAGCACCTCAATCAATTTGGCACAAAACAGTGGTTCTCTCTGCTTTCCTTTTATAGTCTACACTGCTTATGACAATTCCACCCCTTTGTTCAGAATATTTTAGCTTATTTACATTGTTTAAGTAATAAAAGTCTATACTAAAGTAATCCAATTTTGTAATTGCACGCATATTTTTAATGTCCCAAAACTCCTTGTTTTTAATATAATTGATTTTGAAAGATTTCTTAACAAAAGGGCGTATCCTATATGCATAAACAGGATAAGACCTAGATGTGTCAAATCGTATATTTTGGTATTGAAGGATAAAATTATTCAAACTATCTTTGACTATACTAACCGTAAAATTAGAATCAAGGTAAATAGGTCTATCCTGTGAAGTAATATCCATTACAACCTCCTTTGTTGAAGTGTCAAGTTTAAATCGAAGTAAGTAATCAGCAGTTGTATCTTGATATTCAAATTGCTTTTTATAAATTGAAACATCACTCAAGTTGAATGCAAAAAGAAATATCGTGAGTGTTATATATAGCGCTTTCCTCATTGATTATTTTATTAATAATAAGTTTGTTACAACAAAAATAATCATATAAAAGATAAGCGAAAGGAATTAAACCATTTGACTAAAATTAAATCAAACCACTGCCAACAACAGTCAATTGTAACGCTAGTTTTTAAGCTTGGAAAGTATCTTCTCCCTACCTATTTTTGTGTTAGGTGAGATTGCTTTAGCTCCGGAAATCGCAACAAAGTCGACAGCAAACCGTTATTACCAACGTGACAAAACCACATAACAATACAACTAAAGACTAGTTAAAGGATAATCAAAATGCTAAAATATGTTCTTCTGACATTCATTATTTTAAGTCATGTTACAAGTTTCGGACAAGCAAAAGATAGTGTAAAGACTTTCGAATTTTACAAATACAGTAATGACAAAAAGGTAAAACTCAAAACCGGCAAACCTATTGTTGTCTTTCTAAAAAAGGATACACTAGAAAGTCTTATAATTGATAAATTTTTAAGTGGCAACTTTTATAGTTTAAATGATTCGTCAATAATCCTTAATTGTTACAGAAGTGAAACAACGTTGCTCTATAAGGATAGTGTGAAAAGGATTAGTTCTTACAATTCAAAGCCTTATCTTCCTCAAGGGAGACAATCTATTCCAATAACCAAAATTGATTATATCCATAGGGAAAGCAATTCTTCTGAAGCAATTTCTGCTTTTGCGGCACTTGGCTTAGTCTCAGCTATAATTTCTCCAATTATATCGTACAACTCTTCTAAAAATAAATTTAATTCAAAAAGGTATTATTCGATTATGATACCCGGTTATAGCAGTTTTATAATCTTAGGGACAATCTCAGTTCTAATTGATACAAGGAAGATAAAAGTTAAGCGGGGATAATAAGGATTGGCAGCAGCCTACAGCACATTTGTAAGCTGGCTATTTTAATTACCCCAGACATGCTTTAGAGTTAGCCCATAAAAAATATCCAAAGAAAATCGTCATAAAAACCTGCAGGTATCACGTAATCAACCTATCTTTACTCCTCCATGACGAAAAAACAAAAGCGCTGGCTCAAGATTGCAGGATTCTCGCTTTTAGGGATCCTCATTTTGCCGATATTACTGGCCGTTGTCCTGTTGTGGATGTATAACGGTGAGATTATTCAATATGTTAAACAGGAGGTTCGTGAACAGTATGGAATGAACTCCGACTTCAAAAAAAGTGAAATTACAATTTTCTCCGATTGGCCCAATGCCAGTTTAGTGCTTCATGAAATTCAACTACGCGATACCCTTGATATTTTAAACAACAAACCTTTTCTAAATGCAGAAAAGATAATACTCTCCCTAAAAATAATTCCGCTGTTAAAAAAGGAATTCAATTTTAACACCATTGTCATCAAAAAAGCAATAGTCCAGATTTGGATCGATTCTTCAGGCCGAAGCAATGTTTCGTTTTTGAAACAAGATGGCCTAAAAGACACCTCCGCTTTTGAGAGCAATGGGCTCAGATTCAAAAACATTAAACTGAGCGACCTCCATTTAATCTACATGGACGCAGAAAAGCACAAAGCCATTGATGTGGAATGGAGCACACTCCATATTAAGGTAAAAAGGGAGAAATCAATGCGTTTATTGGACCTGAGCGGAAAATGTTTAGTAAATCGCTTAGCCTTCAACACTGAAAAGGGAGATTTTCTCAAAGGACGAAGGTTAATAATGAAAAAATGGGAAGGTAAAATGAGCACCGACTTAAGATCCCTTAAATTTGACAAGGCTAACATTACCGTTGACGATCATTTTTTTAAGTTAGCACTTGCCCTTCAAAGCGGTGGGGAAGGCATTTTTTCTTTAAAAATAAATACTCAAAAATTAGAAAGACAGTTCGCCTTATCCTTACTCAACAACAAGCTTCAACAAAAAATTGCCCGATTCCAATGGACCGGACTCATCGATCTGGAAGCCGACATCAAGACGCCCATGAAACCCGGACATGAGCCTACTGTCAAGCTCATTGCAAAATTGGATAAAAGTGATTTTAAGCTTGATAACCACAACATGCTTTTGGTTGGAATCCAAGGGTTGGTTACTATAAATATCCCTGGAGACAAGGCCTTTTCAGGAGATATAACAAAGGGCACACTTAAAGCAGATATTGTAAAAGCAAAATTCAAAAAATGGCCACTCACCGGCAATATCCTGATCGAGAATCTACAATCGCCGGTCTTAACTGCACATGCCGGACTTGCAATTCCTGCAAATTTGCTAAATTCAGGAAAAGTGAACGGCCCATGGTCCGGCACGGCCAATGCGGTTCTTGATTTACAACTTCCACTCCGGGGAGTAACCGCAGTCAATTGGATGGAGCACGCAAAAAAATGTAATGTGGTGTTGAAAAGTTCAGAAATCCGTTACAAAGTAAAAAATAAAAAATCGATACAATTGGCGTTGTTAGCCCATTTAAATACCAGTGAGCTTGAAATCAAAAGATGTGATGTAACTCAGGGTAGACAGTCTATTCAGGCGAGTGGTGTGGTTTATGATTTTATGCGAAAGGTGTTAAATGAGGAAGAGCACTGGAAGGCACGTGTAAAAATAATATCGGAGCATATCGCACTTGAAAACTGGCTCGACAACATTAAGCAAAT
>Ga0154020_10008544_pt1 | contig 11862 bp, 12 predicted proteins | sample Klosneuvirus_201_FD_109709 | JGI IMG/M metagenome (GOLD analysis project Ga0154020, IMG submission 109709) | Active sludge microbial communities from wastewater, Klosterneuburg, Austria - Klosneuvirus_20160825_MG | ecosystem: Engineered > WWTP > Aerobic digester > Activated sludge | place... | reverse complement strand
GATGGCGGAACGCCGACCCAGATCGATGTTGCCGCCTGCGAGAAAGAACACCCGGTCGCGATGAATGCCGCTGGTTGTCTGCCGCAGACGCAGATCGTTCGCACGGTGGTCGCGCAACATCTGCATGTAGTCGTCGATTGAGCTGACCTTTTTAGTGTCTCCCTCGTAAACAATCTGCCAGACATCTTTTTCAGAGGAGATTTTTGCCACATTGGCAGCAAAAGGCGCCGTAAATTCCGGGATAAACTGCCGGCGTTTTTCGAGAATCTGCACACCGGAGCTCGCGAGTTCGCGATCAATGGCCGCGAGCACCGATTCGTCGGGCCGCGATTTCAGCAGCTGGCTGCGCATTTTCAGTGCACGGTGGTAGTGCTGCAGTGCGGAGAAATAAGCGGGGTAAAGCATGGATAAAAGCAGATCAAGAAAGCGCCGGCGCTCCGAGTGATCTCCCGCAATGATGCGCATGTCGTCGGGCGACAGCACGACGGCGGGAATACGGCCGATAATATTCGCGGCTTTTTCATTGGTGCGCCCGTCGAGGCTGTAGCGTTTTGCCAGCGCGGCTTTCGGGTCATCGGGGTTTCGGCCGTAAGCGATCGCGATGCGGTGCTTATCGTTATCGACCGAAAACCCGACTTCGAGGCGATAGAAGCTGGCGCCAAAACGCACCATCTCACGGTCGAGAGCAAAGCGGAAGGATTTGAGAAACGATGCCAGCCCCAGCGCTTCGAGGATTGTCGTCTTGCCGGCGCCGTTATTGCCGGTGACAAAGATCAAGCCGTCAGAGAAAGTGTACTGTGCACTTTCCGCATTGCGGAAGTTGCTGAGTGTGAGACCGTGAATGGTGACTGGCTGGGTAATGGTAACTCACCCCCTTGCCCCCTCTCTTGCAAAGAGAGGGGGAAGAAGAGAAGATCTCCCCCTTCTCTTTGCAAGAGAAGGGGGTGGGGGGGATGAGTTAGACTGCATCAAATCTTCATCGGCATGACTAATGCGATGAAATCCGGGTCATCGACATCCTGCACGACGAGCGGCTTGTTCGCGTCGTTCATGCCGAGGCGCACACGCGGGCAGGTGAGTGCTTTCAGAATTTCGATGAGGTAAGTGATGTTAAAACCGATCTCGAGGCGTTCGCCCGAATAGTCGGCGTCGATCGCGACCTCGGCGCGGCTACCCTGGCCAGACGATTGGCCGGTGATGTGCAGCTTTTTGCCTTCGAGTACCATGCGGCACTGGTGCGAAGGCGGCTCTGTCACCGGGCGAATCTGCTGCAGCGCTTCGATGAGTTTGTCGCGGCTGAGTTCGAGCTGTACCGCGATATCTTGTGGCAGTACGCGTTTGTAATCAGGGAATTTACCTTCGAGCAGGCGGCTTGACAGTTGTGCATCGCCGACGCGTACAAACAGGTCGCGTTGCTCCACACCGATTAAAACTTCGTCGGCAACATCGATGAGTTTCTGCATTTCGCGAATGGCTTTCGCGTGAACGACTACATCCGTACCCTGTGGCAGGTTTGCCGGCGTGGCTAATTTGCGCGTAATCGCAGCGAGGCGACGGCCGTCGGTGCCGACCAGCGTCAGTTCATTGCCGTTGGCCTGAAAGCAGACGCCGTTGTAGATGTAGCGGTTATCTTCTTGCGAAATAGCATATTGCGTCTTGCGGATCATCTCTTCGAGAATAGATGACGACACAGCGAAGAGTTTGTTGTCGCTGAGGCGATTCAGGGTTGGGAAGTGTTTCGCCGTATTGCCGGGCATGACATAGGCCGCAGATGCGTCGCTCGTGCCGCGCAGATTGATGCGAAATGCCGCCGCGCCTTCCTCCGGGGTTTCTTCGGTTTCGACTTCGACGATGAGATCTTTGGAAACGAGCGAGCCGACATATTCCTGAAATTGTTTCGCGGGAATGATGAATTCCCCGGGGGTGCCATTTTCGACCGGCACAGTGATGCGCGCGGTTGTCTCCATATCAGAGGCGGTGATCGAAACCTGTTTGGCCTCAACGGCTATCAGCAGGTTCGAAAGCATGGTGCCCATGTCGCGGTGCGGAATGATGGCGTCGATGCGGCGTACGGCCTTGTCGATCGAGTCTTTGTGCGTCTGGAATTTCATAAGGGAAGTAAGCTTATTGAGAAAGCATTGATACGACATAAAGCAAAATATGTTTTGATCGAGCCGCGCGGCAGGACCGCAATGCTGCATTTAACCCCATAACCATGAATACCGCCATGACCATTGAATACGACGGGGCCGCCTATTACGGCTTCCAGCGGCAGAGCAAGCAAGTCTCTGTGCAGGGCGAACTCGAACGGGTTTTGACCACAATCTTACGCCGCCCCACTAGAGTCTGGTGCGCCGGCCGCACCGATACGGGGGTCAATGCTCTGGGGCAGGTCGTGCATTTCTCGGGGGGGCATCCGAAGAGCATTGAACTGCTGATCTATGCGATGAACAGCCTGCTGCCCAAAGACATTGCCGTGCGCCACGCGGCAGAGGTGCCAGACCGCTTCCATGCCCGGTTCTCATGCCTGCAGCGCGAATATGTCTACATCATCTATAACGCTCCTTATCGCCCGGGCACCCTCGGCTACAAGGCACTGTGGATACGCGATGAGCTCGACTGGAATGCGGTGCGCGCGGCGATTCCGCATATTCTGGGCGAGAATGACTTCGCGGCGTTCACTAAGGCGAAACTTGTGAAGAGGGGCGAGACAACATTCCGGCGCATCGACGACCTCAGGGTTATTGAAGACGGGCAGTATACCTACCTGCATATCAAGGGCTCTGGTTTTCTGCATAACATGATCCGCATTCTGACTGGTACGTTGTTGGATGTCGCACGCGGAAACACCAAACCCGAAGACATGGCCGGCATTCTGGCGAAACAAGACCGGCTGGGTGCGGGGGTGACTTTGAAGCCCGATGCGCTCTATTTTTTACACGCTGAATATGCTGATTATGATCAGTCTTTGGCGCAACACTGGCTACGCAGGCGGTTGTTGCCCTCCGATAAAACGGAATCGGCAGAGGCATAGGAAAAGTAATGCGACGGTCTAGATCGATGATTCGGACTCTGAATGGCAATCCCCTGCGCTCGATTCCCTGTTTGTTTTGGCAGCCCGTGATTTGCGCGGCGCTCTTATTCAGCGGCCTTACGGTGTTAGATGCGGCTGAAATGGCGGCTCCGGCCGGGAAAGCGGAACCCGCAACAACCGAAACCGGAAGCAAGTGGGGCGTTTCGCCGCTGCTATTACCTCTCTATACGCCTGATACGGGTTGGATGATCGCGGGCGGCGGACACATGTATTATTCACCGGTGCAAAACCCGAGACGCAATCGTTTTAGCGATGTCACTGCCTACTTTGCTTATTCGCAATATGAACAAAAGAACCTGGGTTTGCTATCGGATCTATATTTTCGCGATACGAAGTTCCGCACGCCGATCGAGCTGGAATTTTATGACTCACCCACTTTTTTCTATGGCATAGCCGACAGGCAAATTCCGCAAACGAAATATAACTCGAGGGGCGGGCGAGCGATAACCGGGTTGCTTTACGAATGGTTTCCCGACTTTTATTTCGGCGGTATTTTCTCCATCAGGCGCGAAGGTTACACGCGCGACGGCATGGCAGGGCTTGGCAGTGATTATAACACCGACGGAGTACCTTCTGTACGCAGCACCGGGGTTGGCTGGCAGCTCGCTTATGATACGCGTGATAACGTTTTTTATACAACCCGCGGCCAGTTTATTGAAGCGCGCGCGCTATATTTTTCTTCCGGGGCGTTGAGTGATCAGACATACAGTATTCACCAGTTCAATTACCGCACTTATGTGAGTTTGTCAGCCAATGATATTATTGCCTTGCAGAGTTTGCTCATCTTCACCTCTGCCCAAACGCCCTTTGCTGATATGGCGCGTCTGGGGGGCATGTACATGCTGCGCGGCTATTTTCAGGGACGCTATATACATCACAATTACTGGTCGGCGCAGGTAGAGTACCGCCGTATTCTGATCTGGCGGATATCTGCTGTTGCTTTTCTGGCGGTGGGCGATGTTTACGGCAGTCTGCGCGATCTGTCGTTCGCCGGGACAGAAATTGCCGGGGGTTTAGGTTTGAGGTTCGCTCTGGATAAAGAGCAGCGGATTAATTTTCGTCTCGATACGGGCGTGTCGCGTTTGGGTGAAGTGAACTCGTATTTTACCATCAAAGAATCGTTTTGACACTGAATAGTTTCGACCTGACCGAAAAATGACGTCCTTATTCGCATTGACCGGCGTTGTATACATATCGCTGCATTATACCCTATGATGTATGCAGGGCCCGAGCCCAAGGAGATTTTTCATGAATAAATTGATCGTAACTTTATTGCTGGTAGCCGCTTTCACCACTGCAGGCTTCTCTGAAGACGCCCCGGCGACAACAGACACCACAACCGGTAAGCCGGCAACCGCGGGTGACGCAACCAAGCCAGCCGACCAGGCAAACGAGCGCGCGAAAGAAAATGCCGAAAAGCGCCGTGAGCGCAAGCGTGAGCACAAAAAGGCAAAGGCCGAGCGCCGCAAAGAAAAGGCAGAGAAAAAACAAGAACGCCGCAAACAGCACAGCGGCAAACAAGGCAAATAGACCCGATGTCCCCCGGCAGCGGTATTTTGCCGGGGGGCGTTCGTTCTCTACGGCGGCAGAAAAATCTTCTGCGCCTGTTGGCATTATTTTGTATTTCTTTCACAACGCTTTACGCCAAAGAAAATCCGAATGAGAGCGCGTGGGATTTTTCTGCGGGACTCGCTGCAACTTATTTACAAAACGGAGGCGCCGATGTCGCAACGACATATTGGGGCCCGCGCGGCACTGCCGGTTATCAGGCTACCGAATCGTTGCATGCGCGCGGCGAACTTGCCCACAGCCAGAACAGGCTGATCTATGACGGGCAGGGCGGTGTGGCGCGCCAGTCACAGTCGCTACTTGCCACCGGCCTCGGCTGGGATGCCTCGGAAAAATGGAACTTCGATCTCGAATACGGTTTTACTTTCGGCGAGAATGCATACAAAGACCATGCGGTGGCGGCAACAATCGAATTTCTGCCGATCGATAACCTGACTCTGGGGGCCGATGCGTCTTATGGCTCACGCAGCTATAATTTCCCGGTTAGTCAACTAGCGGTAGCGGCAACAAGCACCGCTTACAGCCTCGACATCGTTCCTGAGTTCGATAATGGATTCAGCTTTCCCATTTCGGGAATTCTCACGTCGTCCAGATACAGTACCAATTCATCGGCATACACAGTGTATTCGCTGTCAGCCGGCACCGAATACCGCACTGCCGATAACAAATGGCTGCTCGGAGCCAATATTGTCCCGGGCCGCGACTCTTCTAATTATACGATTATCGGCGCAGACATGCGCGTGCGCTTGCGGCTTACCGACCATCTCGCGATACGCGTCTTCGCCTCGTACACCAGTTACTCTTACACGGTGACGCAGACCTCAAAGGGCAAAAAACAATCGGGAAGCGCGGTCAATCCGCTGGGAAATTCAGATACTTTCGCGATCGGTTACGCGGGTATCGATACGACGTACTATTTCTAAAGCCTCTTCTGATCAGCTATACACACCGCGCATCGCTGCCGGCAGCATTGCCGCCACGCGGCGTCCCATGTCATCCATGACATGTTGCTTGCGTATATCTTTGGGGATTTCTGATGCATCGAGCGCTTTGATACCGGCTGGCGCATCGGCTACCGGGCCGATAAAGACCGGTTCGCCCACGCGCATCGCGCCTTCGGTGAAGCCGAAGGCAAAACTCTCGGCATGCAGAATTTTTTCGGGGCCTTCGACCGCGACCGGCAAGACTACCGTGCCGTCGAGATAACTGAACAGTGGGCCATGGAAAGGCAGCATCGCATTGTTGCGGCTGCGCGTGCCTTCGGGGTAAAGCACAAGTGCTTCGCCGCTTTTCTGCCGCTCTTTCGCTTCTTTGTATGAACGCAGGTTGAGTCGCATCAGCTCGCGTCGGTGCGATTCGTTATCGGCCATGTCGCGCGGTGACGCCACGAGCATCGTGCGGAACGCACGCCCGGCGACGCGGGTAAAATCGGAAGTGAATACGAGCCTGCCTGTAATAAAGAAGAATTGCTCTGCGTAACGCCGGAAATCCGCCTCACGCCCCAGGAGCATCTGTGTCACGGTGGCATCAAACAGGCTCAGGTGATTCGACACGATCGTCACGCCGGGGCCTTTGAGCGCAGGAATCACGCGCGCAAAATTCTCTTTGCCTTCGAGCACAAAACGGCTGAGCAGCGGTTCGAAAATTGCATACATCAGCGCATGCATATCTTTGTCGGGTTCGAGAAACGGCGAACCGTCGAGCAGCTCGGGGTGGTGTTCAAAATCGAGAATCGCCGGCAGTTTTGTCAGATGCGAAAGGCGGATGTATTCTTTGAGCAGGCCTTCGGCTTCATGCGCGGCCATGCCCGCCGCCACAAAAGATTCGACGCCGGCAAGAAACTGGTCTTCCCACGGAAACTTCGCCATGGGACAAAATGGGAAAAACGGACATCGGGTAAATTTTTCTAAGCGAGGGAATATTTCCCTTCCGGGCAGACTTGACAAGCTGAGCAAATCCTTTCCCTGGGAAGATGCACAAAAACATCTGCCGTTATGGCACACAATCTCTTCGCCTGCTGGCGATGTTCGCCCTGCTCTCAGGCATGAGCCTCGCAGCGCAGGATAAAAAACTCAATATCGTCGATTTAGTGAAGCTGCAGAACCCGGGCTACTACACACAGCTCAGCGAACTGAGAAACTCCAAAGACCCCGAGGCAGGTGCCGCTGTGATCGACATTCCGAATGGCTATATTTCAAATGCATGGGGCACTGGTGCGGGTATCTGGGGGGAGACTTACGTTGTCTATTATCCCGAAGGCCGCGGCGCGCTGCTGGCGCACACCAGTGTTCAGCCGGAAAGAATCGTGACAGAATTCTTTGAGCATAAGAATGGCAAAATGGTGAAAATTCCATCTCTGCTGCCGGCGCTCGACTGCGCTTCGTCGCTGTCGCCAACAGCACTGGCCTTTGCCAACAAAATCGGTAAGAAGAAAAATTGGGTCAAGATGCTGCATTTTATCTATAAGTTACCACAGACTGGTACCACGATTACCGGTTCGTGCAGTGGAGAAAACAACGGCACGCAGAGTATGACGGTGTTGCATGAAGGCGGTGTCGATGCAGATAAGTTCGTCGAAGCGACGGCAGAGGGCAAAGAACTCAGCGCGCTGTTTACCAAAGAATTCAAATTTCTATGGGATAAGAAAAGCGGCACTTTCAAACAGGCTAAATAGCCCCAAGCTTATATGGCGTACGACGAGCACCTCGCCGACCGTATCGTGCAGGCATTGCGGTCTCAGCACCGCGGCTTCACTGAAAAGAAAATGTTCGGTGGTCTGTGTTTTCTTGTAAAAGACAAGATGTGCATGGGCATCGTCGGGAACCAGCTGATGGCGCGCATCGATCCCGCCGATTATGGCAAATTTCTGAAAGAGCAAGGTGTGGGGCCGATGACCTTTTCGGGTAAAGAGATGAAAGGCTTTCTGTACGTGCAGCCAGAGGCGATTGATCGCGATGAAGATCTCGCGCTGTGGGTCAGGCGTTGTCTGGATTTTAATCCGCTGGCCAAATCGAGCAAGACGAAGGGTGTCAGACAGTCCGTCAGGCCAGTCAGGAAGGCTCGCCCGGTAGTAAGCGCAGCCAAAACGAAACAAAAGGCGGTGAAGAAGCGGCCTAAACGTTAAGCCGCAGGGCTATCTGGTCGGGGCTGCCACCCGGGCATTGCGTCAAGCAACCTCAAGCAACAGCTTGTCCAGTTCCTGATAGCAAGGCACCCAGCCATCGGCTGCGCCCGATTCGAGTACCATCTTTCTTATTTCGCTGGAAGCATATTTACTCACATGCGTGACGAGTGTTAAATTACCCTCGCTCGTGAAAGTGCGCGATTCGATGGTTGCATTCGGGTCTTCCGGTGCATGCGCATCGAATGCGGCCATGTCCATTGCGTAGTTTTCAGTATTCGCCACTCTTTCAGGCGTTCTAACTTCTATAAATTTCCCGTGGACACCCATCGCGTTGCCCCTTGCGTCCGAATACACATAAAGATATTTCCCTCCGGCTTTCAGATCATGCTCGCGTATATCGAGCACCATGCCGGGTGGGCCGATAAGCCAGCGGCGCATCAGGTCAGGCTTTGTGTGGCAATCGAATACCAGTTGGCGCGGCGCGGCAAAATACCTGGTCATCAAAACCTCGGTTTCCCCGCGCAGCTCTATTTTCAGTTCCTTTGGGTCTGTTTTCATTTTTGTCGATCTCCTCTTGTCTGTATCATCTGCAATTCTTCCAGTAGTCCATCAAGCGCCTCGTAGCGCTTTTCCCACATCAGGCGGTATTTTTCGATCCAGTCTGTGGCTTTTTTGAGTGGCGCGGTTTCGAGCCGGCGGGGGCGTTCCTGCGCGCGTATGGTGGTCGAAACCAGGCCAGCTTGTTCCAAAACTTTGAGATGGCGCGAGATGGCGGGCTGGCTCATCTTAAAGGGTTTAGCCAGCTCCATGACCGTCGATTCGCCTTTCGCGAGGCGCATGAGTATCGCCCGTCGGGTCGAATCGGCGAGTGCGGCAAAGGTAGCGTCTAAGTTTTGCATAACTATTATTTTATATAACAAAATTGTTATATATTGTCCTGCGTCAAGCTTTTTCTCTGTGCCGCTACTGGCGCACATTGGGCTTCGTGACCAAAAAAACCTTTGGAAAACCTCTCGCGCTGCTACCCAAACACCCCTAACCAATGCGCGCGGTACTCGGCAAATTTTCCAGCCTGAATTGCATTGCGCATGTTCTTCATAAATCCGTGCATGAAGTAAAGATTGTGGTATGTGCTGAGCATGAGCCCCAAAATTTCGCTCTGCTTGTGTAAATGGCGAATGTAACCCAATGAGTATTTCTTGCACACCTTGCAGCCGCATTCGCTGTCGATCGCGTCGTCTGAGCGTGCGTGTTTGAGGTTGCGCAGGTTCACCTTGCCCGTTGAAGTAAATACCTGCCCGTTGCGAGCATTGCGCGTCGGCAAGACGCAGTCATACATGTCGACGCCGAGCGCGACGCCGTTTAGAATTTCAGGAACTGTGCCAACACCCATCACGTAACGGGGTTTATTCTTGGGCAGGTGTTCGATGGCGGCAGCAAGCGACGGCACAAAATATTCGAGCGGTTCGCCGACAGAGAGGCCACCAATCGCGTAGCCCGGTAAATCGATGTCGGCGACCGCGCGCGCGCTTTCAGCTCGCAGTACAGGGTTAACTCCCCCTTGTGAAATGCCAAAGAGACTCTGATGCCGTGGGTCTTTGAGCCAATGAGTCTTGCATTCTGCGAGCCAGCGGTGCGTGCGCACGAGGCTCTCTTTGAGACGCTTGTCGTCTGACGGGTAGGGCGCGCAGTCGTCGATCGGCATCATGATGTCAGAACCAATGTCGCGTTGGATCTGCACCGTGTTCTCGGGTGAAAACAGGTGCTCGCTGCCATCGAGGTGTGAACGGAAAATGACACCGTGCTCGGCGAGTTTCACGTTTTTGCTGAGCGAGAACGCCTGGTAGCCGCCAGAGTCGGTGAGTACTGCATAGGGCCACGACATGAAGTTGTGTATGCCGCCGGCATCGCGTATGACATCCGCCCCGGGCCGCAGGTACAGATGGTAGGTATTGCCGAGAATCAACCGAAAGCCAATCTCTTCGAGGTCTTCTTGGCTGATCGCCTTGACCGTCGCCTGCGTGCCCACGGGCATGAAGATGGGGGTGTCCACCACTGCGTTGGTGAAGGTCAATTTGCCGGCGCGCGCTTCTCCGTCGGTGGCCAAAATATCGAATTGCATGTGATTTCCAAAAAAATCTTGCCAGCGGAGTCACAACGAAAAGCATTTTCGGTGTGACTCTGCCATGAATTTTGACTTGCATGCAGATTCCCCGGTTACCTGCAAAACCCGTCTATTCGCCGTTTGAGACCGAGCTGGATTTTTTCGAGTTGTTCGGCCGCATCGAACAACAGTTCGATACCTGCTTTCTGCTCGAATCGATGGGCGAACAGGGTTATGATTCGCGGTATTCTGTGATCGGTTTCGAACCCGACTATGATTTCGTAGCGCTGTCGGGTGCGGTGCTCGTGCGTCATGCGGGTACAGAAGAGAAAATTTCGACGGAAAATCCGTACTATTACTTGCGCGAAATTCTACCGCGCGATGTGCTGACGCGCAACTATGCGGGCGGTCTTGTCGGTTACCTCGGTTATGACTGCGGCAATTTCTTTGAACCCACGTTGGGCTTAAAAGACCACGCGGATTTCCCTGCATTCCACATGGGGCTATTCACAGACGGCCTGTTGCACGATAAGATGACAGGCGAAACTACGTATTTCCATTTTCTGAATGATCGCCGCGCCGCTATTGCCCAAGCTGCCGCAAAACCGCGCAGCAAACAGGCGACGGCGGTACAGTCGCTGGGCCAGTCAAAAACACAGCCGCAGCACGCCACGATGGTCGAAACAGCCAAACAGGAAATTATCGACGGCAACACGTTTCAGGTGCAGATTGGTTTTACGGAAAAGTACCAGGTTACCGGTGATTGGCTGAATATCTACGCGAGCCTGCGCGCGATTAACCCGTCGCCGCACATGTTCTTTATGAAATTTAAAGATGGGGTACGAACGCACCGCTTAGTGGGTGCGAGCCCTGAGTTGCTGTACCGCCAGCGCCAGGGTGAGATGGAAAGTTTTCCTTTGGCCGGCACAACGCGCCGCGGTAAAAACTTCGAAGAAGATCAGCAACTCGTACGGACTTTGCTCTCAGACCCGAAAGAGATCGCCGAACACAACATGCTGGTCGACCTGCACCGTAACGATCTCGGCCGCGTGGCACGCTATGGCTCGGTGAAAGTCCGCCGGATTTTCGACGTGAAAAAGTTTTCGCACGTACAGCATATATCGAGTGAGGTTGTGGGGCTGATTGCCCATAACGAAGATATGTTTACAGCGCTCGCTTCATCCTTTCCGGCCGGCACGCTGTCGGGGGCGCCGAAAATCGAATCAATGAAGATTATCGACCGCATCGAAAATGAACCGCGTGGACCTTACGGCGGGGCCGTCGGCCATTTCGGTTTCAACGGCGACTGTACGTTTGCCATCCCCATTCGCACGATCTTCGGCGTGAATGACACGGCGTTTATACGCGCCTCGGGCGGCGTGGTGTACGATTCGACCGCAGAAGGTGAATACCAGGAGATTCAGAACAAACTCGCGGCCGTCAAAAAGGCGCTGGCGGAGTATATTAAATGAAAATACTGCTGGTAGACAACTATGACTCGTTCACCTACAACCTGTACCAGTACATCGGCGAGGTGCTCGAAGAATCGGGTCGCGCGTTCAAGGTCGATGTCGTGCGCAACGACGAAAAAACTTACGAAGAACTCAATGCGGCAAGTTACGACCGCATCGTCATCTCACCGGGTCCAGGTAATCCATCTGACCCCAAATATTTCGGTGTGTGCGCGAAAATTCTGCTGCACCCATCACCTAACCAGAAGATTCTCGGGGTGTGCCTCGGCATGCAGGGCATGGCGCATGTTTATGGCGGCAAGGTCGTGCGCGCCGCGCTGCCGATGCATGGCAAAACTTCACCTATAGAGCACGATGGCAAGGGTGTCTTTACGGGCCTGCCGCAGGGCATCGAAGTCATGCGCTACCACAGCCTGATCGCCGAAGAGAAATCTTTACCCGATACGCTTACCATCACCGCGCGCACGCAGGGTGACCAGGCGCGCGAGATCATGGGCCT
>Ga0154020_10008543_pt1 | contig 11863 bp, 10 predicted proteins | sample Klosneuvirus_201_FD_109709 | JGI IMG/M metagenome (GOLD analysis project Ga0154020, IMG submission 109709) | Active sludge microbial communities from wastewater, Klosterneuburg, Austria - Klosneuvirus_20160825_MG | ecosystem: Engineered > WWTP > Aerobic digester > Activated sludge | place... | reverse complement strand
GATATCGGCGTAACGGACGCCATTCGCGTCGGTGTCGATGCGTTCGTCGGTGTCGATGCGTTCGGTGTCGATGCGTTCGTCGGTGTCGATGCGTTCGTCGGTGTCGGGTTCGTCGTCGGCGCCGTCGATGCCGCGTCCTTCGAGAGCGGCACGTACTGTTCGCCGCGCTTCTCGGCTTGCTTGCGACGCTTCTCCTCTTCCGCCATCTCTTTGCGCTTGGCAGCGAGCTCGGCGATCGCGTTGCGCTTCGGGCCTGCGGGGGGCGGCGGGGGCGGCGGGGTCGCAGCGATCACGACGGGGGAGATCGGTGCATCGAAGTCATATTTGACCGGCTCGCTCTTCTCGGGGAGCGGTGCAGCGGGCGCGTTGATCACGCCGACGGCTTCGAAGCCCGGCGGATCGCGATCGGCCGAGAGCTGACCCGGCGCGTCCGGCATCCACGAGCCCGCGGCGGCGACCGCCGAGAGCGTCAGCGCGATGCGACGAAGCGTGGCTTCGTTCACACCGTGACCGGCATCGGTCAGCATCGCGGACGCGCGATTGCGCAGCTTCGCGAGCGCTTCGCGATGTGCACTGGTCGCCGAGAGATCGCCGTTGCGGAGGCGGGTGGCGAGCTCGAACAGCGCATCGACCGCGTCACGTGCGTGCCAGTAGAGCTGATTGACGGCCCATGCCGTGACCGGCGGGCGTTGGAGGCGCGCGATGCGAGACGCGCCCATCTTGTCGCCGGCGGCCTTGAGCTCGGCCGCGAGACGTTTGCGTTCGGCGACGAATTCCCCATGCGGCACCTGGAACAGGGCGCGCGCGGCGTCGTCGTAGGACATGACGCGATCCTATCGCGCGCGCGTGCGCTCACGTGCGTGCGAGCGCGGGACAATCGTGCCGATCGAGGGTGGGGTCAGGCGACGGCGCGGCGGCGGGAGCGCACGACAAAGACCGCGGTGATCGCTCCGGCGGCGAGGGCGATGCCCGCCGCGAGCGCGATACGCTTGAGGCGGCGAAGGTGCGGGCCGCTCGTCGATTGCGGCGTCTCCGACGGGAGGTCGCTGATATCGATGACCTCGGCGGCCTGCGCGTCGGTCTCGCAGGTCGTGGCGCTGGAGCGGATCCAGCCCGGGGGATCGCTCGCCGGGAACGAGTCCATGCTCGCCTCCGTCACGATGTCACGTGGTTTGTCGGCGCCGTCGCTGGGCTCGGTAGGCATGGGGCGGAGAAAGTGCAGCACGCGTGCCCGCAACGTGAGGTGATGGCATGCTCCGAGAATGGCTTATGCCGAGGATCCGCCGACCGGCGCGACGACAACGGCGAAAGTCGCGCTCGGGTTCGCGGTGGTCGCAGTCGTAGTCGTCGGGATCGCCGTGGCGGTAGTCGCGCTACGCGGACCGAGTGCGACTGTGGGGCCCGCAACGAGGACGCCCGTGGTGGCGGACGGCCCGGAGATCGTGGTCGTCGATGCGCGCGATGTGGTGCGCATGGATCGCGGCACGGTGGAGCCCGTGATGGATCGCGGCACGTTCGTCGGCGTGCGTATCAATGACCCCGAGCTCCTCGCGACGCTGCGCCTCGAGTCGACCGACATCATCACGGCGATCTCGGGCAAGACGGTGCGCCGGCAGTTCGATGTCAACGATGCGCTCGCGGGGGCGGGGCTCTCGAACGCGACGGCGCTGTACGTCGAGCTCGTGCGCGGCGGGAAGCCCGTGCTCGTGAAGTGGGAGCTCGAGGGTGATCTACGCGAGGCGCGGACCGGCGTGATCGGCCGCATGTCGCGGTTGCCGCCAACGCCGCTCGCGCCCGACCCGCTGAGCGACACGATCAAGCGCGTGACCGATTTCGAGTTCGAGCTGCCGCGCTCGACGATGCTGCAGATCGGAACCAACGTGCAGTCGGGGATGTCGCTCGGCGTGCGTCCGGTGGCGGCGATTCGCAGCGGGCTCGTGGAGGGCGTGAAGCTGTATTCGATTCGTGCGGGATCCGTGTGGGCAGCGCTCGGGCTCAAGAACGGCGACACGATCGTGTCGGTCAACGGTCGGCCGATCCTGATGACCAACCTCGGCGACGAGTTCGAGCGTGCGAAGAGCGAGGCCACGCTCGAGGCGAGCATTCTGCGGCGCGGAAACGCCGTGGCGCTGAAGTATTCGATCACGAAGTAATCGCTACGGGAGTGCCGAGGCGATACCGGCGAAGGCGTCGCCGTTGTCAGGGGCCTCTGCTACTGGACATATGTTCATGAGCGATGACCTTCGAGAGTTCCTCGCGCGTGCTCGCGGCAGCGCGGCCACGGCGAAGGTCATCCGTCTCGACGATCTCGCGCGCGATCAACGCGAAGGCGATAACCAGCCGTGGGGATTGTCGGCGCTGCGCGGTCGGCTCGTCGAGCTGAGTGCGCGCGGTGCTTCGGGGACGCTGACCACCGCGGCGAGCTTGGTGCTCGATGCGCAGAATGAAGGCGAGCCCGTCGCGTGGATCGTGCCGTGGTGCATCGAGGGTGGCGGTATGCCGGGGACGTTCTATCCGCCCGATGCAGCAGACAGCGGCATCGATCTGTCGGCGCTCGTCGTCGTGCGCGCGCCATCGGTGATCGCTGCGGGACGCGCGGCCGAACGATTGCTTCGATCGGGTGCGTTCGGGTTGATCGTGATCGACTTCGGATCGTCGAACCTCGAGGCATCGAACACGCGGATCTCGGATGCGATGCTCGGACGCTTGGTATCGCTCGCGCAGGGAAACGATGCAGCGATCGTGTGCCTGACCGAGAAGAGCCAGGACTCCGGCTCGCTCGGCTCGCTCGTGTCGCTGCGTGCGGAGGCATTGCGAGCGCGCGCGGGCAATGACTTCGAGGTGACCGTACGTGCAGTCAAAGACAAGCGTCGAGGGCCGGGATGGTCGCGAGCGATCAAAGCGCGCGGGCCCTCGGGCTTGTAACGCGGACTGCACGTGTTTCTACGGCAGGGCTGATCGGCAGCGGGTTCAGACTTCGGGACGTGGGAGCGATCGGTCCATGTGCGAGGGAGAGTCCTCTCCGTCGAATTTTGTCGACATGGAAACGCCGTGCGCGTGTTGTGCACCGACGATCACGACACGGTCGCCGCGACCATTTTCTCGTCGCGATGTCATCGCTGTCAGCCGCAGCGGACTTCGCGTTAGAGCACATGTGAGCCTGCACGCGTTCGTAGGCAGCGCGCGCGCTTGGACTGCACACGATGATGTGCACGCGATCGTTCACAACGGGTTCGTCGATCGATCGTGCGCTACAAGGCCACGATCACGCTCGGCATTCATCTGCACACATCGTGATCCGACGTAGTTGGCGCGGACGGTGCTTCGTGCGGCCACGATGCAAGCCTCGAAAATCTGCGCGATTTGCGCAACGACGCTCCTCTCGATCACGGCGTGCACGACGGATGTTGTCGTCGAAACCAACTCGTCGCAGACGACGGAGCTCGATGACGACTTCGAATCCGCCGCGCGCACCTACGGTGTACCCGCGGATCTCGTGAAGGCCGTCGCGTACGTGGAGACGCACTGGCACATGGTGGTCGGTGCCGAGGAGCACGAAGGACGTCCGGCCGGTGCAGGTCTGTTCGCGTTGTGGGGCGAGAACCTGACCGCGGGCGCCGCTGCTGCCGGCCTCGACACCGAGTCCGCGCGCTTGCGTCTGACCCCGAACATCCTCGCCGCGGTCGCGCGCATGGCGGACATCGCGGCGGATCTGAACGTGAGCGGAGACAACCTGCTCGCGTGGTCGCCGGTGCTCGAGGTGTACGCGCAGTCGGATGACGAAGAAGTTCGTCAGGCCTACGCGAACGACGTGTTCGACGTGCTCGCCACCGGCGCGGAGTACATCGCCGAGGACGGCTCGATCGTCGCGAAGATTCCCGCGCACCCCGAAGTCGGCGAGCCGCACACGGGCGCACCACGCGCCGCGGGCGCCGACTATCCAGGCGCGCTCTGGCGCCCGTCGCCGAACAAGTCGAGCCGCGGTGGCAGCGCGGTCAACCTCGTCATCATCCACACGTGCGAAGGCGCGTACGCCGGCTGCTGGGGCTGGCTCAAGAACTCCGCCTCCGGTGTCAGCGCGCACTACGTGGTCAAAGAGAACGGCTCCGAGATCACCCAGCTCGTGAAAGAGAGCGAGAAGGCGTGGCACATCGCCGCGACCTACAAGTCCTCGCTCAACGGCGGCACGCTGTCGAACAAGAACGGCGTGTCCACGAACAACTTCTCCGTCGGCATCGAGCACGGCGGCTTCCAGTCGCAGACGATGTTCCCGGTCGGTCAGATCGAAGCATCCGCGAAGCTGACCTGCGCGATCACCAAGAACCACAACATCCCGCGCGATCGCAATCACATCGTCGGTCACGGCCAGCTCCAACCGAACAACCGTATCGATCCGGGCCCGAACTGGCCGTGGGCCCACTACATCGATCGCGTGAAGTCGTACTGCGGCGATGGTGGCACCACGCCGCCGCCGGCCGACGATCCGACCATGCCGCCGCCGCCGCCGTCGACGGGCTTCACACCGATCATCATCGACTCGAACCAAGCGAACAACGACGCGAGCGTCGCGAAGATCAGCCTCGAAGGCACGTGGACCTCGCTGACGAGCACCTCGGGGTACTACGGCACGGGCTACTGGCAAGCCACCACCGCACAGACCTCCGCACCGGCAACGTTCTCGTTCTACGTCTCCGCCGCGGGCCCGCGCACGATCGAAGCATGGTGGCCGGCCGCGTCCACACGTTCGACCGAGGCCCCGTTCATCGCGTTCAACGCGTCGGGCACCGAGGTCGGTCGCAAGCTCGTCAACCAACGAAGCACTGGTAGCCAGTGGGTTACGCTCGGCACGTGGAACTTCACGCCCGGCTGGAACACCATCGTGCTCTCGCGGTGGACGTCGGGATCCAACGTCGTCGCCGACGCTGTTCGCGTGAAGTGATCCGCGCTGCGTTGTTGCTCGCGCTCGTCGGCTGCAAAGACAAGCAGCCACCCGCGCCCGCGCCCGCGCCCGTCCCCGCGAAACCGGTCGAAGCCCCCAGCGGCGCCACGATCGAGCCCGCGGCAAGCAAGCTGCCCGGTGAGCTGTGGTTCATCGACGACGGCTCGCCTCGCCGCGTGCTCGCGCTCGCACGCGGCAAGGCGCGCGAGATCGGCAAAGGTAGCGACGACGTCTTCGGCGATCTCTACCCGACACCGCATCGCCTTCGCGACGGACGCACCCTCGCGATCGCCTCCCACGGCGACGGCCGCCCCGACGGCGAGCGTCTCGTGGTGATCAGCAACACCGGCTCTATCGCCACCCTCGGCGATCCCGCGATGCAGGTGCGCGACCCGACGCTGTCACCCGACGGCTCGTGGATCGTCGCCGCCGTCCAGACCGACGGCATCACGAACCTCGCGCTGATCGAGGTCGCGAGCGGCGCGTCCAAGCCGCTGACCACGAACCGCGAAGGCAACTTCATGCCGATCGCGATCAGCAAGGACGCCATCGCCTTCGTCTCCTCGCGCGACGGCGACTCCGAGATCTATCGAATGAACGTGGACGGCACCAAGGTCCAGCGGCTCACTGCATTCCATCGCGACGACTTCGATCCCGCGATCGACTCCACCGGCACACAGCTCGCGTTCACGAGCGATCGCGAGCAGAAGGTGCCGCGCATCTTCGCGGTCGTTCCGGACGGCACCGGGGTCCGGCGCATGACCACGCGATCCGACGCCGCCGAAGAAGGCACGGTGGTGTGGTCGCCGAAATCGCCGCGCGCGTACGCGTACTCGCTGAAGCGCGATGGTCACGCGCTCGTCGTCGCCGTCGACGGCGCGACCGAGACCGTGCTCACCCCACCGAACGCGAATGACACCGAGGCGATCTTCTCGCCCGACGGGAAATGGCTGGCGCTCGTTCGCTATCGCGACGCGGCGGCACCGATCGGATCGAACGCCCCCCACGCGCACGACCACGACAGCTCGCCCGCCGAGCTCGTGGCGTATCCACTGCCGGCAGGCTCGGGCGAGCCGATCGTGGTCGCGCGGGGAGCGATCCGGACCCCGCGCTGGTTCTAGGCGTCGGACAACACCACGCTGTCGCGATGTCCAACGCCGCCGGGCGCGCGCCTGGAACGCGAAGGTTCCACCGGGCGTCGCTAACGAGCGATACTGCGACGTGACCGGTGGAACCTCGAGGTTCCCGATTCCGGAGAGGCAGTTGCACCGAGTGGCAGCATGAGAATCTCGATGTTGATCGTAGTGGCCGCCTGCGGTGGTTCCGGTTCCGGATCCACGGATGCGGCCCGACCCGATGCTCCGTCGGTCAGCGCGGGATGCGCTGCGGCGTCCATGCTGCCGGCCGGGCAAGCGGTCGCACGCACGATCACGGTGGGCGGTCGCACGCGGACGTATCGCGTTCGTCTCCCGTCGACGTATGCGGGGCAGCCCACGCCCGTCGTGTTCGCGCTGCACGGTGGCTTCGGCAGCGGCGAGCAGATCGAGACGAACCAAGCGGGCTTCGATCCGATCGCGGATCGCGAAGGCTTCGCGATGATCTACCCCGATGGAATCGCGCGTGACGAAACCGCGACGGGACCACTCGCACAAGCACGCACGTGGAATGGCGGGACATGCTGCGGTCCAGCCGTCGAGCAGAACGTCGACGACGTCGGCTTTCTCACCGCGGTCCTCGACGAAGTCGAAGCGGATGCGTGCATCGATCTCGATCGCGTGTTCTCGACGGGAATGTCGAACGGCGCGATCATGAGTTATCGCTTCGCCTGCGAGCGCGCGGATCGGATCGCGGCGATCGCGCCGGTGGCGGGCTCGATGTTGTTCCCTGCGTGCGCACCCTCGCGGCAGGTTCCGCTGTTCCACGTGCACGGAACTCTCGACGCCAACGTGCCGTACGATGGCGGCACGGGCTGCGGCGTCGGCATGGTCGTGACCGCGGCGATTCCCGAGGTCGTCGCGAGTTGGGCTGTGCGCAACGAGTGCGCCGGGCCGCCGTCGACGGTGTTCACGGAAGGCAATGGCACGTGCGTGTCCTCCGGCGGATGCGCGGCGGAGACGGTGCTGTGCAGCATCGACGGCGGCAATCACAGTTGGCCCGGCGGCGAAGGCAATAACGGTGCAGGCGCGTGCGGCACCGGAACGGTCAGCGCGACGTTTCACGCGAGCGAAGCGATCTGGTCGTTCTTCCGTGCGCATCCACGCGACTGACGCCATCGATCGTCGGCGCGGGTCAGTATCCCGGTCATTCGCTGGGGAGGGCGATCGTCGCTCGAGCAACGCAATCCAGTTTCCAACATCGGGCGCCACTCCGCGCTCGTTCATATGCCGTACTAACGCCCGTACTAACGGCTCCGTACGAACGTCCACATACTAACGGCCCCGTACTGACAGGCGTTAGAACGGCATATGGACGGATGTGGAAACCCCAGTGCCCGGAACGCAGATGGGCGGATGCGCAGGGGCTCGGCCGCACACTCGCGAAGCACGTCGTACTCAGATTGATTTCGCCGGTGAGAGATCTCTCCGGATTGAAGGTGTTGGATTGACAACTGAAATCGGATAGCTGAACGTTTGTATAGTGCCTCGTGTCGCGTGCTTGGATCTCCCTGCGTTACCGCTGCAAATCGTGTGGCGGAGCGAGCCGGCGTGGCGCGCGCATCCGGTGGTGGTGATCGACGAGGACCGTCCGCAGGGCAGCGTGTTGTGGGCGTGCGAGAGGGCGAGGGCGGTCGGTGTATTGGCGGGGCAGCGCTATGCGCATGCGTTGTCGTTGTGTGCGGGACTGCGAGCGAGGGTGGTGCCGCCCGAGAAGATCGAAGAGGCGATCGTCGAGTTGCGCGCGAAGCTGCATGCGTTTTCGCCGCGCGTGGAGGTCGGCGAGCCGGGGACGTTCTGGCTCGACGGCGATGGATTGGCGCGCGTGTTTCCCGAGCGGAATGGACCGGTGGGGACGGAGTGGGGCATGGCGATCGGACGCGCGATCGTGGAGCTCGGATATCAGGGCGCAGTAGTCGTGGGGTTCACGCGGTTCGCGACGTACGCGATCGCGCGCGCGACGAGGCACGGGTTGACGGTGTTGCGCAGCGATGCGGACGAGCGCACGGCGGCGGCGAATGTTCCGTTAGCGCGACTCGAGATCGATCCGAAGCTGCGCGATCACTTGTCGCGGTTGGGCGTGACGAGCGTCGGGCAGATGATCCGATTGCCGGGCGGTGGAATCCTGGAGCGCTTCGGGCGCGAGGCGCATCGGCTGTATCAGTTGGCGGCGGGAGAGCGATGGGATCCGTTGGTGCCGATGGCGCCGCCGGAGGCGCCCGACGAGCGCGTGTTGTTAGATGACGAGGACGATGACGTCGAGCGCTTGATGTTCGCGATCAAGCCCGCGCTCGATCGCTTGCTCGATCGGTTGGCGGTGAAGGGACGGGCGCTGGTCGCGTTGCATCTGGAGCTCGCGCTGAAACATCGCGTGGGCAAGATCGAGGTGCGTAGCGATTGCATCAAGCCCGCGCAAGCGACGCTCGATTCGCGGGCGCTCGTCAGGCTCGTGCACCTGCGGTTGACCGGGATGCCGCCGGTGGCGCCGGTGAACGCGCTGCGCGTGTGGGCCGAGGATGTCGCGGCGACGCAGCAGCAACTCGCGTTGTTCGCGGCGAAGCCGAGGCGCGATCTGCGCGCGGCCGACGAGGCGCTCGCGAAGTTGCGCGCGGAGATGGGCGATGACGCGGTGGTGCGCGCGGTGCTGCGCGACGGGCATTTGCCCGAGGCGAGCTTTGGATGGGAGCGATTGGTACATGTCACGCGCGCGCAGCCGCGACAGAACCTCGTGCGTCCGCTCGTGCGGCGATTGTTGGTCAAGCCGCAGCCGTTGCCGCCGCAGGTGCGGCAGGTGCGCGACGATGGCTGGCTGTTATCGAACCTCGAGCACGGCGCGGTCGTGCGGATCGTCGGGCCGTTCGTGGTGTCGGGTGGGTGGTGGCAGCAAGCGAACGCGCTCGCCACGCATCGCGAGTATCACTTCGCGGAGCTGCGCCGCGGCGATTGCTTGTGGGTGTACTACGACCGCAATCGGAGGCGATGGTTCTGGCAAGGTGCGGTCGAGTAGCTCAGCGACGGAAATACGGCACGCCGAACAAGACCGATTGCAGCTGGGAACCGCCGAGTCGGCTGTCGATCCATTGTCGCCACACGCGCCGACATCATACGCTCTGGGCGGTGAGCGATCAGGACAACAAGGTGTACGGAACGGCAGACAACTCTGCGCCCGTGACGCGCGTGGATTTCGAGCGCGCCCTGCGAGCGCTCAACGCGAGCGATCTCGATATTCGCGACGCGCTACTCAAGCTCGCCGCGCATGTCATCGCGCTCACCGACGAGGTCACGCGCCGGATCGACGGCGTCGAGCCGATGCCCGCCGAACCGAACACGCCGGCGGAACCGGCGACGCACACCGTGGAGCAGATGGTCGCGGCGTACTTGCCGAACACGCTCGATCAGATCCGCGCGCAGGACATCGTCGCGAGTCAGCGCGTGGCGCTCGACGTCGGCGAGTCCAAGTACGACGCGGAGGCGAAGAGCCCGCCGTGCATGGAGCTGATGCCGATCTGCGAGGCGCGCTGCTGTCGCCTGACGTTCTCGCTATCGACGGAGGATCTCGACGAAGGCGTGATCCGCTGGGACTACGGTCAGCCGTATCTCATTCGCCAGCGCGCGAGCGACGGATACTGCGTGCACAACTCACCGGAGACCGGTGGCTGCACCGTGCACCAATACCGCCCGCGCGTGTGCCGCGTATATGACTGCAGCAAAGACGAACGGATCTGGATCGACTGGGAGAAGAAGATCCCCGCACCGCACATTCGCAATCCATCGAATCGCGGCACGGAGCATCCCGAAAAGCACGTCGAGTACTTCGATCTTCTCGGTCGTGTGAAAGCGCGACGCGCGGCGGTGCACTTCGAGACGCTCTCGGTCTCGACGTCGTACGCGGATCCCGAGCCGGTGGTCGGTCCAACGCCGGTGCCGAAGAAGCCGCTGCTTCCATAGCGCGACGTCATCGCAAACGTTTCACGCAAAGCTTGCGTCGACCGCAGAGCGACCGCGCGTTTTGTCGCGATCGCGACGGACGCTGAACCTCAGATCGCGACGACCAGCGCCGCGACGACGATCAAGATCGCGAGTCCAAGCCCCGCTGCGTACACGAGACCGAGCCTGCGGTCGGTCTCTTCACGTTTTACGATGTTCTCTAGGTTCTCGATGCTCATACCAGTGCCTCCGTGCCCCCGTGCGTGTGCACGAGCGAGGCCAGTGAGTCGCGATAGATCGCGTGCGATTCTCAGCGTGTCCGACGCAGTCGTTCGATCTCGGTCGGAGCAGGCGAGACAACTACCTCGCCGCTGTCGCCGTCGACGGCGAGCAGATCGTTGGGCCGTGCCCATCCGAACAACCCCGACACGTCGCTGACCACCGGCAATCCGGCAGCGCGCGCGATCGCGATCGCATCGGGCGTACATAGATCACTCGCGACGAGCGCCGCGGCACCACGCGCGACCGCGGCGATCGCGACGAACGCGTGGATGCGGTCCGCGATCCACACGTGACCGGGGCGCAGCGAGCGCGGATCGGCGAGCAACACGCAGAGCTCCTCGATGTCCACGACCTGGACGCCGGCGGCCGCACTTCCCACCACGCCGAGCCGGTACGGCGCGCGCGCGTATTCCTTTGCCACCTTGCGCAGACCGTCGGGCTGCTCGGCGACGGCGACGAGCTGCTCGCGCAACCGCGCATCGCACAGCGCGAGCGCGAAGCGATCGAGGGAGGCACCGACGGCGGGGACGTCCGCATCCGCGAGTCGCTTCATCGCACGCCCGAGATCCTCGCGCAGCCGACCGAACGCGCGCTCGAGCTCGATCGGTGGCGCACCCAGCGCCGTCGTCGTCGGCACGACACCCGTGCGTCCGAGGACCGCACCGGCGACGTGTCCTCGTCCGACGAGCCGCGCGGATCGCATCGCCGTGGCGAGGCGTCGCTCGATCGCGAGCGTGATCGGTGCACCGAGCGCCATCGCGAGCGTGACCTCGTCTTGCGCGAACACGCGCTTGCGCCGCTGGAGCACGAGAACGCCGATCACGGAGCCCGCGCCGATCAGCGGCACTCCCACGAACACCGGGAACCGCTCCTCGCCGAGGCCGGGCACCGGCTTGTACGCCACCTCCGCCGCCGCGTGCGCCGCGGAGACGGGACGCATGCATTCGGCGACCAGGCCCACGATGCCCTCGCCGACATCGAGGGTCGTGCCGATCGCCGACGGTGCGAAGCCGTGATTGCCGCGCATCACGAGGCGATCGTCCTCGCGCACGTAGACGCTGGCGATGTCCGTGTCGGCGATCACGGCAAGCTCGTCGCACATCGCCGTCAACATCGTCTCGAGCGGGCCGTCATGACCGGCGAGCTCGATGAGCTTCATGATCCAGTCGACACCGTGGGTGCCACGGTGGTGCACCTGTACGTGTGGCTTCGGGGGCTCGCGAGTCATGCTCCAGTAACGCACGGCCACATTTCCGCCGTGTTTCGCGCACGAAAAAGCCAAGCGCTCTCGCGTACAATGGACGCGATGAGAATCGCCGCCACGGCGTTCGCCGGGCTTGCCGCGTTCGTTGCCGCGTCGGGGTGCTTGTCGAAACCGTCGTTGAACGGCGACCGGGACGATGCGGGTACGGTGGACGCCTCGATCGACGCGGCGATTCCGATCACCGCGAACGTCATCTTCGTGTCGTCCATCGCGAAGGCGCCCGGCCAGCTCGGTGGCGCTGCCGGGGCGGATGCATTGTGCACGGAGCTCGCGGCACATCTGCGGGCCGACATCCCG